>Ga0207834_1000799_pt1 | contig 10355 bp, 7 predicted proteins | sample LuqExpMetagenom5_FD_187763 | JGI IMG/M metagenome (GOLD analysis project Ga0207834, IMG submission 187763) | Tropical forest soil microbial communities from Luquillo Experimental Forest, Puerto Rico - Sample 5 (SPAdes) | ecosystem: Environmental > Terrestrial > Soil > Tropical forest ...
CTTGAAGAGCACATAGACCGTCTTCACGATGCAGCATGCAGATACCGCGCCAGTCATTCGATATCTCTGCATAATTACCGTTACCAGGTTCATGGCAAAGTTTAAGCGCGCAATCAAGTTTGGTGCGCAGCTTGTCTGAGCATTCGATTCCCAGAAGATGATAATATTCCTTCCGGGATATTCTGATCGGCCACCCATCGCAGCAGGAATGTCGGCATTCGCCGCATTTACATACAAAATGTTTATAATATTCGGGAACAATGTATTTCATTCAATCAACACCTGTCAATCTGAATCTTACATTCAAAAGTAACATCAAGATACTATTCATTTTAGGTTTGAATTTTCATTTTGTAAAGCTGTTATTTTACATAATTTTCTTTGTTCTGGATTGCTTTTTAATTCACTTAGGTCTATAGGATAGATTGTTAGTGTTGATGCCATTAGGTTTTGTATCAGGTTTGCGTGCCAGCGACTAATAACTACAGTTGAGGTGTCATTGTATATTATCTTCTAATGATCACCAAATTCATACAATTCCACAGCTAAAGCCTGCCGCGCCCGGCAGGCTTTTAATCAAAGCGGATTATTTACTTAAACAATTCCTTCCTTTTTTCTTGGCCCGGTACAGAGCAGAATCAGCAGCTTTTATAACGTAAGCAGGTGTTTTGTTGTTATCGTCCTTTTGAGCTACACCGATGCTGACATATATATGAAGCTTTTTCATATCTGTATTCGATCTTGTATTTCTGCCTTTACTATTGGCTTTCTTCCTGTTGGTACTTTTCGCTCTGCGTTTTTTGCGTATCACGAATTCTCTTTGTGCAATAGCTTCTCTTAATTCTTCCAGGGGAGCAATAACATCATTCATATTTTTGCCCGGAAACAGGAGAGTAAATTCTTCTCCTCCGTATCGGTAGGCTTTCCCTCCGCCTTTTACATCTTTTATCATAGATGCAATAAATTTAAGCACCTCATCTCCGGTATCATGTCCGTAGGTATCATTAAATTTTTTAAAATGATCAATATCCAGCATGGCAATTGAATACTTCATTCCCAGCTTCAATAAATCCTGATTCAGTGCACGTCTGGAAGGAATCCCCGTAAGCTCATCATAAAACGCCATGACATAGGTATCCTTCAGGATCGATACAATTAATATCATGCCAATAACTGTATTGAATACAGAATATGACTTTGATGAATTGTCGTTAAGCATACTGAATAATGCAATTAATACAAATAATAAAGCGAAATCCTGTGATAATTGATATAACAGAATTCTAATAATTAGAAGGATAAATGAAAAAATAAAAACAAGGAGAGCGGTATGTGAAATTGTAATGTAAGGCTTAAGATGAACAGGTAATAAAGAGCTGCTAATCAGTTTTAGAATTTCCTGCTGATTTGATGTTACAATCCAATAAGTCAAGCCAGCCTGCAATAGAATAAATCCAAAACGAAACATCCCCCATATACTCACGATTCCGCGTTCCTTCAAGATTGTAAATATAACTGCGTTAAAGGGTAACAAGATACAGAGCATGAGATAAATAGGCTTCCAGGCATTAACTAACGTTCCTGGGTGATATATGATCGTTAAACAGATAATAAGGATAACAGATATAAAGAAATAACGGCTGCGGTTGAATTTCCACGCCATAGCTGCGGCAATGGCCAGTACAGCATACGGAGCATAATGCAAGATAGATAATTGCAGCTCTGTTAAAATATCAAACCTTTCACATACTATGTACCCTGACATTATGAAAATAAGGGGAAGCAATATGGAGGTGGATGATTTATAAATAGTTTTCAATAGCATCTTCCTTAATTGTTTGATATAAAATATATCGGCATAAGATCGAAAGCATATTATACTTTACGAAATAACTTAATTTTTATCCTTATAGAGCGCATCATAATTGCTAAAGCAAATAGCCTGCCACGACTTTGTGGCAGGCTATCTGTGAAAAGGGAAGTTTAAAGTTGAGGCTGGAGGATAGTTCATCATGTGTCATATGGTGCTTCAAATATCTTATTAGAATATTCACGTATCAGATCCACTGAGGATTGAAACTTTTTAAATTCATCCTGAGTCATGTGAATCTCCAGGACATCTGATGCACCGTAGCTGTTTAATATGGTAGGGACACCGGCAAATACCTCATGCTGTCCATACTCACCTTCCAATAATGTAGAAACCGGAATAATTCTGTTCTCATCATATAGAATAGCTTTAATAATACCTACGCAGGCAGTAGCGATGCCATAGTTAGTCGTTCCTTTTCTATTTAAAATTTCCCAACCTTCCTTGGTTGTCTTTTTAACTATTTCATCTAGGTCAACTTCTCCTATTAATTCCTTATTGTCTTGAATCACATCGTAAAAGGGTTTTCCAGCTATAGTAACGGTAGACCATGGAACCATCTGGGAATCCCTGTGTTCACCCAAGGAATAGGCGTACACACTTCTGGGGTCTACATTAACCATTTCAGCAATGAAGTTTTGTAATCTGGAGGTATCTAATGCTGTACCGGTTCCTATTACCTGATTTTTTGGGAGCCCCGATAGTTTATATACGTAATAAGCGATGATGTCCACCGGATTAGAAACTACGATAAATATGCCATCAAAACCACTTGCCATAACAGGCTCGACGATGGATTTCACAATTTTAGCGCTTGCTTCCAAGGTATCCAATCGTGACTGTCCTACTTTCGGCGGTGCACCTGCGGTGATAATGACAATATCCACATCATTACAGTCAGCATAGGTTGCTTTTTTCACTTTTACATTACGATCTAGGTATTTGATTGTGTCACGTAGATCTAATACCTCGCCCAAGGCTCTTTCTTCATTGATATCAATCATTAATATTTCGTCACACACTCCCTGGGTAACCAGACTGAATGCGGTAGAGGAACCCACCAGACCGCAGCCGATTACAGCGATTTTTGACTTTTTTATATTCATTTGAAGTTAGTTCCTTTCTAATACTTTATATTATTAACATATCCAATGTTTACAGTTACAAATCAACCATCTCTATTATAAATTAATTCAGCGGCAAATGAAAGATAAGAAACTTAACTATAATTATTTATATATGTTTGATTTTATACCATTGATAAGAGATGAAAAAGTATGTCGAATTGTTATGTTAGGGCTGTATTAATAAATGAGTTTGATAAATGGCTTGATAAATGAGCTTATACGAAAGGTTATGAAAATTATGGAAGACATAGCTCGAAAAGGTTGATGTAATAACAAATTATGTTATTATTTATATAATATGTATTTAATATTGGAAGCTTAAGCTTCTATTATAAATATTAATTTAATTAGAGCATTGTACGTCAAAACAATTTACAATAAATATACTAAAATATAGAAAAAAGGAGTACTTATTATGAGAGCATGGGATTCTATCCAAAACACCATTCACTATATTGAAGAAAATTTATCCGAGAAAATAGATATTGATGATTTATCCAAAAAAGCTAATCTTTCACCGTTCTATTTTCAAAGGCTTTTTAACAGGCTTGTAGGAAAGCCGGCTATGGAATATATAAAGCTTCGACGGTTAGCTAACGCAGCCGATTATCTGATTATGAATAATAACAACCGAATTATTGATGTGGCGATGGAATTCGGTTTTGAGAATCATGAAACCTTTACGCGAGCCTTTAAAGCAACCTATGGGATGACTCCGGAGAATTACCGCAATAACCCTCGTCAGCTCTCACATTTTCTTGAGCCTGATATTTCTTTAAATTATCGCCTGATAGACGAAAATGTACCTCTAATTGCAGACGGCATTACTTTAGAGGTCAGCAGAAAGCATTTGGAAACTCCACGCATATTCACGGGCATGAGTATCCAAAATTCAATTGATGATACTCCGGGTGTTGACTTGTTGGGAGAATTATGGAATAGGTTTCATGAGCAGAAACCTTCATTAAGTAACATAATGTCATATGGACAGGAGGCAGGCGTTTCTTCACCCGGCGAAAGGCCAGGCTGCTTTACTTATTTTGCTGGTGCAGAGGTCAGCTGTACAGATGATATTCCAGATAAATACACAGTATGGAGCATGCCAATTGGTGACTATATTATCTGTACCTTTGAAGCAGAAAATTTTTACTTACTAACAACAAATGCCTTAAATAAAGCTAGGGATTACATGTTTGGTGTATGGATACCGGCTCATAAACTAGCTACTGAGTTTTTTATGGCAGAGCTTTATTATGATACAACTCCGGAAGCTTCAAAGATGGAGATATGGCTGAAAATCAAGGTAAGAGGAAACAAACATTTATAGAAAACTTAAACAACCCACTTTGCAGTGGGTTGTTGCTATTTGGGGAGGTAAAAAGATGCTCGTATTCTTTTATAACATTTATGTCTACTTAATACTTACATAAAGTATACAAGAATTTTACATATATTTGAAATAGCATACTTTTATAAATATCTTATATATGTTAATATAGGGATGTACAAAAAATGGAAAGGGAGGATATGTAATGAAATTATTAGGAAAATTCAAAAAAGTAGTAATGGCTGTACTTGTAGTAGCTTTGTTATTTGGCTTAACCGGTCAATCGGGTCAAATAATATGGGCAGCATCTGAAACAACTTCGCCAGCTGACAGTATATCAAGTGGAGATATCGTTATTTTATATGACAATGATGTTCACTGTGCCGTTGATGGATATGCCAGCATTGCAGCGCTAAAAAAAGATATGAAGGAAAAGACTGATTACGTATCATTAGTATCAAGCGGAGACTTTGTTCAAGGAGCAACCATTGGAGCCTTATCACGTGGTACATACATTATGAGGATCATTAATACGGTTGGTTATGATGTAGTAACACTTGGTAACCATGAATTTGATTATCAGATAGATCAGTTAAAGACTCTGACCAATATGCTAAATGGTAAAGTTGTAAGCTGCAACTTTATGAACTTAAAAACCAACAAACCGGTTTATAAATCTTACACGATAAAAAAATATGGTGATAAGAAGGTTGCATTCATAGGAATTACAACTCCTGAATCCATAACCAAATCTACGCCTACTTATTTTCAGAATAAAGATGGTAAATACATCTATGATTTTTGTAATGACAGCACAGGTGAAGCATTATATAAACGCGTTCAGGATACTGTTGATGCCGCAAAGAAGGCAGGAGCAGACTATGTCGTAGCACTTGCTCATTTAGGAGTTGAGGGAGTAACCGATCGCTGGACTTCAACGAGCGTTATCAGCAATACCACAGGAATTGATGTTGTATTAGATGGTCATTCCCATAGTACATTTGCAGCAAATACGGTAAAAAATAAGGACGGAAAAGATGTTATAGTTTCTTCGACCGGAACAAAATTTGCCAATATTGGTGAGCTGGTTATTACGCAGAAAGGCGATATTACTACTCAGTTGGTTTCTTTAAACGATTATACAAAGACTGATGCCACTGTAAGCAATTATATCGCAGTAGTTAAGGGAAATTACGAAGCAGTAGTATCGAAAGTAATTGGTCAAACTACGGTAGATTTGACAACTTTAGACGTAACAACCAATAAACGTGCTGTTCGTAATGCTGAGACAAATCTTGGTGATTTTTGTGCCGATGCACTTCGCATTGTTCTAGATGCTGATGTCGCTATTATGAATGGTGGTGGTATCCGTGCAAACATCGCCAAAGGAAATGTTACATATAATGATCTTCTTTCGGTATTTCCTTGGAGTAATATGGGATGTGTAGTAGAAGCAACTGGTCAGCAGATTAAGGATGCACTCGAGATGGGTGCCAAGAATTATCCGGCTGAGAGTGGTGGCTTCTTACAGGTATCCGGTATTACCTACGAAATCAATTCCAAGGTTCCTTCCTCAGTTAAAGTCGATGATAAGGGAATGTTCGTGAGTGTAGGCGGTGAATATCGTGTACAGAATATCAAAGTTTTAAATAGCAAGACTGGAAAATATGAGGATTTAGATCTTAATAAGACGTATAAATTGGCAGGTATCAATTATACCTTAAAGAGCTGTGGTGACGGATATACCATGTTCAAGGACAATACGATTCTGAAAGATGAGGTTGCGGTTGATAATGAAATCTTAATCACTTATCTTACAAAAAATCTTAATGGTGTTGTAGGAAATGAATATGCCGATCCAAAAGGTCAGGGACGAATTGTTATTAAATAACAGTGTCTGTATAAATAAAGAGTCGTGTTAAAGAGTCATATAGAAGAGTCATATAGAAGAGTCATATAAAAGAGTTATATGAAAGAGTTATATGAAAGAGTCATGTAAAAGAGTCATATGAAAGAATCATATGAAAGAGTCATATGAAAGATCCATATGAAAGATCCATATGAAAGAGTCATGTAAAAGAGTCATATAAAAGAATTATATAAAGAACCATATAAAAGGAAGAGGTTATCTTTAAAGTTGCGGCTTTTAGGGATAACCTCTTTTTCTTGTATAACCATGAATCTGGTAAAATAATGAAATTAATTGAAATTACAAAATTTAGGATATATACTTAATACATAAAAGGAGGGTGAGAGGATGAAGTTTAAATCAGATTTGGCTATATTTATGAGTATTGGGTTGTTGTTGACAACGTGTTTTGGGAGTACAATTGTCGGTAAAGCTGCAGAAGATAAACAGGATGTTTCCTCGGAAAAGGCAGAAGAGGATTCGCTGTCGAGGTATCTTGGGGTTTGGTATGACAAGGCAGCGGTCGATTCAGGACAGACGGTAGAGGGGAATCCGAATGTGAAGCTTGTTATCACAGGAATAACCAATAACAAGCTGTTATTTTCCATCTGCCAGCAATATTGTATACTGGATTCTGCCATTGCTACAAAACAAACAGACGGCTCGTATCAGTTTTCATTTCGTGAGGTAAAGGGAGATTTTCTAACAAATTGTAGCTATGGTACCGAGTATACCGGACGATTTATATTCGATGACATGAAGCTGACAGCTGAAATTGGTGGAAGTAAGACAGAAGGAATCGGGTATGTTGGAGAACTGATTTATTACAGTGGATTGAATGAAGGGACTCATTGTAATCTGGTTGATTTTATGACAGATTATAAAACGGCATATAACAAGATGGCAGGAAATTCGGGGTGGTCTATTTCGCTAGTGGAGGATGAGGAATCCGGACTTGTGGCTGAGGTATCTGTCGAAGTGAATATGGGATTCTGGACCGATGAAAGCTGCTATGAAGTAGAGGGTATTGCAAGAGGATCTTTTCAAGAAGAATGCGTCGCCAAATTCGGGCAGCCTGTTTCAAAACAAAAAACAGGTGATAATACGGAAGTTGTATATCTGGTGGATGGTAAATATTATTTTACCTCGCTGTTGAATGAGTATGGTGCGATATTAACAATGAAGTTAAGATATGCCAACGAGGAAATGGTACTGGGTTATAAAATTGTTGGCGATTACAAAATTCATGGAACCAAAATTATTGAGTATATCGGTGGTTATGATACAGCGAAGACGATAACCATACCGAAAGGAATTACGGAAATTGGAAAGAAAGCATTTTCCATCGCTGATGACGTTACCTTTCAGGATGAAATTGCCGGCATGAAAAAGGTGTCACTTTGCATTCCTAAGGATGTAAAGATTGACGAAGATGCATTTAACACAATTGGGCCAATGAAGATTACGTTTGAAGAAGGCCGAACCGAGATTGAGAAGAGGGCATTTCGTGGGTGTGCAGATTATGTAGACGGAAGGAATGAAAGAATCGAGATCATTCTGCCTTCTACTATTAAATCCATAGGAGAGAGTTCGTTTGAGACATTTCTATGCAGCAGACATTAATAAGGATTGTCAGACCTGATTATATTGATAATAAAAATATGTAATATGCCGTATATACAGTATATTTATGAATTTCAAGGATCTTAAAGACAGAATTTATAAATGACAAAAATGTAAACCATACCCTCTATATACATGTCTCTTATTTTATATGATTTTTCTAAGCCCCTGACATGGTGAACCCCTTTTGCTAGACAAAAATCTAACGAAAGGGGTTCACTTCACCGGTCGACTGGGCAGTTGATTAACTATAGTGGAGGCGAACCACTTTTATTGGCGGCTACTCCTTTTCCTATCTTCAATATGTCATGATATGTTAAAAAATAAAGAGTTAAATGGTATTTTACTAGCATGGGTTATTAATAATTTTTTATTTTCTTTAATTTAAATGTATATGCAAGGAAAGGCAATCCTGAAAAAACCATAATAATATAGGATACTGTTGTTAGTATATAACCTGGCATTACAATGAATGGGGGAAGATGATAATAACTACAAGTTATGCTAATAATTAATAATAGGATGAAAATAAATAAAAATGGAAATAAGATCCTTTTCATCTGTGCTTTTTCTCTTTCGTATTTATCATATATTGTGGTAATATCTGAATAGATTGGTTTAGTACCTAACTGAGCACTGAAAATATGAATTTCACTGCCTGCAGAACATACATGAGACCATCCGGCTTCCTCAAATAAGTTAAAATACTCCTTGTCTGCATGTAGCTGGTAATCCAGACTATATTGTAATTTAATGGGTTCTGAATTTCTTAAATGATACCCAAGGAATGCAAATCTTTCTAAAATCCAGCCTTCACTCGCGTATTTTTCCAATTTTCGTAAATCTTTATCTTCACTAAATGCTAGACCACCACTAAGTACATATTTTTTTCCTTTCATAGATTAACACCTCTTTTCATAAATATAATTTCTGCATGACTTACCATATTCTTTCTACGTTTTACTTCATCTCTTAATAATTGCATTCCTTCTTCTGTTATAATATACGTCTTCTTGATGTCATCTTCTTTGTCAGATGCCATAATAAGTTGTGCAGCCAGCAGCTTTTTGATTATTGTATACAATGAAGCAGGTCCAATACAGAATTTGCCGTCGGTTAACGTTTCAATAAATTTCATAATGAGATATCCATGCTTTGGCTCCATTAGTGCCAAAAGAATATAATACATAGTATCAGTTAGTTCCCCCAATTCTAGTGAGTTATTTCTCGGCATATTACACCTCCGTATCATTAAATGATATATCTGTAAATAATATATCATTTAATGATATATATGTCAAGGAAAATATTGAGAGTAATTTAGATAGAGTTAAGAGTAAGAAATAATCTTTGCATATAAGATATCAAATTCGGGGATGGCAAGTATTCAGAGGATGGATTAATTCTAGAATATCCATTACAAAAAGAGGGCCAGGTTGTATCAGTATGGATAGAATCAGAGGACGGAAGCTCCACAGCGCCGAAAGATTATACCATTAAAAAATGTGATCTGAGACTGGTGGATGACTATTTTTTATGTGCTTATCCAAAACAAGTGTCAGGATATGTAGATCAAGATTATGCAACTGTTGATTATGTAACTGCCCAAATTGATAATGATACATATCAAGCGAAGGTTGATTCAAAAGGCAACTATGTTATAGAGTATCCAACCCAGAAAGTAGGTCAAAAATAATTGTAACGGGTTATGATGAACATGGCTGCTCATCTAATTGGGGAACCTTCCTGCAATGGGTTTTTGAACGTGGGTCATCTACTGTTTATGCTTACATAATAGATGGAAAAGTATTTAGTATACAGCACTGGAATTAATAGATGGAATGTCTGGTTTAGTTAAGTAACATGGATCACAAGCAGAACCCCGCTACGGCTTTGTAACAGGGGCTTTGCTATCTTGTGGTATCTTGTAACCACTAAGTTGCGTAACATTAGGATAATTACCTTAATATTTAGTAGTTGAACTATAATATAATATATTATCATATGTCATGCTTAATGTTGATTATTGGGAATAAATGCACTATTATATAAATAGGTAAAAATTTCTTGGTGAAAGATAAGAAATGCAACAATTGAAAGGAAAACTTATTAGTATTATGAATTATAAAAGGAAATCAAATTTGGTAATCATAGTGATGGTTATTTTGGCTGTTTTACTGACCGGTTGTGCAGCCATCGCTGCGGAGTTTCAAACCGTCGGCAATCAAAATAACGGCATCAACGGCGATGAACAAGATACGACCTTGCCGACCGCGACTGCAACCTCCTCCAGAGCTTTGAATGAGAACGAAATTGAAGGTTCCTCAGGGATGGTAGAAGATGACTCCGTTATCTCTCGTTACTATGGAAGTATTGAAACTGTAGATGGATTAGTTTTATATGACATAGCGACGAAACGGCTGCGAGAATTCCAATATGTCATAGACCTGCAGTTTTACGATTATGGTTCCAAAAAGCCTATTCAGCAACTTGTATATA
>Ga0207834_1000802_pt1 | contig 10342 bp, 10 predicted proteins | sample LuqExpMetagenom5_FD_187763 | JGI IMG/M metagenome (GOLD analysis project Ga0207834, IMG submission 187763) | Tropical forest soil microbial communities from Luquillo Experimental Forest, Puerto Rico - Sample 5 (SPAdes) | ecosystem: Environmental > Terrestrial > Soil > Tropical forest ...
TGTCATCCTGCTTTGATAGCATATCGGATAATCTGTATATATCATCAATAAAAGAACAGATAATCCGTATTCCTGCCACATCATTCAGGTTTTCAACCACGGTATCCAAGGTTGTTGGCTTGCTAAGTTTTTTAAGTTTTTGGATAATACTCACAGGTTTTTTCGTTCGTGACTGAATGGATAAAATCGGATTGTTACGATTGCCGAGTGAAAGCTCGTCATTGAGTATTTCTATCTTTGTTTTAACCTCTCTTATAGCAGAATTATATTTCATCATCAGTTCATTGAACAGAAAAATATAATCAAATATCTTTTCTGGCTCATCGGGGAAAAACGACTTAATTATTTCAACTTTTTCTTCTTTTTCGAATATCATGTTATGTCTCCTTCGTTTTTACAAAGTAAATTTCATTTTTTGTTTCAATTTCTCTGGACAATAGTTTCATTCCCTTTTTATAATTCCATAAAGTAATATATCCACAAACCGTTTGCAGCTTTCCTCGTGCAGTTTAGGCAGATTTTTTTTATCCAAACATTCCTCAAACTCTTTTTGATATTCCAAATTAAAATAGTTTTGGAACCGGCAAAAGTATGATACAACTTCCTCTGTACTTATGCTGTTTCTTAGAGTAGTACGGCTTAAAAGCTTGGTAAGCATACGCACATTCAATTCATCGAAGTCTTTTTTGATTTCAGTAATAGCTGTTTTTAAGTGCCCGGGAGGATTAGAAATCACATCACAGAAGATATTGAAATAGTATGGGTTTTGGTCGAAGAAACTGAACCGTGTTTCAAAATAGCTTTGTAGCACCTTCTCTATCTCTCCGATGTCCTCACAACCTGTTTTCATCAAATAAGATGTCAGTGCATTGAAACACGCCTGCACACATACAAGGTATAATTCATCCTTGTCCCTAAAGTAGTGGTAAATAATGCCTTTTGATATCTCATTGTTTTTACAGATATTATTCACCGCCGCCTGTTCGTAGTTTCTCTCACCAAACTCAGCTAAAGCACCTTCCATAATTTTTTGCCTAGTCAGTAGGTTTTTTTCTTCTCTTTTCATTATAAAAGCCTCCGGAATATTATAGACCGCTCGGTCAATTGCTATGATAGCACATATTGACCAAGCAGTCTATATTTTCATTAAAACTTTTCCATTGAAACTTTTCCCTTAATACGGATTTTATTCCGCTTATTTTATTCCGGCTATATAGAATGATTTTACCCCACGTACTTATATTCCACAAATTATATAATAGACTTTCTGATTTCTTCTCCTGATTTGATTGAAAGATAAGCAGGGGCAATATCTGCTACTGTTTTAGCGCCGGATATACCCTCCTGATTTAAGCGATAAGCTGCTCTTGCAAAGGCAAGAAGCACATTTGCCGTAAAGTCCGGATTAGAATCTAAATCTAATTTATATTCAATCACATGGTTATGCTCTTCCTTTATTCCTGTTTTTCCATGACGGATAACCACTCCGCCATGAGGCAGACCTCTATGATTCTTTTCCAGTTCCTCTTCTGTAATGAAGTGTACTTCTGTGTCATAGTCAGAAAAATAATCAGGCATTGTTTTTATATCGTGCTCTATCTTAGCTTTATCAGCACCTTCTTCAGCAACTACAAAACACTCTCTTCTGTGTTTTTCTCTTGCTGTAAGTTCTGGCATATCGCCTCTTTTTACTGCTTCGATGGCATTTCCCATTGGAATTGTATACTGCTTTGCATCCTTAACACCTTTTACTCGTCTTATAGCATCTGAATGTCCCTGACTGATACCTTTTCCCCAGAAAGTATAGGTTTTTCCCTCAGGTAAAATTACCTCTGAATATAATCTGTTTATTGAAAACATCCCCGGATCCCATCCGCTTGAAATAATGCAGACTTTTCCTGATTCTGATGCATTTTTATTGACCGCATCAAAATAATCCGGAATTTTTGCATGAGTATCATATCCATCGACGGTGTTGAACATGCCGGCAAATAAGGGACCCTGTACAGGCAAATCAGACATGCTTCCGCCACATAATACCATAACATCAATTTGTTCTGTCATGTTTTTTGCATCGTCAATGTGATAAGACGGTGCACCCTCCGTGACTGTTTTTATTGTTGAAGGATCACGTCTTGTAAACACTCCAACAAGCTCCATATCCCTATTTTGCCGAATTCCTAATTCTACGCTTTTTCCAAGGTTACCATAACCTATAATTCCAATTCTTATGTTATTCATAATATATTTCTCCTTAAATATTTCTATTTTAATGGTTTTTTCTCGTGTTAATTTTTTTTCGTTCCATTTTCAAATATTACCTAGGGTATTTCATTTTCAAAAATCATTTCTTTTTCTCCTATAAATGATATTTCTCATATTAAATTTTCTTCTTTTATTCTAACATATTTTTGTAAGAAGAAAATACATTATCCGAGGTGTTAAAAGAATCCATAAAATATAAAAAAGCTTTATACTCTGTATCAGCATTTCTGATGCTTGGTGACATTTCCGAACTCTTGGATATAGTGTTAGCAATTATTATATGAAATCTCATAATTTACAATATCATATATCCTAACATAATGATGGAAAACAGAAAATAAAGGTATCAAGATTTGTTCTCCTGATACCTTTGAATCTTCCTGTATGAAATTATTTTGCAAAAAGTGATTTAAATACTAATAAACAGGCCTTAGACTCCTCTATAAACATCATAAATGAATCGTTCGTAATTCTCTCGTTGGGTATGTATGTTATTATAGAGCTTACTATTTAATGTCACGATTGAGTTGATGAATTCAGCATCCATCTCCTCTATAAGGTAATACTTGTTATTTTCATAGAGACAGCTGAGACTCTTTCCTATCTCAAATAAGCTTTCACTATGAACTCCGTAGGAAAAGCCTCTTAATTCTACTCCGTACTTATTACCACTGAAAAAAAGTGATTTTGCCAACCATCCCTCATTTGCATATCCATCCTTAGTAGTTTCCGTAAGTACACAATTTATATATTTTGTAAACTCTGTAAATTCACCTGTATGTGTCTTAATTCCAACGATAGGATACCATAATCCCTGAGCTTTACCGCTGTTGGTGCCAGAGGATCTATAGAAGGCCAGAGTTACTCTTTCAATCCCACAATCGTAACTTATTGCTACATCAATAAGGCCAATCATTCGAAAGGGTTCTGTTGTAAATGTGTTTGCTCGAAAACTATCCTGATAAAATCTTATTATCTCACCGAAACGTTTCATTAATATCCCTCTTCCCACTGATCTTTAATAAGCATTAATAGATCCAAAACACAGTAAGATATATAAACCGGAAGAAACACGCTTCGCTCGTTTCTCCGGCTCGCGTGCGCGCTCACATTTGCTTTCGCGCAAATAGATACCATGCGATTTAATTTCCTTGCAATATTAAACCACATGGTATATCTATTTAATTACTATTCTTAATTTTATTCAACTGTTGCCTGATTTCATGAACATTTTCATAGGATTCTTCTATACCCATAAGTCTTTTTAAGAAAACTTTTTCTTCTGGCGTCAAGTCAAGCTCTTTAAACCATGGTTTATCAATTCTACTTACTTTTTGATAGGTTGTGTAATATAGATGAATTAAAAAATCACCTATATACCAGTAATCTAACTTCTTAGTGTAGTAATCCTTATCCATTATTCTTGAAAGACCAAAATCAATCAACGAAAGCTCTTTATTATCTTTTCTTATGATATTTGGCAGCCTAATGTCTCCATGAACGATATTGTAGCTATGCAATATTTCTACCATATCAAGCAGCTGACCGCAGACCTCGTAAATCTCTTCACGGTTGAATTGATATCTTTCCTTTCGTAAGATATCTTCAAATATTTCTCCTTCTATATACTCAAGTATATAACCTTCTCTGTCATTATCTTTAAATCTTGAAATAAATTTCGGGAAATAAGGATGCTGTAGCTTCTTTAAACTCAATTCTTCGTAAAACAATTTATTTTCATTTTTTTTTATCATTTCTTTCTTCAGTTGTTTTACAACATATTTATTTTTATCCTTATCAATAGCTAGATATACTATTCCATATCGTCCCTCACCCAATAATTCTTTAATGGTATAAATGTCTATTGTATCGTTCTCTTTGTAATATTTATCTAAATTACCGATCTTATTTTTCAGATGAAGACCCATAAGCGACACATAATTAATATGATCTTCTAAAATGCCTACTGTTTGATCTGCTGCGAGATCTGATTCTAGATCTGCTGCGGGATCTGCTTCTAGATCTGCTTCTAGATCTGCTTTGTGATCTACTGCTAGACCTTCTATTAGATCTGCTGCTGGATCTACTACTTGATCTGCCACCTGATCTGCTAATATTGCTCCTTGAACTGTCTCGAGAAGTATAAAAGCTATGCCCTCTATAAGATTCATTTCTGTTAAAGCTCATACAAACACCTCTCTATGAATATATTTGCATTAATATAAAATTCTATTATGCAATAATAATATATTCATATTTCGACATTTTGTGAATTATTATGACATATCATATGATTTATTAGGGGCATTTCATTCTTAGTACTTAATATATCAAATTATGCCTCTTGTTTTTTTGCGGCATAGATAATACCAATTAAAGATACAAGGCCTATGATTGCCATACTAATTATATTAACTGACATTGGAAAAGAATATCTTATGCTTAGAGCAGTAATATTGCAAATTCTCAAGATTGAAATTATCGGCAACACGGAGGAAAGCATAGGTGACCAAATTCCAATAAATGAAATAAAAGCGTAGATAAAAGTAACACACACAGATACTAAGAACCCTTTTTTACTCATTAAAGTGATAAACATAACAGGAAGCATGGCTACAAACGTAAGCAATCCGGAGAGTAAATAAGTTTCGAGCCCTTGCATAAATTTATTTAAACTAAAATTAACACCAATAAAGATTCCTGCAATATTTAAAATATAAGACAAGAATGTTATTCCTAGTATGACAATAAGTAAAACAAACAGCTTTGACAGTACAAGAGAAACTCTGCCAACAGGAATGATGAACAAATTTTTATATGTATTCTCTATGCGCTCTCTTGTAAAAATGTAAGTTCCTATAAGTCCAAAAATGCAAGGCCACAGCAATAAAATTGACATCCACATGCTTTGTGTACAATATTCCAGCCATTCGTATGGGCGTGTAACGTTTTTACCAACAAAGAGGGACATCACCGGCAGGATTAAACAGCCTGCAAGACATATCCAAAGAATATTTGACCCCTTTAGTTTTCTAAATTCAGTGCTTATTATATTAGCCAACTGAAACACCTCCTGTTAACTTTAAGAAATACTCCTCTAAGTTACCTTTATTCAGGCTGATTTCAGAAACTCCTATTTCATTCTTGTTTAATAGGCGATTTACTTCTTCGAAGTTCGCTTCAATTTGATAAATTTTCAGCTCTTTGTCATTTATGATTTCAAAGTCTGTAATGTGCAGTCCTTTTTCTAAAATAGGAATCGTCCTGCTCATATCAGAGACCGTCATCTTTACATAATGACGATTTCTGCGTTTGATTTCGTCCATAGAAAGTTCATCTACTAATCTTCCCTGGCCGATAATACCTATAGTATCAGCCATCTGTTCAATCTCGCTTAAAATATGGCTTGAAATTAAAACAGTAGCTCCCTTTTCGACAGATAATCTTTTGATTAACAATCTGATTTGTTGTATCCCTACAGGATCAAGTCCGTTTGTCGGTTCATCTAGAATAATAAATTCGGGTTCGTGCATCAACGCCATTGCAATACCAAGTCGCTGTTTCATACCCAGTGAAAATTGCTTTACCTTTTTACTTTTTTCATTTTCCAGACTAACAAGAGTTAACGATTTGTCGATTGCATCCTTAGATTGAGTACCTCTTAAATCAGCAATAATTCTCAAATTGTCACTAGCTGTTAAATTTTCATAAAAAGCTGGTGTTTCAATCAGTGCACCAATTCTGTTAAAGCACTGTTTTGTTGGTACAGTCATTTTTTCACCGAATAGTATAACTTCTCCCTTTGTTGGCCGCATAAGTCCCATTATCATACGAATAGTAGTAGTCTTACCCGCCCCATTTCGCCCTAAAAGACCGTAAACTTTACCTTTTTTGACATGAATATTCAAATCAGATACTGCAAGCTGTGTACCGTACTGTTTTGTTAATCCAATGGTTTCTAAAACCATATATATTCCTCCTCGGCAATAGTAGTCATTCGCTACTTATTACGGACAAATCTTGTTCTCGCAATCAACATTCCGATGAATACTATTAACTCTATTAGAATAATTCGCAGGACAGATGTAAAAAATGTAAATAAGTAATAATCCTTCAGGCCAAATAACAAATCAAATGGGATATCAGAATAAAATATAAAAAGGTAGCTACTCAATATAATTATTGCCGCTAAAGACGCGATAATAGTCCCTTTATATCTTTTGCCAATATTCTTCAGTTTTTTTCGATAAACTCTTATTAATAATATGCTTAGGGCTAAACCGTCTATTATAGCCATGACTACAGCTACATTATCAATACCCTTGCTAAAAGAAGCTATTGCATTAACCTCTATTGGTTCACCCAAAACTTTCTTTCCCCATTTATTCATCATATCATAGGTTAAATAAAAACCGTTATCCGAGTTTGTTACTATAACCATTCCATTCCTGCTATGGGGGTCAAATGCTATCTGTGCATTCCATCCAGTCAGTGTTCCATTATGTTCATATACCCTCCTGCCGTCAGGAAGAGACTGGGTAAATATTCCCAGGCAACACGCTCCAAGGTTAGTTTGAGTATTCTTCTGAATCTCGAACATCTCTGTATCGGTATTATAATAATCCATTAATGCAATAACAAACTTTGCCAAATCAGTAGACGTTGTAGTAACACCCGCAGCTCCAGTCATAACATAATGAGTAACCTCTACTGCTTTTCCAGGACCGGCGTAAGGTGTTGCCATAAAGCAATCCCCCACGCTTCCATTTGCATAACTAGTATCCAACATCCCTAACTTTTGAAAAACATTTTTTACAACGTAATCTTCAAACTTTTCTCCTGTTTCTTCCTCAATCACCAACTGGCAAATTCCAAATCCTGAAAATTCAGAATACTCAAATTTTGCTCCCGGTTCACGCTTTAAGTGTATTCGCTTGTTTTCTAATGCAGTTGCTATATCCGGCAATGACTTTCCATATATCTCATCACTTCCACTAACACCCGATGTATGAGATAATAAAGTTCGCAACGTAACCTTATTATTAAATTCACTTGGTGGTAGTATCCAACGTGTCAGATAGCTTGAGATAGGAGTATCTAAATTTAATTTACCCTCGTCCACTAATTTCATGACTGTATAAGCTGTTACTACTTTAGATATTGAAGCAATCTTAAAAGTAGTTTTATTGGTAACAGATATGTTTTTATTTACATTTGCCTTACCATAATTTCTTACTTCTAATATTTTTCCGTTCTCAATGATAGCAACAGAAGCCCCTTGGGGGCTATACTTGTCAATTAAACTGTCTCTATAGTCCTCGCTCTCATTTCTGCTGCAAGCTTCTAAGGAAAATATTGTTGCTAAAACCAATAAACTAATTCTTATTCGGCTAATCATTTTGCTCTTCATATAATCTCCTCCTTTTATTATGAGTTTATTATAGCAATCGCTTATGATATAGCACTTATAAAAATCTGATATTTTTCTGACAAATTACTTAGTCGTAGGAAATGTTACGCGAAACACGGTGTCTCCCGGTATAGAACGAAGTATCTCTATATTACCGTTCATTTTATTGGCAAGCTCTTTGGATATTGCAAGTCCTAAGCCTCCACCTCTTGTTCGCGCATGATCTACTTTATAAAGTCTATCAAAAACAAATGGTAAATGATCTTTTTCTATACCCATGCCTTTGTCAATTATATCAATGAAAACATCCGAATTTGTTTTAGTTACAAAAATGCCAAGATAATTACCGCTTTTACCATGTATCAAAGTGTTTCTGATAAGATTCTGAAATATTCTGGTAGTGCAGTATTTATCTGCTAAAATATAAATTTCATGATCGGGTATATCTGCTTCAAAAGTAATCTGATCATTTTCGATTTTCGGTAAAAAGTCGATCATTATTTGTCTTAGGAATTCACAAATATCAATTTTCTCATGATATAATTCAATTTCATTTGCATCGCTTTGAACCAACTCAAATAACTGGTTTATTTGCTCTTTTAATAAAAGTGCCTTATGATAAGCAGTTTCGATATAATCGCTTTTATTACTTTCATCGATTCTATTTTGAATAACAGCTTCGATATAGCCAATGACCGATACGAGAGGGGTCCTCACATCGTGAGATAAATTTGAAAGCAATCTTTTCTTATCATTTTGTTCTTTTTCATAATTTTGCTTTTGTACTCTGTAGGAAGATAACAGTTTATTAATTTCAAAAACCAATTCCCCAAGTGCATCATTCTTATTGGTAAAAAGACTTAAACTATCCCGTCCATTTAAAATATCTTCAATCGTTTTTTGTATGTATTTGATTCGTCTGTATTGAATATATTGTTTGGTAATCAAAAGACAAACTATACCAGCTAAAATAGAAATACTTATCCCCAAAAATACCGGCATTATACTCCTCCCCCGCTGTTAAAACGGTATCCTATTCCCCAGACCGTTTGTATTAAGGTAGGATTTTCGGAATCATCTTCGATTTTTTTTCTTAATCTTCTGATGAGTGCCATAATAGTATTATCATCATACACAAATTCTTCTTCCCATACATTTTGATAAATTTGCCTTTTCGTAAATACCTGCATTGGACTTTGAGCAATAAAGCAAAGTAATTTATATTCCTTTGCCGTTAATGAGATAATACTGTCGTTTTTCATTACAATGCACTTTTTTGTATCAATCTTTAAATTACTAAATTCAAGCAGTTCCGAGAAAATTGCTTTATTGTTTAAAACCTTAAAACGCTCAATCAGATTATCTACTCTTGCAATGAGCTCAGATAATCCGAACGGCTTTGTAAGATAATCATCAGCTCCGGTCCTAAGCCCAATTACCTTATCCATTTCACTGCTTTTGGCAGATAGCATTAAAACAGGAATGCCGGATGTATTTCTTATTTTTTTTAATACATCAAAGCCGTTTTCTCCGGGCAGCATTATATCTAAAATTACTAAATCAATATCATTTATAAGTTCAGAAACTCCATTACCGTTATGTAGGATGTGGACTTTATATCCGTCATTTTCCAAGCACTGCTTTAACAAAAGACATAATTCTTCGTCATCATCAATGATTAAAATATCAGCCATTTATCACACCTCGCACAATTTAATTTTATCTATTAATTTTTTTGCAAGAAATAGATCCACAAAACTTCTTATTATAAAACTGCCTCCAAATTTCAACAAATTCAGAGGCAGTTATAAATAATAATATATATTTATAATTATAGAGATGATTAGAGTGTCAAACGTATCCTGTGAGCAAACCGGATACCATATACGGTTTCAGATACATGTTAAGTTAAAATATATGGTATCCGATTTGTTCAAGAGATACTTTCGACATTCTAATCAAAGATACGTTACTAATAATTATCGAACATCTTCTTCGGTTTTCATATTCCCGTCTTTCACTTCCGCTTTTACTTCAGCCGGAAGATCTGCACTATTTAGTGATACACCCAATTTTTCAACTGTAATGAATTTCAACAGTGCATCGAGAATTGTACTGCTTGAGCTGTTGTTATCATTTCCTCCCATATTGACAACGGTCTTCGGAACGATATCCACCTTGGAATTCTTGATGGCATCGGATAACTTATCGGTTACTTCCTGGATGACACGGAATTCAGCGCCACCGTAAGCTTTAACCTGCGCATCGATCGCACGTGCCTTCGCCAAACCGACATTGGATTCCTTGGAAGCTTCTGCTTCACCTTCTAAGGTAATTCTGGAGGAGTTCGCCTTTGCAAGGGCAATAATCTGGTTAGCTTCCTGCTCTGCTTTGCTTGCAAGAGCCGCACCGTTATTACGCTCAATATCAATCTGGATTTTGGATTTGGTAAGAAAGCTCTGCTGTTCTGCGATAGCCTGAGCTTCACGCAGGGATTTTTCACTTTCTGCCGCAGATTGCTGCTTCTGATAGGTAACTTTCTTCTCTTCTGCAATCTGTCTTTCCCGTAACTGGGTAAGGATGTTCTCGATTTGTACGTCGGCAACGGGGGACTTGGGGGTACCGATTAATACTTCTTCCAGCTGGAGGTTGTATTTCTCGAACTTA
>Ga0207834_1000803_pt1 | contig 10337 bp, 10 predicted proteins | sample LuqExpMetagenom5_FD_187763 | JGI IMG/M metagenome (GOLD analysis project Ga0207834, IMG submission 187763) | Tropical forest soil microbial communities from Luquillo Experimental Forest, Puerto Rico - Sample 5 (SPAdes) | ecosystem: Environmental > Terrestrial > Soil > Tropical forest ...
AAGCTCCGCCGTTTCCGCGTTTTCTGACTCATAGCTGTCTGCTGTGTAAGGCTCCAGCTCGATTTTGTCGATATTCGGGCACCAAGCCTCTACGCTTGCGCCAAGCTTTAGATTATTCACGCCGCTGTTCAGGTCAACAATGACAGTTTTGATGTAAATAGCACTCCAGTCCCCTGCCTGTTGAAAGCCGCAGTAGGTCATCATCGGCTCGCCGCCGTTTACGATGATATCAAGCCGTCTGAATTGTGCGCTTTGGTAGTAAATATGCAGTAAGTATTTTCCGGACGGCGGGGCGGAAATATTGTTGAACTGAATATATCCGTCATAGTCTCCGCTTCTTCCTAAGCCACCGACAACTTTTCCGCCTGATGCGGAGCCGGAATCTGACACGCTTCCTGTAATTACCTCTGCCGCTTCTGCTTCAAATGTAAGAACGCTTGCAGAAGAGCTTGCTTCAAATGTAAGAACGCTTGCAGACGTGCTTGCTTTAACTGAAGTCGTTTGCACGATTCCTTGCGAGAAAACAAGGGAAAAAGTCAGTAGAATCACTAAAAAACGTTTAAACATAAATTACCTCCTCGTTAATTTTCATAAAATAATTACATTTCCATATCATTACATATATTAATTATATCAATAACCATTTTTGTGTAAATGGAACCATGCTTGATGAATATGGTGTTTTGCTAGATTTTTATGTGTTTTAAGGTGGCTTTATTGTTATGTTTATAATTCATCTCACTACTAATTAATTTTTATCTTGACTTTTATTAGCAGGATTATTGCTATAATAAATAAAAAACGACAAAATCTCATTGAGATTCATTGTCGTTTTTATTAAACTGTCGTTTTGTTTATTAACGACAGAATACTTTCTACTCGAGAATTCGGGCATAATAACATTCAGGGCGGTCTTATTGACCGCCCTGTTTCTCATATGTAAGCTCTGGATATGTTAATGATTGCTATTTTGAAGCTAGTAATACCTACCTTATTTTCTTAATACACTGTTAATATCGCCAAGGAGCTAAAGCACCTTTATTTAAGAAATCGAAAAAGCACTAAGCTATCCACCTATTATTCCTGGACAGGAGCAGGCGAAGGCTTTAGCTTTCTTATTTCAATAATAATTAAAATCACACATACAAGTGTTGAACCTAAGTCGGATATCGGTCCAGCATACCAGATGCCATTTAAATCAAAGAAATGGGGCAGGATCAGTACAAACGGAATCAATATAACAACCTGACGTAACAAACTGAGTGTCATAGATTTGAGGGCTTTTCGAACTGATTGGAAGTAATTGATGCAAGCCGTTTGCGCACCCACGATAAGAATCGCTACAAGATAGATCCGAAGACCGTTGGATGCAATATGGATCAGCTCAATATCGTCTTTATTAAACAGTTTGATGATCGAGGTTGAGAATAATTCAATTGACAGCCAGCCTAGGAAGGAGATACAGGTATTGACGATGATCGAATAGAGTAATGCTTTCTTAACGCGGTGGATATTCCCGGCACCATAATTGTAGCCTATGATGGGCTGAGCACCTTGATTGACACCGAAGCTCGGCATTAATATCAGCATAGCAATACTCATGATCAGCGAATAAGCGCCTACCGCAAGATCACCGCCGTATTTTACAAGACTGGTATTGAATACAATGGTAACGACACTTGCAGCCACCTGCATGATAAAGGGTGAGATACCAATAGAAGAGATCTCGGCAAATATATGCCTGCTAAGCTTCAGATTGCATTTTTTGAGCTTAACGAGACTCTTTCTCGTGAGATACAAGATAACCCATATGGAACAGACTGCCTGTGATATCAGCGTAGCAAGCGCAGAGCCTGCAACACCGAATTTACATATGAAGATGAAGATAGGGTTTAATATCGTATTCAGAACCGCTCCGATTAACATGGTATTCATCGCTGTTTTTGCATCGCCCTCGGACCGGATAATCGAATTGAGACCAAAGCCGATATTCTGGAGAACCGCTCCAAGAAGCAGAATCCTTGCGAAGGTTCTGGCGTAGGGCATGGTTTCTTCACTTGCACCAAGCAGCGTCAGGATCGGATTCAAAAAGATCAATCCTATTACGGTAACAAGTAGTGTAAGAATGATGGAAAGCATGAAAGCATTACCTACTATCTTTTCCGCTTCCTCATTCTTCTTTTGACCTAATTTGATCGATACAACCGTTGAGGCACCGATACCAATCAACATACCCACACCCATGATGATATTGGTGATGGGAAATGTAACAGCAACACCGGACAGTGCCAGTGAGCCAACGCCCCGGCCGATAAAGATACGATCGACTACACTATATAAAGCATTTACAAGCATTCCGATTACCGCCGGTACAGAAAACTGTAGCAGAAGCCTGCCGATACTTTTTGATTCTAGATCCTTCGTAGCATTCAAAATTTATTTTCCTCTTTCTTTCTGAACTTTCATTATTGTTATGTTTCAATCTCTCGTTATTTTCATGTTGCAGCAATCTCCCCAATATTACTGTATTTTGTTCCTCATTAACAGTAAGCCACATCATATAGTTGAATCACCAATGAGTATTCTATAATATTTTTTTGATAAATGCAATGTAAATACTAATTCCAAAAGCATTTGTAATATGGTGGATGTTTAATTATAATATAAGTAATTGAACGTATATCCTAGAAGTACACATATAAACTATTTGGACGATAAAATCTAAACTTAGCAAAGGAGTGTTTCGAGATGATGAGACCACGTGTTTTTACAATGCCATTTTCAAGTATTTATCCGCTTTATATTCAAAAAGCAGAGAAAAAAGGGAGAACAAAAGAAGAGGTAGATGATATCATTTTTTGGCTTACCGGTTATGACAAACATTCATTACAAAAACAAATAATGAATGAAGCAGATATGGAAACGTTCTTTCAACAAGCACCTCAGATGAATCCGAATGCAGTACTCATTAAAGGAGTTATCTGTGGATATCGGGTGGAAGAAATAGAAGATGATTTAATGCGAAATATCCGATATTTAGATAAATTAATAGATGAGTTAGCGAAGGGCAAAGCGATACAGAAAATATTAAGAAAATAAGTGAATAAAAAGATATGGATACCTCAGACATAGAAGAAATAACTATTCATAGACTTATGTACTTTAAAATATAGCAAAGGGAGCTGCTTTCCTACGTCACAGATTACTGCAGAGAAAATGACATACAGGATTGTTACCAATGGCCGGCACATAAAACGTCTGAAAGAATCTGTTATAACAGGCGGAATTTAATAAAAAAGGAAGAGCTCAAAAAGACGATGTTTTTGCTTTGCTCTGGGCGCCGGTATTGGGGGGATAGTAGTGGAAAGTTCTTCGATTCTAGCACTCAGTTGGATAGGGGCTTCGTTAGTAGCGATTACTATATTTATTGCGATTGCCTCATTTAAGGTAAGACGTTCATCTAATGATAATAGTTTTGCTACGGAATGAAAGTGTATTAATATAAGGTTATTTACGCCCATTATTAATGGCAATAACTCTTGGGCGGAAATTTTCCAGTCAATAAGTGTATTTGAGCCATTGATTAATGCGATTTTCCTAAAACATGAACTTGAAATTGGTGAAATTGAAAACCTGACACCTGGGACAAATGCGGTCTTTCGTATCAATGATAAGGTTATAAAAATATTCGCACCTATTGAATCAGGATATAGCACGGACGATGATTACTTCATTGAATTGTCAGCGTTAAAACATGCTAATGATGTACGAATTACTGCACCGCTTTTAGTATGTACAGGCAGTATTGATGATCGATACTTATTTCGATATATTATCATGGATTTTATTCATGGGCAGGACGCGGAGCACAAATTGGAGCTCTATAATACTATTCAGAAAAGTAATTTTGCACATAAGCTAAATAAAATAACTGAAAAATTGAATGCTAAAGTTACTCAATCAAAAATTCCTTTATTTGATCTGAACAGCTGCCTTGAAAGCAGTAGATGGGGTGAATTTTCTGATAGTTTTTGCAAGGATAGAAATGCTTTTATACGAAGCAAGACTTTCTCTGATTTCGTATACACTCATGGCGATTTAACAGGCGAAAATATGATTATCGACGATAATGATGACATCTATATTATTGACTTTGCTGATAGTAGAATTGCACCTCATTATTATGAGTGGCCTCCGATTATATTTGCTTTATTCGGATGTAATCCAACAATGATGGAGGCATACTTTGGCGACTTTCATAATGATGAGTTTTATAAAATGGTAACTCTTAGTCTAGTCATTCACGAATTTGGTTCAAACATATTGCAGCAGATTTGTGCTTTAGAGGGTATTTCATTACACACTATAACTGATATTAGCTATTTGAAAGCATTACTGATAAAAAGTATTGAAAGTGGTAAGATGAAAGTAAGATAACTCTACTTTATAGCTTATAAAGTAATAGGAGCCTGATCCTAGCTTACTCAGCTTAGAACCAGGCTCCAATCTTTCATATCCGTTATTTACCTTTTCCGCCATGACCATGATTGTGGTCATTACCTTTATCTTGTCCTGAGTTATGATTTGATTTATCTTGCCCAGAGTCTTGATTAGATTTTGTAGCTCCACCTTCACCGTCACTTGTAGCTTCTGTCGAAGCATCAGTGCTGGAATCATCCGAATCTTCGTTTAAGGTTTCCTCCGAAGCAGTTTCTTTGCTGTCATCCGTAACTGTTATATTAATGGTTGCGAGAACTTTCTTTCTTTTGTCAGTTATCGTGATAGTAGTAGCACCTACTGATTTACCGGTGATTGTAAAGTTCCTGCCACTCCTGTTAACTTTAATAATTGAATTATCTGCTATTGTGTAGTGCATACCGTTCTTAACAACAACAGTTTGTTTCTCACCAACGGCAAGGCTTATGCTTGAACCACTAACAACGCTGATACTGGAACCGCTAACAACGCTGATGGCTGAACCGGATACAGAATTAACGGATTCGTTTTTTTGAGTTTTTTGCTTGTCCTTTTTATCCTCGGAAGTGGTTGAGTTATGTTTATGAGATTTTGACTTTGCAGATACTGTTGCTGCATTATATCCACCGAGTATAGTGCTTACTAGGAATAATAATATAAAAATTCTTACAAAACCTTTCAATTTCATTTTGTACCTCCTGTTAATCTTGTGTATTCTTGGGTTGATTAGTAAATTATCGTAACACGTTTTTCTGTCTAATCGATGCTTCTGTTCATTGGATGTAACAAATAACTATGAATCCTCCTTTCGTTGCATAGCTAAATCCGTAGTAATAAATAATATGTAAACTTATCGTATCTCTGTGAATTACAGAATCAAGTCAGCTTGCGAGCTGAGGCAAGGCCTGCTTACACCAACCTTGTTACCTACTCAAAGCTCAGAGATAATGCTTCCTAATTACTGGTTTTAATACCATATTATTCTATTCGCTATTATCGGAAAAATTTTTGGGGTAGATTTTATAGTTATTTTAAAGTATTTTAGTATTATTTGATATAATTCATTAGACGCATGTATTATTAAAGTTAATATGATTCCTAAATCAATTTTATACTTTAATAAACAGTTATAGAGCAGTTCCAGACGAGAGAGTTTTGCGATATTTACAGTTATCATCATACTATCCATACGGTTCATCTTAGATGTAATCCCCATGAATTCAGCTATCTTTGATGCAAGGCTGTTCATGAAATTAAGGATCAAATCCGGATTGGTATTTATCTTATCAGGTTTGATACAGACATAAAGTACTACTTCAGTTTAACTAATCATTTCATCGAGATAATCAAGATATTTTACTTATGAATTTCGATTATTATTCGATACCTTGCCGCTTCATCATTTCATAAAATTGTTTAGGGGTCATACCATATTCATTCTTAAATGCACGAAAGAAATTAGAATAATCTCCAAAGCCGCAACGTTCATGCACCTGATTGATTGGCATTCCAGTTATGATAAGCTCTTTTGCGTATATAAATTTTTTCTGGATAATAAATTTATGTAAAGTTGTACCAGATTGTTTTTTGAATTTTCTTAATAAATGAAACTTACTGATAAAGAAATGATTGGATAAATCCTCAATCCGAATGACTTCTTCTAAATGATTATTGATATAATGAATGACATTATCGATCAGGTTACTATTATCGGTCTCAATGTCGGTCTTCTCGTAATTAAGAAATAATATATTATTCAATACAATTAATAGCTCGGTGATATACCCTTTATATAAAAGCTCTTTGCCGATTCCTTTATAACTTGATAGATTTAAAAGCTTATTCAGTATAATTTTAATATTCTGTTGTATTTCGATATCTGCACGAAGGACATTGTCTTTTTCGGTATCTTCAAAACAGTTGGCTAGATCGATATTCTCAGTAGACAGGCTTCGAATGAATGCCTTATTAAGCCATAATACAATTCTATCATATGGAAGCTCTTTATTATTAATAATCGGCTGATGCAGCTCCTTAGTATTGATTAAGATGATATCACCGGGAAGTAAAGGGTAAACCTTCCCTTCTACATAATATGTAACGTCACCAGATAGAAAGAGATAGCACTCATAAAAATCGTGATGATGCAGGTTCACCATATCAAGACACCGGTCAGAATAATAAAATATTTCATAATCACTGGCTAACATGTTTTGACGTGTGATATAAGGCTGTGTTTTCATTTGATGTTACCTCCATAACAGTTCACTTTATGTTAATTCCATAACAGTTCCCTTTATGTTAATTCCATAACATTTCCGTAACTGGCTGGTTCACATAGATTAATCTTTGGCTATGCTAGAATTTTATGCTATTTATCATATCATAGCAAATTTTGCAAGTCAAACAGCAATAAAAACCTACTCAAATATTGGATAAATGATTATAATTAATCTATATTTACATAAAATTATTCACAAAAATGGAGGTTTGAAATGCTGGATAGTGAATTTTTCCTCAATGGGAAAACGGCTGTACATTTATACAGTACAATTGCAAAAGATGCTCCGATTTATGATTATCATAGCCACCTTTCCGCAAAAGATATCTATGAGGATGAAATTTTCGAGGATATTTCAGCTGTGTGGTTAAAGCACGATCATTATAAATGGAGAGCCATGCGTTATGCAGGAATACCGGAAGAGTATATCACGGGAAATAGAGATAAGCTGGAGAAATTCAAGGCTTGGGCACGAACATCGGAACGTTTGATCGGATGTCCGCTTTATCATTGGACAAATATGGAGCTCAGAACTTATTTTGGTATAAACGAAGTATTGAAAGAAAGTAATTCGGAGGAAATATTCAGCAGATGTAACGATAAGATAAAGAGAGACTCACTTTCTCCGATGAAAATGATCACGAAATCTAATGTGAAGTTAATTTGTACAACGGATGATCCTATCGATAACTTGGAATTTCATATAAAGCTGAAAGAAAGACAGAATAAGGATTTAAAGGTATTACCGACCTTCAGGCCGGACAAGGTCTTGAATATTCAGAAGCTTGATTTTTGCAGTTATATAGACAAATTATCCGAGACTGGTAAATCATCTATCAAAACCTATGAGGAATTAATTCAGATATTAAAAGAAAGAATACATTTTTTCCACGAAGCAGGCTGCATCATGGCAGACCATTCTCTGGAAACCCTTTCTTATGCACCAACTAGTAAGGAAGTAGTCGAAGCAATATTTCAAAGACGACTGGAAGGCCAGATGATTTCTGAGGCAGAGGCTGGGAAATATAGAAATTATACGCTGATGATTTTAGCTTCTCAATATAAAATGCTGGGATGGGCGATGCAATTACATATAGGTGCATACAGGAACATTAACACAAAATCATTCCATAAGCTGGGCGCGGATACCGGATTTGATATCATGAATGACTATAATATAGCAGACCCATTGATTCAAATACTTAATGATATGGAACAAAATAACAGCTTACCTAAAACCATACTATATACTCTGAATGCAAAGGATAATCTTTTGCTGTCTTCCATACCGCATTGCTTCACGGAAGAAGGAATTCCAGGTAAGATTCAATTTGGTCCTGCCTGGTGGTTCAATGATCATAAGGATGGAATTAAGTCACATTTACAGACAATAGCAGCCCAGGGAATGCTGGCGGATTTTGTTGGTATGTTAACGGATTCAAGAAGCTTTTTATCCTATGAAAGACATGATTATTTCAGAAGAATTCTATGCGGCTATATCGGAGAATTGGTTGACAAAGGTGAGTTTGAACAGGATGAGGAGCTGCTGCAGCGACTGGTAGAAGACATTTGCTGTAAAAATATACAAAAATATTTAGGATTGGAGTATTAATTCGTATATGCATGAAGTACTTAAAAAAATATCATTAATAGGCATAGTACCGGTAATAAAAATTGATGATGTGTCAAAAGCGGTACCCTTGGCAAAAGCATTGTGCAAGGGTGGAATGCCGGTTGCCGAAATTACATTTCGAACGGATCAGGCAGAAAGCTCTATTGCTATAATCAATAAGGAAGTTCCAGAAATGCTTGTAGGTGCAGGTACAATTTTAACAGTGGAGCAGGTAGACAGGGCTGTTCAAGCTGGAGCCAAATTCATTGTAAGTCCAGGGTTTAATCCCAATGTAGTAGAATATTGTGTCAAGATGAATATTCCGATTATTCCGGGGTGCATTAATCCAAGTGATATCGAACGTGCTATCAGCTATGGACTGGATGCGGTGAAGTTTTTTCCGGCAGAAGCCTCCGGTGGAATCAGAATGATAAAGGCACTTTCCGCCCCTTATGATAATATGAGATTCATGCCTACCGGAGGGATTGATACGAATAATCTCAATGAATATCTGTCTTTCTCTAAGGTTTTGGCCTGCGGAGGCAGTTGGATGGTTCCGGAGAATTTATTAAAGGAAGGTAATTATAATCAGATTACCCTTCTTGCCAAAGAAGCAATGGCTAATATGCTAGGTTTTAGAATGGCTCATGTTGGTTTTAATTGTGAAAATGAAGAGCAGGCTGATCTGGCTGCACAGGAATTATCCTTTCTGTTTGATCTGGGATTATCCAATGGAAGCAGCTCCATTTTTGCAGGTAATATGTTTGAATTAATGAAATCTCCATACAAAGGTACCCATGGACATATCGCAATCAAGACCAACTATATTGACCGGGCAGTAAATTTCTTAACGCATAAAGGGTATGAATTTGATGAAACCACAGCAAAGAAGGATGATGAAGGTAATCTAAAAGCGATTTATCTAAAAAATGAAATAAGTGGCTTTGGAATCCATCTGCTTCAATAGGAAAAGTTTTGATCATTTCATAATAGTTAAGAAGGAGATTAGGTACTATGAAAAAAGTTGCAGCTTTCGGTGAAATTATGTTAAGACTTGCGCCACAGGGATATAACAGATTTGTTCAAGCTGAGTCATTTGAAGCAGCATACGGAGGCGGAGAGGCTAATGTGGCAGTATCCCTGGTTAGTTTTGGACTAGAAGCAAAGTTTATAACGAAACTACCTCAACATGAGATTGGTCAGTCTGCAGTGAACTCGCTGAGAAAATATGGTGTTGACACATCAGATATAGTAAGAGGCGGGGAGAGAGTTGGAATTTATTATCTGGAGAAGGGTGCTTCACAAAGACCCTCCCAAGTGATATATGACAGAGCAGGATCTGCCATATCCACAGCTTCCTTAGAAGATTTTAACTGGGATCGTATTTTTGATGATGTTATGTGGTTTCACCTAACCGGAATTACTCCTGCCATCAGTAACAATGCGGCAGAAATATGTCTTGCAGCCTGCAAAAAGGCCAAAAAGAAGGGCATTACCGTAAGCTTTGATATGAATTACCGAAAGAATCTATGGTCAATTGAGAAGGCAAAGGAAGTAGTGGGTAAACTAACTCCATATATTGATGTCTGTATTGTCAATGAAGAAGATGCGGTAAAGATCTTTGGGATTAAAGTGGATTCTGATATTACGGGAATAAATGATTACTAGGAACGATATAAGCGGATAATGAAGCAATTGGCACAAGCGTATGACTTTAAAATAATTGCCTCTACCTTAAGAGAGAATAATTCAGCCAGTGATAATAAATGGTCAGCCATGCTCTATGACGGAAATGATTATTATTATTCAAAAAAATATAATATGCATATCGTTGACAGAATTGGCGGAGGAGATGCTTTTACGGCAGGACTGATATACGCACTGATAAATGAGCACCCATTACAGGAAAGTATCGAGTTCGCTGCTGCGGCAGGCTGCTTAAAGCATTCCATTGTAGGCGATTATAAT
>Ga0207834_1000804_pt1 | contig 10334 bp, 5 predicted proteins | sample LuqExpMetagenom5_FD_187763 | JGI IMG/M metagenome (GOLD analysis project Ga0207834, IMG submission 187763) | Tropical forest soil microbial communities from Luquillo Experimental Forest, Puerto Rico - Sample 5 (SPAdes) | ecosystem: Environmental > Terrestrial > Soil > Tropical forest ...
GGAGAAAAATTTATATAAAACGAGTAACAAAAACCCAGTAAAATCAATGGGTTGAAGGCATTTCACAAATGCCTATAAAAATAGGTAATAAGGAGAGAAGGATATGATTGAGAAAGTAGCATATAATCTTGGAAGAAATGATGAAGAACCTAATATTGCTTTGGCAATTGAATTATGTAATACAAAAGATTTAGAAGGTATAAAAGAAATTGTTAATGGTTTAATAAATAAAAAAGAACAGGTTGCAAATGACTGTATTAAAGTAGTTTATGAAATAGGAGAAAGGAATCCAGAATTAATTGGAGATTATGTTTTGGATTTTATACAACTTCTAAAATCAAGAAATAATAGACTTGTTTGGGGGAGCATGACAGCAATATCAAAAATTACGTCTTTAAAACCAAAGGAAGTATTTGAAAATATAGAAATTGTTATTAGAGCATACGAAAATGGGAGCGTAATAACCAGAGATAATAGTATTAGTGTATTTGCTGAATTATCAAAAGCAGATAAAGAATATGAAAAAATTATGTTTAGCAAAATACTAGAACATTTAAAGACTTGTAGACCAAGAGAAGTTGGACAACATTCAGAGAGAGCATTTGTTTGTGTTAATGAAAAAAATGCGAAAGAATTTGTATCTGTGTTACTAATAAGAAGAGAGCATTTAACTGACGCACAAAAAAAGAGAATAGATAAACTAATCAAAATGATTGAAAATAATAAATTTAACAGTTGATATATGGATTTATAAATGGGTGTTATCGTTAAGCATTGTTGGAACGCTTAAAAGTGTGCGCTTATCTAAAAATCAGGTAATTGATCGTTGCCATATATTGATTTTCAAAGTACACAGTAAAAACTATGTGCGAAGTTTTGGTAATTAATATCAGCAGTTTGAAAGTAAGTAAAGGAAATAATTACAAAAAGAGACGGACCTTTTTAAATATAGTCCGTCTCTTTCCTTGTGAGTTGAGGTAAGGCCTGCTTTTACCAAGCCTTATTATTACTTAATGTAAGGGAAAATTATTTCATTATATATTATTCTGCAGCTTTATCAGCTGGAGCAGTATACCAGTTAATCTGTCCATTCTTTAAAGCTTCTTCAAAGGTAGCAGCTACATCCGGAGCTTCTCCACCGTAACGTTTATAATAGGACTTCGGATATAACGGATCAGGGTTCGTAACAACACTCGATACATCTACGCTTGTATCTTCACCGTCTCTTACCTTACGGGCAACAACAACGAAACGGTAGTTGTCTAATTCATAAGAGCAGGTTGATAAGGTTAAGAGCTGATCGTTTTCATTCACATCTACGGTATCGATATTAAGTAAGGAACGGATACGCAGCTGATATACAAAATTCAAGAAGTCTGAGGAATCCTTAAAGGTTGACTTCCTATAATCGAAGAGAGGCTCCTTGGCATTTGAGCCATTGGTTATAAATACAGCGAAGATTTTCCATTTACCAGTGTTATAGATAGAATCGAAGGAGATTACCGGTCTTTTGGAATAGTAGTCTGCTTTCTTATATTTCAGTAGGAAGTGGAACATCTTTTCTGCTGTTGATACCATGTTATGTCCGTGTATTACCAGGTTCTGAGTGTTGTCTTCGATAGAGGATTGGGGATCCAGGAAAAGGGTACCGGCTTTGCTGTAATCACCATTGATATCCTTATCAAGGTAATAGTCAGGATTATCTTTACTGGATTGCATTACTACATAATCGATGTTCGTATCCGGAATGGTTAACCAGCCTTTTACGTCTCCATTGGTGGCAAGTAAATCTTTGAATTGAAGCAGACGGCCTTGGGCGTCTCTGTTAGGATCGGGAGTAGGAGTTGCCTGAACTGTACTTGTCGGAGCAGCTTCATCGGTCGGAGGCTGTGTAGGAGAAGCTGTCACAACCGGAGCTTCCGTAGGCTTATTATATAATTCACGGGTTAATTCAATTGATTTCTTGATTCTATAAGGTTGTATGATTACCTCATTGATAAATAGAGCAGTGAAAATGATAAAGCCAATCAGACAAAAAATACGAATAACGCTGTAAATGTTTAATTTCGATTTTTTCTTAGGCTTTTCAGACTCATTACCATCGGTTGAAGCAGTGGTATCGCCGGTTTCAGACTTCGACAGCTCGTCCTTCTTAACCTCAGTCTGCTGGATTCTGTCTGCCTGATTTTCTTTTGAAGCATTCTCTGCATCGATATTCACAGCAGCATCTTCATTTCGTTGCATTTCCTCCAAATCCTTCGATTCTTCCGGATTATGTACTTCCTTCAGGCCATCGTCGCTGTTGTTATCATTTGTAAATTTATCCTCAGACATGTTCTTACCCCTTCTTGTTTTGATACTTAAGTGACCTCATTATACAACGAATAGATATGCTAGTAAAGTGAATTTTCTACATAAAAATGGCTTCAAAATTGCATATTTTGAAGATAATAATCTATGATAGGCTATTTGTCCGGAGTCGAATTTATTCACAATAATCATATGGATTTTTCCATAACTTGTATGAATATTCTGCTATTCTTACAATAAATTTAGAGTAAGGAAAAGAATAGGATGAGAGAGTTGAAAAACAAATATATCAAATTGTTACCATGTATTATATCTTTGGTGATCTTTACCTGTATTGGTTATTATAATTTGAAGGAATATTATGATGAAATAGCCAATTCAACAGGATTAATCAGTGAGGATATTGAAAAAGAAGTAAAAGAAGAAAATGAAAAGGCAGTCAAAGATAATCAAAAATATCAGGAGTTATTAAAAGAAAATGAAGATAACAGCCAGCCGGAAGGTGGTCTGCTTAAGGAAGCAGAAGATAATGGCTCACAGAGTCAGGAAATAACCAATCCGGTAATTCCAGATCTAAATCTGTATGCAAAGGCTGCTCTTCTTCTGGATGCAAAAAGTAATCGTGTCCTATATGAAGAAAATGGGAATAAGCGAATGCCGATGGCGAGCACGACAAAAATCATGACCTGCATAGTTGCCCTGGAAAATGCTGATTTAAACGGTGTTGTCACTGTATCCTCCTATGCTGCCAGTATGCCTGATGTCCAGTTAAACATCAAAAAGGGCGAGCAGTATTATTTAAAAGATTTATTATATTCCCTGATGCTGGAAAGCCATAATGATACAGCAGTTGCCATCGCCGAATATGTCGGTGGAAGTGTAGAGGGATTTGCTACCTTGATGAATGATAAGGCTAGAACCTTAGGATGTGAGAATACGAATTTTATTACACCGAATGGACTGGATGCCGAGGGACATTATACTACTGCAAAGGATTTAGCGGTTATCGCCAGCTATGCCATCAAAAATGAGCAGTTTATATCAATTACCAACACTCCTTCCTATTCCTTTGAAGAGATTAATAAAAAGAGGAAATTCACTGTTACGAATAAAAACAGATTCTTATACATGATGGAAGGAGCCATCGGAGTGAAAACGGGTTTTACCGGAGATGCGGGCTATTGCTTTGTAGGTGCTGTACAAAAAGATGATAAAACGCTTGTTTCAGTAGTATTGGGCTGCGGATGGCCTCCGAATAAGAGCTTAAAGTGGCATGATACCAAGGAGCTGATGAGTTATGGGGTAAAGAATTATAAAGAAAAGCAGATATTCCAGGAGGTTAATTTAGATCCTGTTTTTGTTAAAGACGGACAGAAGAGATACGAGTTACTGAATATAAAGGGTGATATATCACTTTTGATGAGGGATGATGAAAAAGTCAAAGTGGTATATGACATTCCGAAGCAGTTGAAGGCACCGGTGAAAGCGAATACTGTTGTCGGAAAAGCAAGCTATTATATTGACGACACGTTCTATACTGAGATACCGATTTATGCAGCGGAAGATATTAAAAAGATTGATTTCAAATTCTGTATTGATAAAATCTTGAGGCTTTGGAGCGGAAACGATTAATAATCTGGTTAAGTTATAAGATTTTATAGGAAAAGTCTGATGCTTATTATCTGAAAGCATCAGACTTTTTTAATGTTTTAGATGCTGTTTTAAATATTGTTATAAATACAGTTATAAATACTGTTATAAATGCTGTTATAAATGCTGTTTTAAATTCTGTTTTAAATATTGTTATAAATGATGTTTAAAAGCTGATGTTAATGCTATTTGAAATGCTGTTTTACAGGTTATTACATATGCTGTTTTATGTACTACTTTTTTTACTATTTAATGTGCTATTTTGTGCGCTGTTTTATGCGCTCTGTGCACTCTTTTTAATTGATAATTGAAGAAAAACGTAATATAATTATAATATATGTCAAAAAATATCCAATTATGGCACATTTACAAAGGAGAGCATATGAATCGAAAAGGAGAAAAGCTGAATAAAAGCAATATCAGTCCATTATTCTGCGATGAAAATTTTCAGCATTTTTTAAAATGCGGCCATCTGGCTATTATCTATCTTGATAAGGATGGAATTCTTCAATATGTTTCTCCTCTGATCAATTCTATTATCGGCATTCATGATCAGTATTACGGTGAACATTTCACGAATAACCCATACGCAGAACATAATCCGGAATTTGTTCAAAAAATTGAAGAATTTATATCATTTATACATAACAAGGAAACCTCCATCAGTAGCCGAAGAGCCAATATACTTGATCGGTATCACATGGAATTAGATCTGGTGGGCTTTAATCAAATTGCTTATCAGATGGTTATCAGAGCCTGTACAGGAATGGATAAACAGGTAAATGGCATAATAATTATTTTCTATGATATTTCAACAAGAAAAACGATAGAGACAGTATTAGAATCTGAGAAAGAGAAGTACCGTCTGATTGCAGAACTTACGGATTCTGCTTTATGGGAATATGATATTGCGAGAAAAACCTTAAGACAATATCGGAAGCTGAAGGGTAAATATTCAGAGAATCACCTGATCATCAAGGATTATAAAAGAACCATACTGAAAAATGGCTGGGTTCATCCCGAGGATGTTGCGATTTTTGAAGCTTACTGTGACAGTATGGACCGCGGAAATGATATCTTCAATTATGAATTGCGTGGTCTGGGTGATAATGGTGAATACATATGGCTCCGTTACCAGGGAACCGCGCTTAAGGATTCGGACGGTAAAGTTCGCTCTATCATGGGACGTACCGTGAATATTGACAGGGAATATAAGGACCTTGAGAAGCTGATTCGTAAAACAGAGCGCGATGCCCTGACAGGCTTATATAACAGAGCCTCGACGAAGGAAAAAGCAGAAACGTATTTTGATCGCAAAGAAGCTTTGAAGCACAATGCAATACATTGTTTCATGATTATTGACATTGATAACTTCAAACAAGCCAATGATCAATGGGGGCATCTGTTTGGGGATATTTTATTAGAGACATTTTCAAAGCAGCTTGAGAATCTGTTTGACAGTACGGATGTCGTCGGCAGAATTGGCGGTGATGAATTTGTCGTGCTTCAAAAAGATATTGTAAGCCAGGAGCAGATAGAGAAATCTGCGAAGGATATCTGTGAAATTGCAAGAAAACATCTTAATTCAGCCAAATCAAACATTGATATAACCGTAAGCATTGGTATTGCATTTTTCCCTCAGGATGGATATAACTATGATACTTTATACAATAAAGCAGATATCGCTCTGTATCATGCCAAGGCCAAAGGGAAAGATCAATACTCTATCTACCATCCGGACATGGAAAACTCGGCAAATAAGCCGGAAGCAGATAAGAAACACTGGATTTCGGCAAAGCTTCTGGATGCCGATTCCCAGGAGATAGAAAAACGCCTGATTAATTTTGCCTTCGATATTGTAAATGAGTCCAATGATTTGGAATTTGCGATTAATCACATCTTGAGTGAAATCGGAAATTTCTATGATTTATCAAGAATTTCTGTATTTGAGAATAATAACGGGAATATGGAGGCACATATTTCTTATGAATGGATGAACAATGGAATTCCATCCATTCAGGATTTGCCGGTAAAAGAGGCTTTTTCCCTTCTCTTAAAGTATGAGGATCGGTTCTATCAGAACGGAATTTTTTACTTTGAGGATGTTGAAGCCATAATAATACCACCGGAGATTTCTGATTTTTATCATACTCTTGGCATGAAGGCCATGATACAATGTGCTATTTTTGATGGCAATAAGCTCCTGGGGACAATCAGCTTTGAAGATTGTATTTCCGTCAGAAAATGGTGTAAATCAGAATTTGATACACTTTTTACCCTGACAAAGCTGATTGGAAGCTATCTTATTCAACTGAAAAGCAAAAAGGAACTGGATATTGAGGTATTCTTCACCCAGGAGACCCTCAATAATCAGAAGTTAAGTAACTATGCTATCAGAGAAGGCACTTATGAACTTCTGTATTTCAGTAAATACACGAAAACACTATTTCCCGATGCAAAGCTTGGAGAACTATGTCACAGAGTAATCTATCATCGGGAAAATCCTTGTGAGGATTGCCCGTTAAAGGGCTTGGACAATAATAATTCCGTATATTCCGTAGATACCTACAAGGAAGAGAAGGACGCCTGGTACAGTACTACAGTATCACAAATTACCATTTCAAACGGTCAAAAAATCAACTTGATCTGTTCTTCCGATGTTACGGGCTTCATTGAGAGGGTTAACTCTAAGGATTCTCTTACAGGACTGCTGACACTGACAAAGTTTGAAGTTGATGCTATGAAACAGATGACAGCTGTTCCTACCTTGAAGTATCTGATTTTATACAGTGATTTTGATAAGTTTAAGAACATCAATTCAGAATGGGGATATTCCATCGGTAATGAGCTTTTGATACAATTTGCGAATATCACAGGCAGATATCTCAAAGCTTCTGAATTATTCTGCAGAATAACGTCGGATAAATTTATTATGATGCTGTCCTATCATAATAAAAAAGGTGCTTTGGACCGGATAAAGATTGCTTATTCCAAAATAGAAGAGGAACTGAATATTAAATTTCCTAACCTTAATCTGGTAATCACCAGCGGTATTTATTTCCTGACACCGGAAGATAAAAATATCACAATTGCAATTGATAAAGCTAATATCGCAAGAAAAACAATTAAAGGCATCCACAAGAGTGAATATGCAATTTATGATGAAGCGCTGCACATGCAGATTACAAAGGAAAAGATGATTGCCGGTAAGATGCATCATGCTCTTAAGAACAATGAATTTGTCGTATACATGCAGCCGAAGGTGGATCTGAAAACCTCAAAAATAATCGGTGCCGAGGCTCTTGTCCGTTGGAAGCTTCCAACCGGAGAAATCCTCAGCCCTATGGAGTTTATTCCAATCTTTGAGAAAAATGGATTTATTGACGAACTGGATTTTTATGTATATGAGAAAACCTTAAAAGCCTTACGTCAATGGATTGATATGGGAAAGAAGGAATTGGTTATCTCAATGAATGTTTCCCGCATTCATCTTAAGGATGTTAAATTTTTGGATCGGTTGGATTTTCTGCTGGAAAAATATCAGATACCCAGCAGACTGATAGAGCTTGAAATTACGGAAAGCATGTTCTTTATTGAATTGGAGCAGATCGAATATATCATTCGCGGCCTTCGAAAAAGAGGTTTTCTGATATCCATCGATGATTTTGGTTCAGGTTATTCCTCCCTGAATATGCTTAAGACACTTCCGATAGATATTATAAAGCTGGACAGAGAGTTTTTCATGAAAAACGAAATGGGAGCGCCCGATAAAATTGTCATATCCGGAATTATTTCTTTGGCTAAGGGGCTTGGATTGAAGGTAATATCCGAGGGCGTAGAGACCCTGGATCAGCTTGCCTTTTTGCAGGAAAGCTCCTGTGATATGGCTCAGGGTTATCTATTCTATAAACCGATGCCCTTGGAGGATTTTGTAGAAATTATTGATTGAGCATAAGATGGAAAGCCATCCGGACACGGTTAACGTGAAAAGATGGCTTTTTCATGTTTAGGGTGTGCATTTACAAACTCTTTGCCCTGCTATTGGTATTGATTGATACTTGTTTAAAAAATTTATTAAAAATTTTTCACTTTTCTTAAAAATCATGCAACCTTTTTCTATGCAGCTTCGTTTAATATGTAAAAGGAAATTTATGTATTGTGTATTTAGGAGGAGCCGCATGAAAAAAATCGTTTACAAGTATCAGATCAGTAAATTCAGACGTTTTACGACTGGGTTATTATTTGCAGGAATTACTATGATTGCGTTGATATTATGCATAGTTAACATATCTGATCCTTCTGTTGGAAAGACAGAGGTTATTCTCCCTTTCATTATTGCGATCGCCAGCATTATTATGGGATCCTTTTCAATGTTTAGGGATAACGAGATAACAAAAGATAAGTATAATATGAACTGATTGAATATATAGTAAATCAATAAAATATAATACGAATAAAGACGGAGTGCTTTGTTTGATAATAAACTGTACTATTTCTATAGGTACAGTTTTTTTGTTATATTTTGAATGATTTGTTGTAGATATATGAAGTATATTGTTTAATATTACACTTTACGCTTGAATAAAAGCGAATTGTGTGTTATTATATAGGCAGCTCATTAAAAATATTACATAGCTGTAATATTTTTCACTAACGCCCATGATGCTGCTTGCAGCATCATAAGAAGAATTTTGGCTCTTTCAAAATTCTTTCAATACTATCATGATAAAATTCTGCAGACTTTACGGATGCCCATTCCGGTAAAGTTATGTAACTGCTGCAGGGGGAAAGGAAAAATTGAAAAGGAACAAAAATAGCACAAGGAATTTAAACAATCTTGGGGGAAAGTTTAAACATGTTCTTTTGCATATGGGAGGAAGTATAAAAGCGAAATTAATACTGGCCTTCTTAGTTCCGGTTATTTTTATTGTTGTTTTAGGTTTTGCGGCATTTTCTATTTCGTCGAATGCAATTGCAGACAGCTTTACATCATCGACAGTCAATCTTATTACCTCAACAGGAAGTTATTATGATGTAGTTATGCAGGGCATTCGCGGAAAAGCAGTAGAGTTATCTACTGATTCGGAAATTAAAGGATATTATAACGGTGAGTATTATGTTGACCCGGAAGCTGAGGTTCAGAAGGGTGTCAAAAAGCTAAGCGAAGCTGAAGTATATACGGATATCCGTAATAAAGCATCGACGCTGACTGTTTCCGATAAGTACATAGAAAATGTTGTCATTTTCACGGATTATGGATATCCATTATCCTCTTATGGCAGCTTTAAGGATCAAACTCCTTATGCGACCTTTAAAGATTCAGAGGAAGCTGCAAATATTAAGAATGATACTTGGACGGGATATCATAAATTTTTGGACGAACAATTAGGTATTGCTCCTTCCAAATATGCGATTACCTTGACAAAGCCTTATATCAATGGGGCTTCAAAGAAATCCGGATATATCGTAATTGATATATCAATGAATGTTGTTACGGAAGCACTTGCTTCCATGGAGCTTCCGGAAGGAAGCGTGGTTGTGTTCATCTCTCCGGATGGCAGAGAGATTACATCAAATGGAACCAGTGAAATTGCGATTATCTATAATCAACCGTATTATAACGAGGCTGTCGCAAGTAAAGATCCTAATTATATGAAAGAAAATGTTAACTATAATGGAAAAGGTCATCTTTTCATTAGCTCTAAAATCGGTGCAACCGGAGCTATGGTAGCAGCTTTAGTTCCTACTTCCAAAATTACGGAGCGTGCAGGCGGTATTAAATTCTGGTCAATTCTTATTGTTTTGGCAGCAATGATAGTAGCTGGCGTTACCGGAGTAGTGGTTGCTTCCGGAATAGGTATGAATATCAGAAACATCATTGAAATCTTATCAAAAGCTGCGGAAGGTGACCTGACGGTTACCGTAAAAACCAGACGTAAGGATGAATTCCATATCTTAACAGAAAGCATCAACCACATGATTCTTAATGTTAGGAAGCTGATTACGAAAGCATCGGGCGTTGGTGATACCGTAATTACCTCCTCCCAGAATGTGACGCAGAATTCAGAGATGCTGTTAGCTGCATCCCAGGATATCTCGAAAGCGATTTCAGAAATCCAGCAGGGTATTGTCCAGCAGGCATCCGATGCTGAGCAATGCTTACATCAGACAGACGAGCTGGCTAACCAGATTGAGCTTGTATACGAGAACTCTGTTGCTATTGAGAAAATCACTTCCAATACCAAGAATGTCGTAACTGATGGTATCACGGAAGTAGACCAATTAAACAGTGCAACAAAGGCTAGTATTCAGATCACCAACGATACGATTAAGAGTATCGAAGAGCTGGAAGCAGAATCCAGAGCAATCACAGA
>Ga0207834_1000805_pt1 | contig 10327 bp, 11 predicted proteins | sample LuqExpMetagenom5_FD_187763 | JGI IMG/M metagenome (GOLD analysis project Ga0207834, IMG submission 187763) | Tropical forest soil microbial communities from Luquillo Experimental Forest, Puerto Rico - Sample 5 (SPAdes) | ecosystem: Environmental > Terrestrial > Soil > Tropical forest ...
ACCCAGTCAACGGACAGTAAGGAAGTAAGCAATTTTAATGACCCCAATCCGGCATCGAAATCCGTCATTAACATTCTATTAATCGGAGTTGAGGAAATCGAAGGGGCTAAGAATACGGACTCCATGATATTAGCAACGCTTAACACAAAAAATCATACCCTAAAACTCACCTCCTTAATGCGTGATTTGTATGTCCAGATTCCGGGATATAGCGATAATAAACTGAATTCTGCTTATCCCAAGGGAGGCATTGATCTTCTTTATCAAACAATTAATTTAAACTTCGGAGTTAAGCCGGATGGTTATTGCCTGGTTAATTTTGATGCATTTCAAAAGATTGTCGACTTAATTGGAGGAGTTGAGATATCCTTAACCAGTGAAGAGGCTCATTACCTGAATACTACGAATTATATCTCCGAGAAATCCAATCGCCATATGGTAGCTGGTACCCAGCTTATGAACGGCAATCAGGCACTGGGCTATTGCAGGGTACGAAAGGTTTCCACCGGTACGGAGAATAATGACTTCGGACGAACCCAACGTCAGCGTATTGTTCTCGAAGCAATTTATGATAAGCTTAAGAAAACGAATATCGTAAGCCTGGTCGTATTAATGAATGAAATACTGAATCAGGTTGAAATTAAAACAGATATCACGCAGAAGGATTTTAACAGCTATCTTGAGGAAGCTGTCAATCTGAAAGCGAAAGATATCGAAACCTTCCGCGTCCCAACCGACGGTACCTATGAAAATGCATCCGTTCAGATTGGTTCCAGAAAGACCTCCGTGCTTGAAGCGAAGGACTGGGACGCTACCCGGGAAGAAATCCATAATTTTATTTATGGAGAAACCAATGCAACACAGCCTTCGAAATAGTAGCATACAGAGACACCTGCACCATTCGAAACGGTCATGTATGACTGGTGAATTAAAAGATAATACTGCCAATTCATAGGAGCCCTGCAGGTATTATGCATAAGGACAGCGGGCTATAATGTTAGTAATCAGATTAGACATGATGTATTATGTCTGTCTGATTCATACATTATGGTCCGCTATTATTATTTCAGTACATTTCCAGATAAAACACCTCTATTGTCGCACTTTACGCAGATATTATTTATATTTGACATGCAATTTAAGATATTTAAAAAATGTTATAGTATAATATTAGTGTAATTAGGATAATTGCATAGAGGAGGAAAGTATATGTACTTTTTTACACATCTTTTCATATCCAAGGTTTTATACCAACATTTTAAGGAACGAACAGAATTGGATCCACTGGCTTTCGCTTATGGTAATATCAAACCTGATTTACCTTCACCAAGCCGAAATCATCATACTTTAGAGAATTGCCTGTCAACGGTATGCCAGACCTATCAGCGATTAAGGGAGAAGGAACTGTCTCCGGATGAATTTTCGGTTAGCTTAGGAATAATGTGCCATTATCTGAGTGATTTTTTCTGCTATTACCATCTGGAAGAAGAGCTACATAATAAGAAGCTTCAGCATTTTTTCTATGAAATCCGTCAGTATTTTAAACTCCATCACATTCGATATAAACACAGATATAAAATATTATGGGAACGGATACAGCCCAGAAATGACCTGACATTGATTCTGCATGATTTACGAAATGAGTATTTCTCACAGCCAATGGATATGAAAAGAGACATCGATTATGCATTGTCTGCTGCGGTCTGGGCATGTGAATCAATTATCCGTTACCTCCATGAAACCTCCCAAATAGCCATAGAAGCGGAGCTTGCCCTGAATTCCTTCTTTGCCTTGGAAGGAGGAAATTTATGAAGGTTGCCTTATTTGCCGATACCTATCTGCCGCAAATAAACGGTGTTACCAATACTCTCAGTAAGCTGCTTCATTATTACGAAGCCTCCGGAATCGAATATAAGGTATTTGCTCCAAAATATTATGAGAAGGAACCGGAGCATAATATAGAACGTTTCCTCAGCATGAAATTCATCTTCTATCCGGAAAACCGGGTTGCGTTGCCGAATTCATTTCGAATCGCTTCTGTTCTGTCTGATTTTCAGCCGGATATTATCCATATCATGACAGAATTCAGTATGGGGCTTGCCGGGTTAAACTACGGAAAGAAGCACGGAATTCCTACGATTTCCAATTATACGACCAACTTTTCTATCTACGCGGATTATTACAACATCCAATTCTTAAAGCAGCCTCTATGGAATTACTTCCGATGGTTCCACACACAAAATGATATTACTCTCTGTCCCTCAGTCGCAGCCCAGAAGCTATTATTAAGCAATGGTATCCCCAATACAAGGCTTTTCTCCCGAGGCATCGATTTTAAGAGCTTTCATCCGATGCACCGAAATAACGAACTAAGGAAGCAGTTAGGGATAACAGGCAAGACCGCCTTCCTCTATGTAGGCAGGGTATCTGCTGAAAAGGATCTGGATATCCTTTGTAAAGCCTACCAGTCCATCCATAGTAAATACCGGGATCAGGCGGTGATGATTATTACAGGAGACGGTCCATATCTGGAGCAGTGCAGGAGCGCCTTGCCACCGGATACCATATTCACCGGTTATCTACGTGGGAAAGACCTATCCGAAATCTATGCCTCCTGTGATATCTTTGTCTGTCCATCATCAAGTGAAACCTTTGGCAATGTTATATTAGAAGCCATGGCTTCCGGTATCCCGGTCATCGGAGCAGACGCCGGCGGTGTGGGCGAAGTCATCAGACACGGAGAGACCGGTCTTAAATTCAGCCCTAGGGACAGCCGCGATCTGGAGAAGTGCATGTCTGTATTGCTGGAGGATTATATTATGAGAGTATATCTTAGTGAGAATGGCAGGGAATTCAGCCTTAACCGTTCCTGGGATAAAATATTTGACAGCCTGATGGATATTTATCATGAAGTATTGGATAAGAAAGGAGTAAGCACTATTAGTGCTTAATGCAGATGCCTATGAATAAAATTGCAATTATCGGAAGCGGTTATGTAGGTCTGGTCACCGGTGTATGTCTGTCTGATTTTGGCTGGCAGGTAACCTGCGTAGATCAAAATGACGAGATGATCCATAAGCTAAATCAGGGCATCTCCCCAATCTATGAGCCTGGACTTGATGATTTATTGGAGAAGAATTTGTATTACCGAAGAGTGTCCTTTACCACTGATCTTAAGAAAGCAGTAAATGACTGTGATATTATATTCATTTCTGTCGGCACACCTCAAAGTGAGGATGGAAGAGCCGATTTAACTAATGTATTTGAAGCAGCAAACCAAATCGGACGTTCCATGAATGGCTACAAAATCATTGTCAGTAAATCCACGGTTCCAGTCGGTACCGGGCAGCTGATCAGGAAAATAATACAGGAAGAGCTTGAGATTCGCGGACTTGACTATGAATTTGACATAGTTTCCAACCCCGAATTCTTAAGACAGGGGTCCGCGATACAGGATTTCACTCATGCAGACCGGGTTGTCATCGGAGCAGAGTCTGAAAAAGCAATCGCTGTAATGAAGGAGGTATACCGTGTATTATTTATCAACGAAACACCGTTTTTAATTGTAAATGTTGAAACGGCCGAGATGGTAAAATACGCTTCCAATGCATTTCTTGCTACCAAAATTTCTTTTGTAAATGAGCTGACGGAGCTCTGTGAAAAAACCGGTGCCAATATCCAGCAGGTTACGAAGGGTATGGGCATGGATGGACGTATCGGCTCCAAATTCCTTCATGCCGGACCAGGGTATGGCGGCAGCTGCTTTCCCAAGGATACCAAGGCTTTAGTACATATCGGCATGCAGCATCATTGCAGCCTCGGTATTGTGAAGGCGACCATAGAAGCAAATGAAAAGCAAAAGCATCGAATGGCTGATATGATAATATCGCATATGGGATCATTAAAAGAGAAGCATCTGGGGGTATTAGGGCTTGCTTTTAAAAATAATACGGATGACATAAGGGAAACTCCTGCCATAACCATTTTACAAAAGCTGGCGGAACAGGGAGCACGGTTCAGGGTATATGATCCAAAGGCTATGAATAAGGCAAAACAGTTGCTTCACTCCCTACAGATACCAATCCTTAAGTACTGTGAGGATGAATATGATGCCTCTGCTGATGTGGATGGTATCATACTGATGACGGAATGGAATCAGTTTCGAAGCCTGAATTTGGATAAGATAAAAGAATTAATGCGAGACAATTTCTTCTTTGATTTGAGAAACATCTATTCGAAGGAAGCATTGGCACAAAAGGGATTTCAATATTTTTCCGTTGGAAGAGCTTAAGTATAATATGAAAGCTGCTGCAAATTATTAGTAAAATATCTGCAGCAGCTTGTTATATTAATCTTACAGATCGCAGTTATTCACGGTTCTCGGGAACGGAACAACATCTCTGATGTTACCCATACCGGTCAGATACATAACGGTACGTTCAAAGCCGAGACCAAAGCCTGCATGTCTTGCTGAGCCGAATTTTCTAAGGTCAAGATAGAATTCGTAATCCTCTTGCTTCAGCTTTAACTCATCCATCCTCTTAACCAGCTTGTCGTAATCATCTTCTCTCTGGCTGCCACCGATGATTTCACCGATGCCCGGTACTAATAAATCCATGGCAGCAACGGTCTTGTTATCCTCATTCAACTTCATATAGAAAGCTTTGATTTCCTTCGGATAATCCGTAACGAATACCGGTTTCTTAAATACCTGCTCGGTCAGATAGCGCTCGTGCTCGGTCTGAAGGTCACAGCCCCAGGTTACTTTATAATCAAATTTATCATTGTTCTTGGTTAAGATATCAATTGCCTCCTTATAGGTCACGTGTCCGAATTCGGAATTTACAACATTCTGGAGACGCTCCAGCAATCCCTGATCGACGAACTGGTTGAAGAACTGCATCTCCTCGGGAGCATGTTCAAGAACATAATTGACGACATATTTGAGCATACCTTCTGCCATTGCCATATCATCCTGCAGATCTGCAAAGGCAATCTCCGGCTCAATCATCCAGAATTCAGCCGCATGGCGGGTTGTATTGGAATTCTCTGCACGGAAGGTAGGACCGAAGGTATAGATATTCTTGAATGCCATCGCATAGGTTTCACCGTTTAACTGACCGCTTACCGTAAGGTTGGTCTCCTTACCGAAGAAATCCTGTGTGGTATCCACCTTGCCATCCTCGGTTTTCGGAAGATTATTAAGGTCAAGGGTGGTTACACGGAACATTTCACCTGCGCCCTCACAGTCACTGCCAGTGATAATCGGAGTATGAACATAGACGAAGCCTCTCTCTTGGAAATACTGATGAATTGCATAAGCGATCATGGAACGTACACGAAATACCGCCTGAAAGGTATTGGTTCTTGCTCTCAGGTGAGTCATGGTACGCAGATATTCCAGGGTGTGTCTTTTCTTCTGCAGCGGGTAATCTGTTGTAGAAGCACCTTCAATCTGAATCTCATCTGCCTGGATTTCAAAGGGCTGCTTCGCTTCCGGAGTCGCCACCAGTTCACCCTTAACAATAATCGCTGAACCCACATTCAGCTTGGAGATGACTGCAAAATTCTCGAGAGTATCATGATAAACAACCTGTAAAGGTTCAAAATAAGTACCATCATTAACAACGATAAAACCAAAGGTCTTAGAATCCCTGACGCTTCTGATCCAACCGCCGATATTCACTTTTTTACCGATATACTTGTCCTTATTCCGGTATAATTCTCTGATATCAATTAAGTCCATACAATAAAACTCCTTTATCTATATTATAAACTTATATCGATTATAACATATAGTTATAATATTACAATAGCATAGCGGAAATCTACCCAGCCTATGACAGGGTACTACGACGGGTTCCCTATGATAATTAACTACTTCCAGTAATATTTTCCTCCATTTATTATACCCTTCTCTACTGAACAATATAAATCATAATTCTGCTGGGCGTTTTCTAAATATTCTGGATTTCTGAAGTTTTCATAATAATACATTTGTATGAGTTTTAAATCTTCCATATGTTTCTCATTCTTCATTGCGAGTACTCTTATCCGAAAACCCAAATCCCCCAAATACTAGACTTATAATAAAAGGCATGCTATATTATGATGCTCATTGAAAAATAAAATCAGATTTATACGATCACAAGCAAGTATATACATCTTATAACACAAAGGAGAGAACTTAAGTATTTCCACATTAAGGTTCTCTCCGGATTAATGCTTTTATGATATCTTCTTTCTTTCTGCTTTCACAATTCAAATAATTCGCTGCTTCATTGATATTACCTAAAGAATGGGCATCCGAGCTTGTAATAATATTACACTGCTTCAGATATGAGTTCCTCTTGCTTAATTCCTCCAGATGATTTAAATCAGCAAGTTCTACAGCCATGAAGTCTGCATCCGGTGGTATGAAACCCAAGTTAGAAATCAAGCTGTTCGAATTCTTATCTATATGTGCAGGAATATAAATACCGTTAAATTCCTTCATCAGCTTTCCCAGTGCGTCAAAGGAAATATCCGCAGCGTTTATTAAAAGATAAGGTTCCTTTTCAATCACCTTATCCTCTTCGTCAATGATTTCCTGTTTTCCAAAGGCCCTTTCATCATTCGGGAATTTCATCAGCCTGGAATACACGTACTCATCAAACTTCATAGCATCGGACAGTTCTGCGAACAGGCATAATACATGAACCTCTTCCATGGTACAAAGCTCCATGCCGGGAAGCGCAATGATATTATTTTCCTGAGCCCACTTTAATACAGGAGGGCAGTTCTTACAGGAATTATGGTCTGTTACCGCAATAATATCAAGGTTTTTCAGGGCAGACATTCCAACAATGTTGGCAGGTGTCATATCCTCATCCCCGCAGGGAGACAGACAGGAATGGATATGCAGGTCGTAGGATAATCTAAGCATGCAGCTTCTGATATACGATCAGCGCCGCTTCAAAAATAGGAAGCTCCGTCTCAAGCACCGTAATACCCTGCTCCTTCGCTTTATTTAATGCAGGCTCATCAAGCTTGCTGCCTTCCGCCAGGATAATACAGGAAGCATCCGCCAAGGTTGCTACCGCCAGGGTATTGATATTGCCCATCACCGTTACCCATGCAGAATCGGCAGGCATCCTTCCCATAGCTATACTTAGCAGATCACAACAATAAGGTACCAGAATCTCCCTGTCCGGATTGTCTCCTGCATTCACTACCTTAAAACCACTTGATAAAATTAAATCATTAACTTTCATCCTAACCTCCATTACGCCTCCCGCAGCAGCTCAAAACTGTAAAGAAGTTTTAAATGAATTTCCGCTGAAATTCATCTTGGAGCTCTTTTCAGAAGTGAATTATGCATTTGCCATACACTTTGCAAAGATACTTTTTCTGCACATTAACCTTCCGTAAGCCTGCTTCGGCATATTAAATATTCTTTTATTTATCTTCCAGATAATCCTCAAGCAGCTGCATGGCGATGCTTCCTTCCTTAAGTAAGGTTAACGCTTCCTCGATTGGAAACCAACCGGCTTCATCCACTTCCCTGGAAATACTTAAATCACATTTTTCCGCAGCTGCTATAAAGCCAAGCATCAGCATATCACGTTTTTCATAGCAATAGCTCTTGAGATATCGAACTGTTTTAACGGAAACGCCAATTTCCTCCTGTGCTTCTCTCATGGCGGTTTCTTCCGCACTTTCTCCGCTTTTTATATATCCTGCAACCAATACGTAGTTTGATTGGGATACATAATTCTGGCGGATTAATGCCACTTCATCAAATTCATTCACCACAAGGGTCAAAGTACAGGTATAAGGGATATTAAACATTGGCCGGTCGCAGGTGCTGCAAAAGGGTACCAGGCCCTCATCTCCGATATTCTTTGGTACAAGCTTCTCACCACATAGCGGGCAATGCAGAAATTTCATACTGACCTTCTCCTCTCATCCCATTCCATGGATATTACTATGCATATTCGCAGCTTATCTGAGCCGTATTATTTCTTAATATCAAATCTGGACAATTCATCGGACAGACGGTGGATGTAATCCCTGAGGATATGGATACAATCCTGTTCATGGGCAACACCGCGGACGATATCCTCTGCCAGTGCCTTACAGGTAGGCGCACCGCAGGAGCCGCAGTCCAGTCTGGGGAATTTCTCGCAAAGCTCCTCAACCCTTGACATATTGGCGATGCTTTCCTTCATATTCTTTCCAAGCTTGAATACCGGTTCGTAATTTACTTCATCATTCCAGAAGGTATTTTCAACACTGGCACCGGATAAATGGTTACAGGCTACCGGCAGGTATTTTCTGAGACGTTTTAATTTTACCTTTGCAAGATAAGGGTTTTCTACTGTAAGTACACCGCCAACACAACCGCCGGCACAGGCATTCAACTCAATAAACTCCAATTGGTCAAATTTATCATCCTCAAGATCCTCTAAGACCTTGATAACATTTTCTATACCGTCTGCTGCCAGATAGTTCTCGGATAATAAGCTTCCGGCTTCACCACCGGTGCTTCCCCAGCCGATACCGATACGTCCGGAGATGCTAAGCTCCTCCACATCATCAATGCTTTGCTTCATCAGCGGAAGAAGGATCGGATATACTTCTTTGATAGCCAGAACTCCATCGATTTCACTATGATCAATACCGATGGGATTCTTGACTGCTGTCATTTTTGCAGGACATGGTGATATAAAAATAATCCCGATCTTCTCCCTGGGGAGGCCCGTTTTCTCCATAGCTTTTTCTTTCGCCTTCGAAGCTGCTAAGTCAACCGGTGCACAGATCGGTAACAGATGTTCAATTAAATTAGGAAAACGAACTTGGATCAGTCTCACAACAGAAGGGCATGCTGTACTGATGATGGGCCACTTCTCATTGTGCTCTGCCACATATTTTCTGGATACCTCAGAAACGAGCTCCGCTGCTCCGCTGACTTCATACACATCGTCAAAGCCCATTTTCTTTAAGGCAGTGAGTACGATGTTAATGTCCTCCAGATGGTTGAACTGTCCATATAAAGAAGGCGCAGGGAGCGCTACCGTATACTCAAATTTCTTCATGATATCCGGGGAATCGTAGGTTGCTTCCTTGGCATGATGAGGGCATATGCGGATACATTCCCCACAATCAATACAAAACTCCTTCGTTATAACTGCTTTTCCATTTCTAACTCGGATGGCTTGTGTAGGGCAACGTTTAATGCAATTGATACATCCCATGCATAAGTCTTCCTTTAAACGTACTGAAGTAAAAAATTTACCCATAGTTTTTCCCCCTGAATTCCGATGGGAGATGTTATTCTCCGCTTATTCGTGATTATTCGCGCATTTTTACTCTCATGGTCACGGTGGTTCCAACCCCAATCACGCTGTCAATAATCATTTCATCGGTATATTTTTTCATGTTGGGCAGCCCCATACCTGCTCCAAAACCTAAGGAACGGATATTATCCGGAGCTGTAGAATAACCGGCCTGCATTGCAAGCTCGATATCTTCAATTCCAGGACCCTGATCCTTTAATACCATTTCTATCTCCTCGGGAGATACGGTTACATCTATTTTGCCGCCACAAGCGTGGATTACCATGTTGATTTCACCTTCATACATAGCAATCGATACTTTACGGATAATGTCCGGATCTACGCCCATCTTTTTTAATTTGCTCTTTACATTGCTGGAAGCCTCTCCTGCTCTGGTAAAGTCGTCTGCAGGAACATCATAAGTCATTACGATTGTATTTTCATTGCTCATCGATAGTCAGGGCCTCCCCGTAAACCTTTTTCATAAAGCATACCGCAGGCAGAGAACATCCTATGTCCTGAAGAGAGAATCACGATTTCCTTCTCCTTTGCCATTTCCATCATTGCTTCATCCGGTAATTTACCTCTGACAAAAACAATGCAAATAATATCCATCATTTCACAGGTACGAATCACCTGAAGATTACATAAACCGGTCAACAGCACCGACTGATCCTTCATAAATGCCAGAACGTCGCTCATCATATCAGAACCGCAGGCAGTATGAACTTCCCTGTCCTTCCACTCTTCGCCGACAACATACTTCGCATCTAATATCAATCTGATATCTTCTATTGTCATAAAATCCTCCTTTTAAGTGCACATGCACTAATTCATAGTGTTTATGTGTATTAGTAAGGTCTCTTACCAAAAAACATCGTTATTTATTTATATTATGCTATTGCTCCGGTAAATACTTCAAAAGAACTGGTCGGTATCTTTTTCGCCATCACCAGGGCTGTATTTGCATTGGCAATTAGCGTTGCATATTCCTGAGCTCCCCTGTGGAG
>Ga0207834_1000806_pt1 | contig 10317 bp, 7 predicted proteins | sample LuqExpMetagenom5_FD_187763 | JGI IMG/M metagenome (GOLD analysis project Ga0207834, IMG submission 187763) | Tropical forest soil microbial communities from Luquillo Experimental Forest, Puerto Rico - Sample 5 (SPAdes) | ecosystem: Environmental > Terrestrial > Soil > Tropical forest ...
AACTTAATACGAGTACCACCATGATTTCACCGCTCGTAAATCCGGTACGTACCATGACATGTCGTAAGAGGCCATAACCGGTATCTTCATCATAGGTTTTGATTTTAAAGGATTTTAACATGCCTCGGATAGATGCTATGATGTCATCCGCCTTCTGATTGTGGATGAGGCAGTTTTCTACTGCTACAACTCTATGGGTTCCTTCTTCATATACTCCGGATATCGGATTCCCTTTCCTGTCGTGGTCAAAAACCACATGAACCTTATTGCGATAATGATCCGGTTTTTCCATACCGATAATCGGTTCTACCTTACAATAACTTTTTAGCAAATCGTCCACTTTCTTCTGCTTTGCCTTCAGCTCATCTTCATAACTTCGTCTGAGTATGCTGCAGCCACCACATTCTTTAAGTCTTGGACAGGCATCTTTTACAGTCTTTTTATCTTTCAGGTTATGTGACCTAAGCGTTTTCATTTTATTATCAGAGGATTTATCACTTCTGAAAGCTTCCTGTTTATTTGAACCAGCTTTCTTTGCTCTATCTATGATAAATTCATCTGTCATTAAGCTATCTTCTTTTTCATTCTTCAGTAACATTTCTATTTCCGTAATTCCGATTTTATCGGCTTTAAAATCATTTCCTGCTGCTCCAGTTCTTCTAGTTTTATTATTTTTACCGGTCCTTTGTGTTTCCTTTGTTTTCCTATTTTCTTTAAATAGGCGCGTTCCTTTATTTCTATGATTTTCTCCAGTTTTGCGTGTTTCTTCAATTCTTTGAGAATCTATGGCATCATGTGTTTCTCCAGTTTCTCGATTTTCTTCAGCTTCACGCGTTTTTTCACTGCTAAGAGGGTCTCTTGCACTAACAGATCTTCCAGTTCTACGATTCTCTCTAGCTTTACGGGGTACTTCAGTTCTGTGAGAATCTATTGTTCTATCAGTTTCTCCAGTTCTTTGATTTTCAGCTGCTATACGGGATTCTTCAGTTCTGTGAAAATCTATTGCACTATCAGTTTCTCCAGTTCTATGATTTTCAGTTCCTATGCGGGATTCTTCAGTTCTGTGAGAATCTATTGCATTATCAATTTCTCCAGTTCTATGATTATCTCCGGCTTTGCGTGTTTCTTCAGTTCTGTGAGGATCTCTTGCTTTAATTGTTTCTCTAGTTCTATGATCATCTCCAGACTTGCGTGTTTCTTCAGATTTGTAAGAATCCCTTGCTTTAACTGCATCTCTATTTCTATGATTTTCTCTATCTTTACGTGTTTCATCAGTTCTGTGAGAATCTCTTGCTCTAAATGTTTCTCCAGTTCTACGATTTTCTCCAGCTCCGTGCATTTCTTCAGTTCTGTGAAAATCTCGTGTTCTATGTGTTTCTCCAGTTCTGCGATTTTCTCCAGTTTTGCGTGTTTCTTCATTTCTGTGAAAATCTCTTGCTCTAACTGCTTCACCAGCTCTACGATTTTCTCTATTTCGGTGTGATTCTTCAAATATCTGAGAATCTCTCACCCTAGCTGTTTCTCCAGCTCTATGATTTTCTCCAGTTCTGCGTGTTTCTCCAGTTCTGTGTGAATCCCTTATTCTATTTGTTTCTCCAGTTCTACGTCTTTCACCAATTTTACGTGTTTCTTCAGTTCTATGAGAATCTCTTGTTCTATGTGTTTCTCCTGTTCTATGATTTTCTCCTGTTTTATGTGCTTCATCTGTTCTATGTGAAGCTCTTGCTCTGGTTGTTTCTCCAGTTCTTTGATTTTCTCTGACTCTATCGAATTTTCCTAACTCGTCTACTCTTCCTGATCTTGCAGTCTTTCCCATATCTCCACCCCAGCGGTTCTCTTCAGCCCAGCGATTAAATCCAGTATTATAGCTTTCTCCACCTCTACGGATTTCTCCGCCTCTGCGGTTATCTTCAGTTCTATAGCTTTCTCCACCTCTGCGGTTTTCGCCACTTCTTCGGATATCTTCAGTTCTGTGGTTATCTCCACTTCTGCGGTTTTCTTCACCTCTACGGATTTCTCCGCCTCTGCGATTATCTTCACCTCTACGGTTATCTCCACTTCTGCGGTTTTCTCCACTTCTGCGGTTTTCTTCACCTCTACGGCTTTCTCCACCTCTTCGGTTATCTTCATTTCTGCGGTTTTCTCCACTTCTGCGGTTATCTCCACCTCTGCGGTTATCTTCACCTCTGCGGCTATCTCCAACACCATCGAATTTTATCAAATCTTCTACCCACGCTGTTTTTCCAGCTCTTCCTGTTCTATCACCTGCAGTATTACCATCATATCTTGCTGCTGCGGCACTATCCATATAACCTGCATTACCTGACATCTTCCTTGTAAAAGAACGATCATGGAAATCCTTTTGCTGCTTTCTATTTCCCTGCGCTTTATTTCTATTATTTTCACTCATCGTATCATACTCCTTCTTCATTGAATTCCGGGATAAAGCTTTCTGAAGCTGTTTCCCCTTCCTGGATAAAGCCGTTTTCGACTCCCAGTTCGATCGCATAATCCACCAGCTCATCGTATTCTGCTTCGGTTATTTTCCGGTTCAGCTCCGGATATCTTTCTACGGCGGCCAACGGTGTATATTGATTCATAATACTGATGAATATAGTATCACCATAGGTTTCATATAAATATTTGATGATATTCTTAGAATCCTCAAGGTATCCCGGCAGGGTAAGATGCCGGACGATTACTCCCTTTTTCATCATACCGCGATCATCAAAGCAAGGCCTTCCAATCTGTCGAACCATTTCCTCTATTGCTTTCGAGGCCTGGAGAAAATAATCTTTACAATTGGAATAGCGGCTTGCCGGTCCCGGATCCATGTATTTTAAGTCAGGAAGATAGATATCTACATACCCCTGCAGGAGTTTTAGGGCTTCCACCTTCTCATAACCGCTGGTATTAAATACAATTGGTATTGTTAGCCCGCTTCTTCGGGCTCCAGTAATAGCGTCCATAATCTGAGGTATATAGTGACCGGGTGTTACCAGGTTAATATTATTCGCACTTTTCATCTGAAGTTCCAGGAAAATGTCCGAAAGACGCTTTGTTGTTATTACTTTTCCTGCCTTTCCTGCAGCAATGTTATGATTCTGGCAATAGACACAGCCCATGGCACAACCGCTGAAGAAAACAGTGCCGGAGCCTTCCTCACCGGAGATACAGGGCTCCTCCCAATAATGTAACGCCGCCCTGGCGACCACCAGCTCGTCTGTCTCTTTACAATACCCCTTCCTGCCCTGTGTCCTGTCAACATGACACTCTCTGGGGCAGAGTATACAATCCTTTAATAGCTCATCATTCATGATTATCCTCTGAAAACTTATCTCTTACATATTGGCAATTGTATGCATCTTTGTCATTGGATGGCATTCCGCTGCTTATCAATTTATAAAGAAATAAGCACACGGCTTCTTATTTTACTATACAACTGTAAAAGAAACAATAACTAACATGATTTAAATGATAACCGGAGATAGGAATAGGTTCTGCTTACTTCCCTTATAATATTCCATTATATGCTAATTCTGATTATATGATTCTTGCAATATTTACTGATATCCGTTGCGATTACATATTGCTTATTATCCTCCTCAAAATAGATAACCGAGGAACCCTCCGTATGTCCTCCGATTACCTTGAACAGGAATTTATCCTCGTACCGGTATTCCTCCAGAACAATATGTACCTGAGCAGACTCCAGCATTCGCTTCATTTTACCGGAATATTTTCTTAATGCTAGGTCATATTCCCTCGTAAGGATAGCAGCTCAATACCATGCAGCCAATGATGAAAGCTGCCCTGGTTTTTGCACATATGTCTTTCGCTGGACTATTCGCACTGTCCCCCTCAAGACTTTTTTCAATATACTCCAGTATGACAACTCATCGATATTTATTTTACCGTACATCCTTAGCCATATTTTACATTAAAATTCCTTTAAATACAAAGATTATTTGCCTATCTATTCATAAGAATATCTCCATATATAGATAGAGGCTACTGAGGCATAGGGTGAATATCTGTTTTTATATATTGCAAACTGCTCCTTACTAAGTTCAGAAAGCCCATAGAGCTTCATAATGCCCCGACGAATGGCAATATCCCCGTAGCTTATGATATTGGGACGCTCCATGGAGTTTAGCAAAAGCATCTCTGCAGTCCACATACCAATTCCATGCAGGGAGGAAAGCTTTTTAACCGCTTCCTTATCTGACAGATAATAAAGGCTTTGCAGGTCAAATACGCCATTTGCTATAGTTTCGGCAATACCTTTGATATATTTTGCCTTGGTCAGCTGCATCCCGCACTGCTGAATCTCTTCCAGATTAGCAGCCGCCATATTCTCTGGAGTTATATCTGCAAAACGTTCCTGCATCCTGCCCCAGATCGTCCTGGCTGCTTTTAATGAGATCTGTTGTCCGATGATTGCATAAATCAGTGCTGGAAACAGATCAGGTATAATGACACGATCAATCTTACCGATCTGGTCTATCACATCTCCAAGAAGCTGATCCACGCTTTTTAGATATTCAATTTCTTTATCCCCATATTCAAATATTTTCGTTTTCACTGTCTGCATATTGATTTCTACCTTTCATCCAAATCTATCGTTTATTTTTCGATGAAACTGTGAAAATAATACATATAAAATAGAAAATGCGTTTCCCTTAATCGGAAACGCATTGTTCAATTTAATATACTTTTGCTCTGACTGTCAATTTCTTCAGAGCTTCAATTATGCTCGCAGCCTGTTCAATTGTTTCTTTGGATACCAGATAGTTGCTTTCCAGCACTTCCCTGAAAGACTTCTTACTGGCCGCCACTTCTTTATTCACCCATTCAGCAGCGTCTGCTGTAATGTAATATGCTTCCTTAAGAAGCTCAAGCAGGCCAGGCATTACCTTATCCTGTCTGTCTTTCGCTTCCTGTTTCTTAATCACTTTGTTTAATGCCATGATCAGATTGGCAGTTTCCCCGTTCATTTGATTTTTACTTGTCAGTAAGCCAAGAACTGCATCCTTATCCTGAGTCTGGGATAGGATAACGGAATTAGTAACACCCAAGGATTTAATCAAAAGATATATATCCAGCTTCCCTTTCTGATAGGATTTCACAAATTGCTCTGTTTCTTCCTCCGAGAGTCTTTCATAGGGTTCTAATTTATGCTCCTTTAAAAGCTCTGCAAAGCTGTTCTTAATTTTTTCTGATTTTATTTTATCATCCAGTATTTCCAGTATTTCGTAAATGCGGGATGGCGGTGAAGCCACGATGTAGATGTCCGGTCCGAAGATTTCTTTAATCGCTTCATGGATACCTGCCCAGGCACTTTCACCACAGGCAATCACCAGCTTTCCATCCGACCTGTGACCTAACGGAAGTACCTGCAGTGCTCTGGCTTTATTGATACTCAGCACCGAAAGCCAGCTGGTATCAGCAGGTTCCATTTTTGCATCCAATTCGTAATAGGCCATTTTTTGTTGTGCAGCCAGGGTACTGTAAAGGGTTGTTTCATCAATGAAGCCGAGTGCAACCAGACTGTCTCCCAGCCTGCTGCCGACACGCTTCTGGTAGTAGAGGCCTGTCTCAATTTGTTGTGAAGTGATTAAACCGCGATCCAGCAGTATTTTACCAATCTGCTGTTTTCCTTCCATTACCTGATCGATATAGGGAGGATCATAGACATAGGCAACGTCTTCAAGAAATACAAAATATTTATTAAGCTTTACATCATGAATTACCCTGGTGTCTGAATCAACTGCTACTTTGACGAGATCCTCCAAAGTGAAGATATTAACCTTTAACCGGTTATTTTTATCAACACTGCCTTCCGTAATCCATTCCTTGTAGTCTTTGGGATCCACTTTGATTGTTGTTCTTCTTGACTTTCCTGTCAGAAGATAAACTAGCAGTAAAAATAATACTGAATCTACTATGTAGGATACGATTAAGGTTCCTGAATTCCTATTCTCATAAGTCCATATTCCACTTGCGATCAGTACCAACAGGATAACTAACAGATAAATTCGTCTGAATTTTCTCATAATAAGTCACTTATACCTTCCGGTATTACTCCTTTTTTAGTTTTTATACCCCATAATTTACTGTTACTCGACAATTTACTATTTCTATTATAGCATGATTTTCATAATTTCAAAACAGAATTTTCAATATTTTGGAATAGATAGTTTGCTTTGGTAAACTTATCCCGGGATTACCTTTAACATAAAAAGCATCCTATTTTATCCGTAGGATAAAATAGGATGCTCCTGTTCATTACGTATGAAAAAATTTATATAATCACAATGTTATTTTACTCTCATTATTTTACGGGCAATGGTGACAACCGGTTTAAATGCAATGCCCTCCATTTCCTTCTTTACATTCTTGAGTTCGGCACGAATCTTGATATTCTGCGGGCAATGGCGCTCGCATTTACCGCACTCCGTACAAAGAGAGGCAAATGCCGGTTTCTTGGAGGTCAATCCTAGGGTCTGCATATATTTGGAACGGTTTCCCTTATCATTCAACAGATATTTATCATTATAGGATGAGAAGCAGCCGGGGATATTGACTCCGGAAGGACATGGCATGCAGTAACCGCAGCCGGTGCAGGGAACCTTGGTTTTCTCAATCAGAATTGTCTTTACTCGGTCAAATACCTGAAGCTCAGCTTCTGATAAGGAATTAGGAAGGGCATCTCCTGCAATTCCAATGTTTTCTGCCATCTGTTCTTCATCACTCATACCGGAAAGAATCACATTAACCTCCGGATGATTCCAGATCCATCGCAGTGCCCATTCTGCCGGTGTTCTGTTCTTATCATAGCTTTTAAATGCCTCAATTACCTGATCCGGAAGATTGTTAACCAGCTTGCCGCCGCGAAGAGGCTCCATGACAATCACGGGGATACCCAGGGAATGCGCCAGTTGAAGGCCTTCCTTGGTTGCCTGGTTGTTCTCATCCAGATAATTGTATTGAATCTGGCAGAAATCCCATGGATAAGCGGTAATCAGCTCTTTAAACTCCGCTTTGCTCCCGTGGAAGGAAAAACCGATATTATGTATGGTCCCTTCCTTCTTTAACTGTTCCAGCCATTCGATTACTCCGATGGCTGTCATACGGTCAAAAGTAGCTTTGTCCGACAGCATATGAAGCAGATAATAATCGACATAATTTGTTTTCAGCTTGGTCAGCTGCGTCTCAAGGATTTTCTTAGCACCCTCCAGTTTACTGACCATAAAAGGCGGAAGCTTTGTTGCAATCTTCACTCTTTCCCGGTAACCTCCGGAAAGTGCATCTCCTAACAGGCTCTCACTTTTTCCGCCATGATAAAAATAAGCCGTATCAAAATAATTCATTCCCTTTTCTATAGCATCCCGAATCATTGCAATCGATCTTGCTTCATCAATACTGCTGCCCTTCATCGGGAAACGCATGCAGCCAAAGCCCAGAATGGAAAGTTCATCTCCATTTTTCACATTTTTTCTTGTCAGCATAATGGATACCTCCGTTTTTTTTGAATCATTGAAATTCATAACTATTTATAGTTTCTTATCCTGCTTTGTTTTCGGATATAGCGAATTCTTTATTTTACATACATCTGATCAATTCGTCCACATACTCCTGCGGGGTTGCCCAGGAAGTAACCAATCGTACAGCACTATTTCTTTCGTCGATTTCTTCCTGTATTAAAAACCCGAATTTCTCGCTGAGTGAGGTAATTTGTTCCTTCGTGAAAACCGGAAATAGCTGATTGGAATATAGCGGCGCAAAGAACTGATAGCCCTTCTTTACAAGCGCATCTGCAATCTGTGCAGCCATCTGATTGGCATGGCGTCCTAATTGATAATACAGTATACGATCAGCTACAGAATCGGATGCCAATTCACCTTCTGGAAGGAATAAAGCTTCAAACTGGATTCCAAGGATAAAGCCTTTGGCTAACAATGCACCTCGCTGCTTAATCAGAAAACGGAAATCTTCCTTCAGTTCCTCCTTACAGATAACCAAGGCCTCTCCTAGTAAAGCTCCATTCTTCGTTCCTCCGATGTAGAACACGTCTGTAAGTTCCGCAATATCCTTAAGCATCAGATCATTGGCTTCACAGGTTAAGGCTGATGCAAGACGGGCCCCATCCAGGAAAAGGATCAGTCCCTTTTCTCTACAGAGCATATGAATGGCGGTCAGCTCTGCCTTTGTATATATCGTTCCCAATTCCGTAGTATCTGACAGATAAACCATCTTCGGCTGCACCATATGCTCACCGGAGTGACTGTCGAGAATTTTTCTGATGGCATCTGTTGTCAATTTGCCGTCCATAGAGGGTGCCGCAGCAACTTTATGTCCGGTAGCTTCAATTGCTCCGGTCTCATGAACATTAATGTGACCCGTATCGGCAGCAATTACGCATTGATGCGGTCGCAGGAAGGAAGAGATGACTAACAGATTGGTCTGTGTTCCTCCTGTTATAAAATGGATATCCACGTCCTCTCTATTTAATTCCCTTTTGATATATTCCTTCGCTCTCTCGCAGTGAATATCTTCTCCATAACCAGAATTCTGTTCCAGATTTGATTTCATCAAAAGCTCCAGAACCTTAGGATGTGCACCTTCGCTATAATCATTAATAAAACTTATCATTGTCCTACCTCCGTCATGTCCAGTCCGTCTAGTTTGAATGTGAGCTGCTTATGTGAACTATTGCCACACAGCCTATATAATATCTATTATTTTTCGCAAAACTGTTTCTAAAAAGTATATCATATTTATAAAATGAAATATAGAATAATTTTTATTTTAGATATGTAAATAAAATTGCCAGGTTATAGTTATCATAGTGATCTTATGTCTACTATTTTATTTGACGGTTATAAGTTCCCAAAATATTTAATAAGGTAAAATCGAATAAAATATGTGGTTGTACACTCCCTGGGGCAGATTAAATCTATCCAAAAGTAATGTATGATGAAACTGTATGCTACTGGAAACACATACCGGGTCCAGCGAATAACATCCAGAGGGAAAGCTTCCTGAGGGTTATGAATACGTCGGCATTATTAAACACATTGATACGGGGAAACTTTCAAAGGATTTTCAGTTTATTGTAACATTTAATGCAACCGGTCAGCTTTATAACAAAAAGCGGAAAGGATTGTTAGTACATGGGTATCTGAGTGTATTTACAGATATCCATGCGATAACAGTCCTTTCCGCCTTATTTTTTCAGCAGTTCCTTGTAATTAAATACTACATCTATTTATCTGATTTACGAATTGATGTCAAACCAAAAATACTTCCCATTAATCCCAGACATGAACTAATCACCAGTATAATTACACATACTTTATTTCTCAACTCCTCCATTGGCGGTAAGGGTAAGAACATGATATATCCGCTTAACTGATCATATCCGTTAGTCATCATGATAAAGATCAAAGCGGCCGCAAGTCCTCCTCCCAACAGTGTTAGCAGGGTACCGGCCAGAACGAACGGGAAACCGATGAAAGCATTGGGTGCTCCCAACAGCCATAAGGTATTGATTTGTTCTCTGTTGTTATAGATACCCTGCCTTATCATATGGGAAATGATGATTAAGGTAGTTACACCCACTGCCAAGGCTATAAAAATGCCAAGCACCTTCAGTGTATCTACAATTCCTTTCAACTGCTCAAGAATTTCCCGGTTATCCCTGACATAATCAATTCCCTGGAGCTTACCGACCTGAGACAGAACTGCATCCATATCATCCAGATTAATTCTCACATCAATATATGCCTCAAATGGATTTTCCTCAAACAGCTTCAGAATCTCTGCTTCATTTCCCAGCAGCTTCTTATTCTGTTCATAGGCCTGAGTCTCATCTATGTACTGTGCATCCAGAACACCCTCCATGGTTTTGATCGCAGCCACAAGCTCCTTCGCCTGTTCTTCCCCGACATCGCTGCTAAAATAAGCGCTGACTTCAGCCTCTTTGGCAAGAGAAGTAACTAATCTGTCACCGATGAACCAGCCTGTAAGTACCATCCCGAAGAGGAATAGAATCAGACCGGTACCAATCACGGAGAAGAGGTTGGAAAGCGGATTAAAACGGATGGTCCTGCGTGCTTCTGATATAAAGTATCCTATGTTATAAATAAATGTCCTCATTGCTTCTGCCCCCTCCGTTCCACCGTAACTTCTCCCTTATTTACACGGATGTAGGTGGCATTTACCTGATTCTCAATCAGATGGGTAGCATGGGTTGTTATCACTACTGCCGTATTGCTGTCACAGAAGGAATTCAGGATATGTAAGATATTCAAG
>Ga0207834_1000814_pt1 | contig 10263 bp, 12 predicted proteins | sample LuqExpMetagenom5_FD_187763 | JGI IMG/M metagenome (GOLD analysis project Ga0207834, IMG submission 187763) | Tropical forest soil microbial communities from Luquillo Experimental Forest, Puerto Rico - Sample 5 (SPAdes) | ecosystem: Environmental > Terrestrial > Soil > Tropical forest ...
TTGGAACTTCGTGCATTATTAGAATTAATTTGCTGTAAAATCAATTAAAACGCTAGAAATATTTTGACGTTCTCTCTAGCTGCAATGTGACGCCTTACATTTTCGCAACACCTCTATGATTTCATCGCTTAAACCAGGGTACTTTTTCTGGTAGTTAATCCAATTTCTATACTTAGCCATTATGCTTGTCCTCCATTTCAAGATTTTTTTGGAATCAGGAAAATGAAGAACAGGCGGTGGAGACCTGCAGCCAACGGAGCTGGCGTTTACGAACAACAAAAAAACGCCCAATCGGAACAATTCCGAATGAACGTTTACGAACTGACATATCCTGTTTTGATGTGCTGATGATTCTTGTCGGAAGCCGCACTTATTCCCGGACAAAACCACGCTTCTTAAACATAACTCAATGACTATAGCGGAATAAGCACAGCTGTCCGCTTCATCACGCCCGGCCGCTACTTAATAGCGGTCTTTCAAATTTTAAAGCATATCGGATGCGCATAAAAATACCCTCCATACCTGCAAGTCCGGAGGGATACGATTGTTGCCAATCAGGCATGATGATAGACCCGCCAAACTTGCGTTTTTTTATTTGGTGGGCAGCTCCTGTTTATCTTGAGTAAATCACATATTTATGGGATAAACAGATTTATAAAGGAAAAACCTGCCGCAAAAGGGCAGGTTTAGTACGCAATTCAACTTGGCGGCCAGGCTGTCATCATGCGTTTGCACCTTAGACCCTTAGCTTTGCGTCCTTGCCTTTCGGCAAGTTTGCCCTTGACACAGCTATATTAATTTGTTGTGATTTCTATTTGCCATATAACGCTTGTAGAACATAAGTTATTAAACATACATAAAAAAGGGAACACAGGCGAGCTTTTTGCTGCTATAAGCTCCCTTTTAAAATAGGCTTCCACGCTAAAATAACAATCAGCATTCTTCTGTTGTATAGGAGCCATAATCTCTAGTATCGCCGGGCAGCTAGGATAATTTGAATTTAGCTTTTCCCCTTTTCAACTCCTATCAATTTTCCGTTTTCGTCATAAATTGTATGAACACTGATTTCACCACCGTCAACAGACTGATAGGAAAAAACTCCACCATCTTTTTTTTCGTCTACAAACGTTTTTACTAATTGTCCATTATAATAAACGTTACCCCTACCGCTTCCTTGTTGCTCTTTGTACTCAATCCCAAAATCCTTATACTTGGCAAACTTCTGTGCAAATGTTTCGCCTTCTGATACACTTCCATCACCAGTAGCATATGTCACCGCGTCAGAAGTTCCCTTCAAATCAGCCAAATTTCTTTGTTCAAATTCAGTCTGATTGTATTTTTCAATCCCGGTTAGTTCACCTAAAGGATCAATACTTCCATCACCATTGTCAATAGATTTCCAGGTCGTATGCACGTCAACCGTACCTTCTTCATTCAAATATTCATAACGGACAACCGCTGTATTATCTCCTAAATCTGCACCGTCCCAAAAATATCTGACAAGCTCACCATTAAAATGTATTTTACCGTCTTTATCAAACGAAATGCCGTATGAGCCATATTCGGATAATAATTCCTGCTCCGTTGGAGTATTTGAGACAGCTTGTGAATGTTCATCCCCTGATGAAGCTATATATGTCGTTTGCGTTTCGGGAACTGCTGGTGAATTGGCTGCAAATGCCGCACCCGTCCCCAAAGTTCCTGCTAAAACTAAGCAGAGAATAACAACTCCTGTTTTCTTTTTACTTGTATCCATAATGGAAAATATTCTTTTCTTCATACCTTTCTTACCTCCATAGAAATTTGTTGAGAATGCCGTTTGTATTCTTGATTGATTTTTGATTACTCCAATGATAGTTTCACTGTACCTTTGTCTTGTATCCAAGTCAGTCTCATTCACTACTTCCGCATCGCATGAGACTTCACACTGTGACGCTATAGCCTTCGCCATCAGATAAATCACGGGGTTGAACCAGTGAATAGCGGTCGCAAGCAGTACCAGACTTTTGTACCATAAATCCTTACGTTTGAAGTGCACCAATTCGTGTCTGAGGATATAAGGCAGTTCATTCGCTGAGAAGTCAGGCCTGGGAAGTAAGATTACAGGACTTAAAAAACCGATCATCATTGGACTTGAGATGCAGGAGCATATCCGCAATTTTACCGGCTTAATTATTCCCATATCTGTTTTAATCCTCTGCAATGTGTCAAGCATCTGCGCATCAGGCTGTTCGCCCCATCGGTTTACCATTTTGATAAAGCGGTAATGCTTCAATCCGTGGTAAACAATGAAGGCAAAGACTCCCGCAATCCATAGGCTGATGCCAATTTGATACCATGAAATTGCTGGCAACCCTTGAGGTGCCGTACTGGTTGAAATTGTTAGATCAACAACATTCCCCGCATTTCCCGATACGATCTGCTGTATATAAGATGGGGCGGCGTTCATCCTGATGAATGCTGTGTCGGGATGGACCCGGAATGGGATGATTAAGCCTACCACAAGCACTACCCAAACGTAGTAAAGCCATTTTGCGGAATATTTTTTCGACAGCCACGGAGTAATGGCCATGAAACCCAGCACAAGCACTGACATGGTGACAGAACATTCTATCAATGCAGTCATATAATCCCGCATATCAGTTCCTCCGTTCTCTCACCCATTTCATCAGTTCCTCAATATCGCTGTTGTTAAGCTGTTTCCCATCATAGAGGGTATTAACAAGGCTTAAAAATGAGTTCTCATGATAAAGCTTCATAAAATTGCCTGTTTCAAATTCCAGATAATCCTCTTTGGCCACCAGCGGGAAATAGGTTCGTTCCTTGCCGTTTTTTTCTGTTCTCAAAAAGCCCTTTTCCACCAACCGGAGCATTAAGGAAATCACGGTGGGAGCTTTCCATTCACGCATGTTGCCCAACTCTTCCATGATCATATTGGTTGTGATAGGCGGTTCATTCGCCCATACCACCTTCATAATCTCAAATTCCGTGTCGGGCAGTTTTTTAAAATTACTCATTCATATCATCTCCTTTTTAGGCAACTGCCTATATTCGTATTTTACACTTGCCTAAAATGAAAGTCAATAGTGTTTAGCAATATTTTTTACAGTTGCCAAATATAGCGTTTCTAATATAAATCAATTAGTAAAAATAAAACCTGCTACGAAAGAGCAGATTTTGTACATAATCATACGTAGCGCATTTTTTGCCTTTTTTACAGAACGAGAACAGGTCATCTATTTTGCAGACAATCCTGCTCTCTGTTTCACCGTCTTTATGCGAGTGTTGACCAGACATATAGTAAAACTATGAAAAGTAGGCATCCTCTCATTATTTGAGAGGATGCCTACTTTTCTTGTTTCCCCGTACCGGTTACCCCTTGGTTCATTTACTGTCCCTATGGTTAGTAACACTTGGTTTGTAGGGGTTATATTAATCATTATGCTAACTTGGATTTAGCAACCTCAGCTAAAGCTGTGAAGCCCTGAGCATCGTTGATTGCCATGTCGGAAAGCATCTTTCTGTTGATTTCAACGTTAGATAACTTTAAGCCATACATCAGCTTGCTGTAGGATAAGCCGTTCATTCTAGCAGCTGCATTGATTCTGGCGATCCATAACTGTCTGAACTGTCTCTTTCTCTCTCTTCTGCCTGCAAAAGATGATGTTAAAGCTCTCATTACTGATTGCTTAGCTACTCTATATTGTTTGGATCTGGCACCTCTGAAGCCTTTAGCCAGTTTTAACACTCTGTTGTGTCTTTTCTTAGCGTTCAATCCGCCTTTGATTCTTGCCATGTTCTATTCCTCCTTATCACCTATCTCTTAAAGATATGGTAAGATCTTCTTCATGTTCTTGATATTTGTTGAATCTGTCATAGTTGCTTTTCTAAGGTTTCTCTTTCTTTTAGCGGATTTCTTTGTTAAGATATGGCTCTTGTAAGCCTTCATTCTCTTTAATTTTCCGGTACCGGTTACTTTGAAACGCTTCGCTGCTGCTTTGCTTGTTTTTAACTTGGGCATGTTAATTCCTCCTTAATAATTAATACAGCCTGGTGGTGCAGTTTAATCTGCAACCTTCCGAATGCTGTCATCTTAGTATTTTAACGTTTTTCTGATAAGAACATAATCATATTTCTTCCTTCGAGCTTGGCCGGTTTTTCAATGATCGCAATATCTTCGAGCTTAGCAAAGAAATTGTCTAAAATGATCTTGGAAGCTGCTGTATGAGCCATCTCTCTTCCACGGAAACGGAGCGCAACCTTAACCTTATCACCATGTGTAATAAACTTACGCGCTTGGTTTGCCTTTGTAAGTAAATCGTTATCATCGATATTTGGCGATAAACGAATCTCTTTCACATCGGTAACCTTCTGTTTTTTCTTAGCTTCTTTCTCTTTTCTGGCTAATTCGTATCTGTACTTGCCATAATCAATTATCTTACAAACCGGTGGCTTTGCTGTCGGAGCAATTTTAACTAAGTCAAGATTCGCATCCTTTGCTAATTTCATTGCATCCTTGGTAGGCATAATGCCTAACTGCTCTCCGTCCTCACCAATCAGGCGAACTTCTTTGTCCCTGATCTGTTCATTAATCATTAAATCGCTAATAGTACTGCACCTCCATAGGTTATAAATCAATAAGTTACTTGGGCCACACTGCATATTGCAGTTACCGTGAGTTCTAAGCCTTTTATACATAAAAAAGGTGGATAATAAGATTATCCACCTGCAAACTCAATCACATATTATCTCTATGTAAGATAATATTGTATTCAATATGCTTTGACCCGTTCACTGTAAATCCTATTTACGCTATGGGTGAGAGATGGATTCTCTTCTTTTACCTTGTAAATATTGTCACGCAATACTCACAGCGAAGATATTGTAACATACTGCTTTCTATCTGTCAATAGCTGATGTGAGCTTTTTCCGGATATCACTATTTCAATTAATTCCAGAGTAAATTCCACACCAACCTCTTTCGAGGCGGAATTTACTTCGGCAATGCCTGCCACTTTTATAATTGTTATAAACCTGATTTTTTTGAATATATATCAATTGTCTTTGCAATTGCTGTTCCTAAAATGAGGCAAACTACCGCTTCAACAGTTCCATTCAGGCCAGCGATAGCTATAAAAAATGCAAATACATTCTTTGCACCTACACCGGCAGCAACCGTTTGTATAAACTCTGTATGGTAAAAAAACAAAATAAGAAATGTCATGAATAATATGGTATGGATTAAGGAGCTTGCAAAGCTGGTCACAGCATAAGAAAGACTTTTCATTCTGTCATTCTTCTTTAAAGCCTTAAATATAATACCTGCCAGCCAACCAAAAAGGATACGTGGTACCATACATACAATGAAGGTTGTTACCGGATTGATTGCTAATAATTGAATTCCAAAGGCCTCGAACCCGAAGCATCTTATAAAACTTGTAATACCGAATACTCCTCCAAGAATCGCTCCAAAGGTGGGACCAAATACGATTGCACCTACAATTACAGGAATACCCAAAAGCGTAATCGATAATCCCATGGTATTGATATAACCCAGAGGCGTAAACGCCAATAAAAAGATAATGGCTGTAAAAAGTGCCAGCTGCACCATTCTATGGGTGCGTATGTTTGTTGTTTTCATAAATCCTCCATTCTGTCATTTCTGACAATGTTAGTTGATTGTGAAGTAATTCTTCACGTCTCTCGCTACTTTGTAGTATTTGACACTAGAAAGCACATTCCGCCGCTTCACAGCAGAACAAGCCTGAAAGAACACTACCCCTGAATAATATTCTTCAAATAAAATCTCATAGTTATTCCTATTTCCGATATGAATCGGAAATAGGATTTTCCGGCATAAAAAAATGCCTCTCCATGACAACCGTACAATGAACGGAATCTTGGAAGGCCTGCGAATATTGTTCAGAAAATTATTTCTAATCGAATCAATAATACCTTTTGTTCCTGCCGTTACTTGTAAGGTCAAGACTATGGATTTATTAAGATTGTTTTCAAATTCATCATTCCATCATACCCGGTAGCCTTCTTTTAGCCGATACATACGTAAAGTGCTATAGAAATCACCAATTTGTTACTTTTATAATAAGCATGACTCCTGATGAATGAATACATTTACTATTCAGTTGTAATTAGTATATTATATTAGTCTTTATAAAAATGCAAGATGAAATATTCAATAAAGTACGAAATTATCTATTTTATCATACAGAAGATAATCCAATGCTTCTTTTTTTGATTTAAATCTTAATATCCGTGTCTCCGTATTGATATTATTATATACTTCTGCCTCCAGTCGTTTCATCTGCATCTGTGTGACAAATCGTGAATGGACAGCAGCAACCTTTTTAAATCGCGTCAATGTTATTTCTGTTGTTTTCATAAAATTTTGCAAACAATTCTGAGGTATTACATCCATCCGTTGTGCCAATACCAGCATAGATAACTCCTTATTACTAAATTTATCAATTATTTCTAACAGATCATTTATATAAGCATTGATTTCATCTACATTCATACCTCCCGTAAATTCTATAAAGATTATCTTACTCGTAATATCTAAAGTAATATGATACATGTTTGCTTCTCCTTCACCAAAGTTGTTAAATGCAAGCTTTATATTTATACATAATTGTTAATATTTTGTATATTTATTCTTATTTACCAAATTTTACAATATAATATATAATATTACAATAAAAGTGAAATTAATACAAGTATTTTGACGCTTTTTCATATATTTTACCTTATTATGTCAACATAATGCTATTATTTAAAACTTTTTATTTAATTAATATGCTCTTCCAAAGTCTATCATCAAAAAAGGTACTGCCTAAACCGTGATAGCAGTACCTTCTTAGCGAGCTTGCGAACTGAGGCAAACTTGCTTATACCAAGCCTTGTTACCTACTCAAGTAATTCTCTCGCATATATTCCGTTTAATCACTCAAATCATCTTCCGTAACCGTAATACCAGAAAATCTTCTTGTTGGCTGGATAAGCAATAACATGGCTGCAAATAAGAGACCTCCCACAATCATGACAATGAAATAATATATGGTATAGTCCGGTAAATAATAGGTCAAAAATGAACTTCCGTTAATAACCATATGAAGGAAAATGGATGCGAAAATAGTTTTGTACTTATAATAAATCACTCCCAAAAGAAATCCCAATAAGGAAGCATAAAACCCCTGTACGATATTCCCATGATAAATTCCGAATAAGACAGCCTGCAAAATATTAGCTCCCAGAAACGTGATATAACGGTTTGCCATATGAAGGATCACTCCTCTGAAAATCAGTTCCTCAGTAACCGGTGCAACGAATAGCACCAGAAGAAGAACGACGATTTCATTTCCTGAGGTAAGATTCTCTACCACGTCAGCATATTGAGTAAATATTTTGATAAAAAAGGGTGTAAGCAGACTCAGTATTCCGCTAAAGAAGAATTGACTGCTGATACCGAGTATTGCTAAATAGATAAGGTTTTTCGGTTTAGCCAGATTTTTAAAGCTTCCCCGTGGCTCACCTTCTGACTCCTTACGATACCAGAAGAAAAATACGATACCGCATACAAGAATCGCCAATGCAGAGTACAGATAGAAAACCTGATCTGATAACTCTCCGGAAGTAAAAAATATGAGGCAATTAATCACAATATATTGAATTAAAATTGCTGTCAATAAAGGTAATACTGCCGTTAAAAATCGTAAAAAATGTTTCATTCCTACCTCCAGAAATCCTTCGTATCATAGATACATCATTATGTCATTTTTTCCAATCAGCCGTCTGGTCAAGTTCTGGAATATAAACCTTCTGCCTGTTACCCACCTTACGTATCTGCAGTAAGGCAATTGCTGATAATAAAATACCTATTATTGTATAAATAACCATTACCATGTTGTTGGGCGGTGCAACCAAAATATAACTAATTCCATTGAAGAACAGATGGAAAATGATAGATGCGATAATTGTCCTGTATTTATAAGCTACATAACCCATCGCAAGCCCTCCGGCAAAAGCGTATAATCCTTGTACGATATTCATGTGGAATAAACCGAAGAACAGCGCCTGGGTAATATTCGCCACAGTAAAAGAGGTAAAGCGGGAAGCCATTTTGAATACGACACCGCGAAAGATCAGCTCCTCCGATATCGGTGCCAGGATAACTGTACTGAATAAGGTTAACCATGGACTGGCATATTCCAGCTGCTCCATTATCTTACTGTATTCCTCGGAAAGCTTATCAAAATACGGTAATATAAGCTCCACTAAGCCGGTGGTTGCCAGCTGGTATCCCAGGCTGAGTAAAGCCAGGATAATGATATTCTTAAACGTAAATACTTTCACCGGCTCAACTTTCTCATTCCTCGTCAGCTGCCAGTACCATAAAGCGAAGATGACTACCCATATCAGCGGCATTGAAAAAGTCAGCGTTGATACGAATGAATCAGGTAAAAACGGCATATTATGCATCAGTTTAGCTAAGGTTATATTCTTATTCCTAAATACAGACCCTATTAAAATACCAGAGGAAAAGTAGATTTGATAATATACCATCACTGCCATGAAGGACGCAGCAAAAAGTGATGCAAGCGCAACCGCTAACGGAATAAGCAGAGATAAAAAATTGAGTATTTTTTTCATATATCGATAATCCTTTTCTTAAGCTTTTTGTATTTCACACTTAAAGTCATGATGCCGGAAAGCGGCATCTCAAATAGTACCTGAATTATTGGGTCTTTCAAAATTCTTTTCACACTTCATAATCGTTACCTGTAAACGAAGTTATAATAATGTTATAATAACCAAAGTCTGTCATAATATTTGAACTATGTTACTTTTCTATTATCATCCATCATCTGGCATATGTCAAACGACGAATGTCTAAAACTTAATTTACTTTTAGTAATCATGATATATTATTTGAGCATACTCAGAGGTAACTGCAAATAATAGATGTTTTTAGACAAGCCTAATCTGTCTGTCATTATTCAGCTTACTCATAATCTTTAAGGCGTAGCCCCATAGATATGATTGTCTAATATATCCTGCCAGATTTTGATATCATAGATGCTTTGATAATAGGATACCTGGGCTGCTTCCAACTCATATTTTGCTTTCTTGACATCTAATTCGGTAGCTTTCTTATGATCTTTCTTTACCAATACGATATTGTAATTATTATCTGCTATCTGTAATTTCTTTTCTGCTAAAGACATATTCTGAAGGGCACATTGATACGCCAGGATTGCATCTGAAACATACGACCTAATATTATGGTCTAATTCGTCGTACTGTAACTGATAGTCCTTAATTTTCAATTCAATTTGCTTATACAGTGTATATGAACCATAATTCGAGTATAAATAATTCTCATAACATTTCTTCAAATGTAAGTATTGTACCAGGCTTGAATTACTTTTTTCAAATTGAATAATTAATTGCTCCAGATTATATTCTTTCAGCTCAATTGAAATCGGCAAAATAATCCTGGTATTATCATTTATGTTTGTTTCGCTTTTAATATATGAAAACGTCGAAGTAAATGATATGTTATTTTTTCCCATATCAAGTGTATTTCTCTGAAGATTTACTTCAGAAACATCTAGCGCTGTTTTGTCAACTAATCCCCTTTGATATTTAATTTTTTCAACTTTATCCTCCACTTGAAGATATTCCTTATACGCCTCATAATAATCATTTTGCTCATTCATTATTATTAAACTATAGCATTTTTTTATAAATTCATTCGTCAATTTACTTTGAACTTCTTGTTGCACAAGCGCTTTGTTTTCTTTATAAAATCGGTTTATATCATCTTGCAGCTTTGCTTCTGACTTACTCAATAATAGAGCATTGATATTGCTATCGTAAAGGCTGCGATAATGCCGGAAAATGTGTTTCCTGCGGTATCGCCGAGAAAAGATACGAGGTAGATATCGTAGTAAATACAAAGGTTATCCAACATCGTTCCCTTTCATTTCGGTGTATGAGAGAAAATGGTGAAATTATAAATGGAGCATTTCCGGCAAATATAACTTCTACCATGCAGTATGGAGATAATCTCGAAGCTCTTACCGTATCCTTAAACACTGTCGGCATGGTTGGTGTAAACCGTACCCATGATATCCTTAGCTCCGTATTCGGGATTCCAATCAGTACGGGAACCATACACAACATGGTCAGGAGTTGCGCCGATAAACTAACCAGTACCGTGGAAAACATACGTCAGGCAGTAAT
>Ga0207834_1000816_pt1 | contig 10235 bp, 6 predicted proteins | sample LuqExpMetagenom5_FD_187763 | JGI IMG/M metagenome (GOLD analysis project Ga0207834, IMG submission 187763) | Tropical forest soil microbial communities from Luquillo Experimental Forest, Puerto Rico - Sample 5 (SPAdes) | ecosystem: Environmental > Terrestrial > Soil > Tropical forest ...
TAGAGCCGCAGATCGCGCATGTGCAACTGCTGGTAGAGCTCGTGGATGAACAGGATGTAGTTGGCGCTGGTTTCGTCGGGCAGGCTTTCAAAATCGAGTGAAAGGCCGGGATAGGTCCACTCGTACTTCTTCGCATCTTTTCCGGAAGGGCGGCGGAAGGCGGTCAGGAAGTGGACAATATCCGAGATCAACGCGGCGCGCTTGGCCGGATCGCCCAGCATGACACCCACATTCGGGTCCCAGGTTTGCGTGTTGGAGTTGTAATTATTGACGTGCGGGAAGATTTCAGTATCTTCATGCGCAGCCTGAATCACATGCTTGATGCGATTGGAGGGATCCGGGTCGTGCACCTGGTTGGTGTCAACAACGGGATATTCGCGATGGCTGTCGCCGTTGATGGCCAGCAGCTTGGTCCGGTTCGACTCAACATGCAGCCACTCGGGAAACAGCATGTCGATCTGGTGCACATGTTCCTTGAACGAGGCGTAGCTGGCCGCATCGTAGGGAACATAATATGCAGCGCGCAAACCTTCGCCGGTATTGAAGACGATCTCAGAGGCTTTACGGTCGGTCTTGCGGCGGGACGGGCGTGGAGAGCGCGCCCCACGCACAAACGGAGTGCGATCAGGCAACGCGCGATAGTTGTGCTTCATGGCCGGCAGCAGCAACTCCGGCAGGTGCTGCGCGCGGAAGACATTGAAGATGAATGCCGCCAGAACCAGCGTAAAGGTGACCGCCACCACGTCCAGAAGCCTGCGGAACCGCTTCCAGCGTTTGCGTTGCGGGTCGTAAAAAATCTGATCGTCAGCCATGCCGGTTCCGTTCCCCTCGCAAAACAGCGCTGCCGCCTGCTTGCCCAATCAGGCGGTGCTGCTCCATTCTAGGCTATAACAGTACGCATCCATGGATACCGCTTTGCCCGTTGAAATGAAGGTTCGGCACAATTTCGTCCCATCCTGGAGCACGGCCGCCGCCTTGGGCCTGCCACTCTGCCTGGGGCTGGCGCTGCGGCTCTATGCCCTGAAGCGGCTGTTCCTAGCCATCGGCGACTCGCTGATTTACGGCGATATCGCCCGCAACCTGATGCTGCATGGCCAGTATGGATTGACGGTGGGCCCGCACCAGATTGCCCCCACGCTGATCCGCCTGCCCGGCTATCCCTACCTGCTGGTTCTCTGCTTCCGGCTGTTCGGCATGGAAAATTACGCCGCAGCCTGTTGGATGCAGATCGCACTGGAACTGATTGGATGCCTTCTGCTGGCGGACTTTGCACGGCGCATCGCACCTGCTCGGCTGGCGCGGCGCTCGGCTCTGGCAACGCTCTGGCTAGCCTGTTTGTGCCCGTTCACAGCCTCCTATACGGCCGCGCCATTGGCGGAAACCCCGACGCTGTTCGCCATTGCACTGGCCTTGTGGTCAGCCGCTCTCTTCCGCCAACGGCCAGGTTGGTGGCCCGCGCTCAGCTTCACCTTCGCCATCACCTTTGCCGCTTTACTCCGTCCCGATGGCGCTCTGGTGGCGGTGGCACTGGCTCCGGCCACGTTGCTGGGCCTGCCCCGCACCGCCATCCGTCGTGGACATCTGGCCTGCATCGCAGTGGTGTGTACGCTCCTGACGCTCGCTCCTTTCGCGGCATGGACCGCCCGCAACTGGGTCACGCTGCGGGTGATGCAACCGCTGGCGCCCCGGCTGGCCGTCGACCCCGGAGAGGATCCGCACCTGGGCTGGGAAGCATGGATCAAATCCTGGTGCCTGGACTTCAACTGCACCTACTTCACCTACTGGAGTGTTCCGGGCGAAGAATTTGACCTGGAGAAGTTGCCCACCTGGGCCTTTGACTCGCCCGCCCAGCAAGCCGCCACGGCAGCCTTGGTGGACGACTACAACCAGCATTATCTGCTGACCAAGCCACTCGACCGGCGCTTTGCCGCCCTGGCAGCGGAACGGCTCCAAACCCATCCCTGGAGAACCCGTATCGGCATGCCGTTGGGCAGGCTGGCCAACATGTGGTTCAGCCCGCGCACGGAAAATCTGCCTATCGATCTGCGCTGGTGGGAGTACGCGCAACACCGGGCCGAAACATGCTTCTGCTGGGCATGGATGGCGTTGAATTTGCTCTATATCGCTCTGGCAATTGCCGGACTCAGGCAACGGCCGCGTTTGGCGTGGGCCATGGTGGCCTACATCGTACTGCGCAGCCTGATGCTGCTGAGTGTGCAGGCACCGGAATCACGCTACACGCTGGAGTGCTTTCCCATGCTGTTTGTGCTCGGTGGGGTGGCGTTGGCTGCAGGCTGGCAGCGCCTTGCCCGGCGGCAGGTGGCCCAGGGCGCTGCTATTTCCTAGACTCGCCCTTGCCACATTCTCCTCACGTTATGCTTTTGATCCACCGCTCGCGCGGATCCTGACGCTGCACTTCTGCAACCTCCCGCGTGGCTGTGGCATCATTGGAACAACGGTTCTCCGCAATGCGGCATGGACAAGGTCCGGATGGCACTTTCCCACGGCGGTCTTACGCTCGCCGTTTGCCTGTACGACCGGCTGATCGACGCTCCTGACGAGCCCACACACGCGCCGGTAGCCGCACGTTTGGCTCCGGCAACTGATTGACTCCTACGCTGAAGAAAGCTGGTTGCCATGAGCATTTCTCCAATCCTGACCGAAGGCAGCGGAGCCCTGGACCCGGAACGCGCCAATACGCGGCCGCGCACCCGCAAAACTGTGTCCGAGCCTTTGACCCTGCATATGCCGTCGCGCCTGGTGGAGGCGGCCAGCCCCCATCATCAGGCCGAGCTGTTCTACCTGCAGAAGCAGATCCAGGCGCAGACCGCGATGGTGATCGTGCTGGATGACAACAGCCGCCTGGAAGGCGTGATTGAGTGGTATGACAAGCACTCAATCAAGGTGCGCGGCCGTAGCCGCACGCTGGTGTACAAAAACGCGATCAAGTACATGTACAAGCAGGGCGATCTGGGCCACCAGGCCTAGGCTGCCGCGCTAGCGGGCGGCCTTGCGCAACCGATCCTCGATTGCGGCTCCGATCCCCTGGCTTGGGGGTAATGGGCACAAAATCAACTGGCACCCAGCCGCGTCCAGTTGGCGGAGGCCAGCATAGAGGCTGTGCGCCAGCGTTTCCGGCTGGCTCCAGCGGCCCCAGCTAAAACATTCCGTTCCCTCCGGCAATTCCGGCAGTCTCAGTTCCTCCGGGCGCATCACACCCACACGCAGCCCGGGATGCGTCTTGGCGGCCGCCGCCAAAAGCCGAGGCAGTGCGCTGAATTCCCCCTCCAGCAGAATCAGCCGTGCACGCGGCGCGTAGTGGCGAATGCCGACTCCAGGCGACGGCAGACTCTCCGGCGGCTTTTCCTGCGGCACGGCCCCCGGCAGATCACTGGGGGCGCGATAGAACTCAACCTCTCCGAGCACCCGCTGAATCTCTTCGCGGGATACCGCGCCAGGGCGATAGATGAGCGGCGGGGTCTGCGTTGGGTCCAGGACGGTGGACTCCACTCCATGGCTGGCTGGCCCGGCATCCACAATAGCGTCGATGCGGCCATCCAGATCGGCCAGCACATGCTCCGCGGTGGTGGGGCTGATGTGGCTAAAGAGATTGGCCGAAGGCGCAGCGATAGGAAGTCCCGTACGGCGAATCAGTTCCCATGCCACAGGATGCGCCGGCATGCGCACGCCCACTAGCGACCGTCCCGCCGTTACCGCATCCGGCACCTGCGCGGAGCGGGGCAACAGCAGCGTAAGCGGACCGGGCCAGAAGGCCTCGGCCAACCGGCGCGCCGGCTCGGAGATCTCCGTCACCAGGGGGCGAACCCGCTCCAGCGTATCCACGTGGACAATCACCGGATCCCAACTGGGCCTTTGCTTGGCGGCAAAAATGCGCGCCACGGCAGCGGAATCGAGCGCGTTCGCACCCAGTCCATAGACGGTTTCCGTGGGCAGCGCCACCAGCCCGCCGGCCCGCAGAATCTCCGCGGCACGGTCCAGGGCACGGCCCGCTTCCGGGGTATCGAGATGAAGGGGATCAACGGTCAAACGAAGGGTCACATCTCTATTTTCGCCCCAGATGGCGCAAGTGGCCAACCTTGGCCCACAATCGGACCCGCATCCCGTATACTCGCTTTTTACGATGGCCATTGAAACCGAGATCAAATTCGTTGTTCCCGATGTCGAGCTGCTGACCGCGCGCTTGACGGCGGCTGGGTTCCGGCTGCAGACGCCCCGCACCTTCGAGTCCAATGTGCTGTATGACTGGCCAGACCGGAGCTTGCGAGCCCGCACCGAGATTCTGCGCATTCGCGACTATGGCGGCCGCTGGACGATGACCCACAAGCGGCCTCCCGAAGGCTCGCCCGCCGAGGATCTGCACAAACACCGGGTGGAAACCGAAACCGCGCTGACCGACGGTACAGCCATGGCCGAGATTTTCCGTACCCTGGGGCTGGTCGAGGCCTTCCGCTATGAAAAGTGGCGCGCCGAATGGGAAGACGGCCAGGGTCATTGCGTCATCGACGAAACGCCCATCGGCACCTATGCCGAGTTGGAAGGCTCCGCCGAATGGATCGACCAGGCGGCGCAGAAGATCGGCGTCCAGCAGGCCGACTATCTGACTCTCAGCTATGGGCGGCTCTTTGACGACTGGCGCAAGGCCACCGGTTCCACTGCCACTGACCTGACCTTTGCCGCCGTGGGCAAGCCAGGGCGATAGACACAGCCCTGGATAGCACCGCACTCTCCGGCACGCTGCCCCGGCATGCCGGCAGCTTGCCGCCGCTAGCCTCTTCCCCTTGCGGCGGGACACAGCCTCTCTCTCGACATCCAGCGTCCCCCTCCGTTTGCAGCCATCCTCCCGGTAAGGCCATGTAAGTAGCGCAGGGGTAGCACTCTGCCGCAGTGTCGCAAATCGAGACACCCCGCAAGTACGAATTAAACACCTCAAATCAAAACGGCCAGACAGAGTCGCTTGCCAGGAAGGCAAGGAGCGCTTTGTCAGGATTCGAGACAAAATACAAATTTTTTCCAAAGAAGCCTCATGAAAAATTCCTAATTGCCGATAGGGAAAGTGAACGAATGCTCATGTTCGCACCAGCATTGCCTGGAAGCCAGCACGCAGACCTTGGCGTTGCGGGATGATTCGGGTCTTGCAGGCGCGACACAACCCAGATAGGGATGCCGCTAGGCGCAGGCGCGTACGTTCCAACGGATGCTGTTGACCCCGATGTACCCGGTCGGTGGCAATGCCCTTGAGAAAGTTCTAACCAAACCTGCGCAAAGACGCACTCCTTCTGACCAGGAATGCCCTTCGACCGGAGACGGAACACGGCCCGCTTCCTGGCGACGAAAGGCAAACTGCGGGTCACGCATCATCCACCCGAAGGCACGCATGGTGGCCGGTCCGCCGATGCAACACAAAAAGAAAATGTCTTTCTTTTGTATGGCTAACGGGAATTATGCCGGATGAGCGCCACGCTTTTTGACACGGCGCATCAGGGTTGGAATGCACGACGCAGGAGCGCATAAAACGTTCCTTTGCGTGCGCTCCAAGAAGGCGTTTTTCACGTAACTCGAGTAATAAGAGCCAACATTTAGTTCATGAAGAAGTACCAATAGCCGATAAGCCCAGTGAGTGATTTCCAATCCTCAGGAGGAAGTACAAAATGAACAGCATGGTGAAGGAGACTCGTTACCGCGGTGTGCGGCACGCGGCAATGCGACTGTTCCAGGCCGCCGCCCTGGCTCTGTTAGTTTCGATGGCATTGCCGGCGCGCGCCGCCGATGATCGCCCGGTGAAGCAGCGCGTTCCCCCGGTGTATCCCGAGATCGCCAAGCGCATGAAGATTGGCGGCGAAGTGAAGCTGCAGGCCACGGTTGACGCCACCGGCAAGGTGACGGAAGTGAAGACTGTGAGTGGCAACCACATGCTCTCGGTTGCAGCCGAGGATGCCGTGCGCAAATGGCGCTTCGAGCCCGGCGCGGGTGAAGCTCATGTGGATGTAGCTGTGACCTTTAACGCCGGTCAGTAATCGCCCCCCGCTGCGAGAACTGACGGTGTTCGCTGGGCCGCACCCGGCAGAGGCTTACCCGCCCGCCCTACGTGCGGTCCAGCATACTATCCCGATCCAACGCAGAAAAGCCCGGCGAGAACTTCTCGCCGGGCTTTGTTGTCTCTGCTTGCGTGTTACTGCTCTACACCGTGGCACTTCTTGAACTTCTTGCCACTACCGCAGGGGCATAGGTCGTTGCGGCCCACCTTTTCGCCGGCCCGGCGCTGCGAGGGCTGGCTGGTGTCGCTGCCGGAACGGGCCGCTGCTTCCAGTTCACGCTGCTTGGTGCGGCGGAACTCGCGATCAAGCGCATCGATCGTGGTGGAAGGCTGGCGGGTGGGAATGGCAATCTCCCGCGGAGCCAACTCCGGAGTGCGCTCCTCCGCCGTTGGTACGGCAGGCGCCTCAGGAACCGGGCGGGCGGGCGGCAACTCCACCGGCATGCCGTCGGGACCGATAATCTGCATCCGGAACAGGAAGCGGCAGGTGTCTTCCTGGAACTTCAGCATCATGGCCTCGAACATGTCGAAGGACTCGCGCTTGTACTCCACCAGCGGATCGCGCTGCGCGTAGCCACGCAGGTTGATGCCTTCCTTCAGGTGGTCCATGGAGAGCAGGTGATCCTTCCACAAACCATCCAGCACGCGCAGCATGACCATGCGCTCGTGATAACGCATCTGGTCCGCACCGAGCAGCCGTTCCTTGCCTTCGTAGTCGGCCTTGAGCGCCTCAAAGATCGCATCGCCCATTTCATGGCGGCTGAGATCTTCCAGCTTGATGCCGGCCTTGACCACAAATAGCCCGAAGTGGTCGATCAGCTTGGCTTCCATCCCCTTGTAATTCCACTGATCGGCCCGGACCTTTTCGTCCATGTTCTCGTCCAGCAGCGAGGAGAGGATGCCCCCCACGTAATCTTCCAGAATGAGTTCGCGCTGCTCGACGCCTTCCAGCAACTGGCGACGCAGTCCGTACACCGCCTCACGCTGCTTGTTCATCACATCGTCGTACTCAAGCAGGTGTTTGCGGCTTTCAAAGTTCTGCGCTTCAACGGCCTTTTGAGCGCCTTCGATGCGCTTGGAGATCATGCGCGATTCGATGGGTACGCCCTCTTCCATACCCAGGCGCTCCAGCAGGGTAGAAACCCACTGCTTTGCGAAGATGCGCATCAGATCATCTTCCAGCGAGAGGTAGAAGCGCGATTCGCCCGGATCACCCTGGCGGCCTGCGCGGCCACGTAGCTGGTTATCGATACGGCGGGATTCATGACGCTCGGTACCGAGGATGAACAGACCGCCTGCCTCAATCACCTTGGCGTGATCTTCCGCTGCGGCGTCGGCATGCACCTTGTAGGTGGCCTCCCAATCAGGAGTGGCCACTTCGAATTCCTGGCCCTGATAGTAGAAGCGCTGGAAGCCATCGGGAGCCGAAGGGTTGATGGCGCCCTCCGCCACGCTGATCACGCGGGCGCGGTTGCCCTTGACCAGTTCCGTACGCGCCATGAACTCGGCGTTGCCGCCCAGCAGAATATCCGTACCGCGACCGGCCATGTTGGTGGCAATGGTGACCATGCCCAAACGGCCCGCCTGCGCAACAATCTCTGCTTCACGCTCGTGGAACTTGGCGTTCAACACCACATGGCGGACGCCCTGACGTTGCAGAATACCCGACAGGCGTTCGGATTTTTCAATCGATGTGGTGCCCACCAGCACCGGCTGCTGCTTTTCATGCAGCGTGGCAATGTCGTCGGCTACGGCCTTGTACTTTTCCTTCTCGGTGCGGAAAACCACATCGGGATTCTCGATACGCAGCATCGGACGGTTGGTGGGAATAACAACAATCTCCAGCTTGTAGATCTTGTCGAATTCCGCGGCTTCGGTCTCAGCCGTGCCCGTCATGCCGCTCAACTTCCCGTAGAGGCGGAAGTAATTCTGGAAGGTGATGGTAGCCAGCGTCTGATCTTCCTTGCGGATCTTCACGCCTTCCTTGGCCTCAATGGACTGGTGCAGACCATCGGACCAGCGGCGGCCCGGCATCAGGCGGCCGGTGAAGGTATCCACAATGATGATTTCGCCGTCCTTGACCACGTACTCCACATCGCGGTGATAGAGCGCGTGCGCCTTGATGGCGGTCTCAACGTAGTGCTTGAGCTCCCAGTTTTCGGCGTCGGCAATGTTGTCAATGCCGAGCACCTTTTCGATCGTCACCCAGCCCTGATCGGTCACGCCGATGGTGCGCTGTTTTTCATCGATGATGTAGTCGCCAGAGAAGAACTTCTCTCCCTCGCGGAGGCTGATGCCCAACTGCTCCTGGCGGCGATGATCCTGCCACTCGACCTCTTCGCCCTTTTCCAGTTGCGGGATGATCTTGGTGACCTTCTCGTATTTATCCGTGGTCTGGTCGGTGGGGCCGGAGATGATCAACGGGGTACGCGCTTCGTCGATCAGGATCGAGTCCACTTCGTCGACGATGGCGTAGTAGTGGCCACGCTGCACGCAGTCGACAATCTCGAACTTCATGTTGTCGCGCAGGTAGTCAAAGCCAAACTCGTTATTGGTGCCGTAGGTGATGTCGGCAGCATAGGCTGCACGGCGTTCTTCATCGCTCAGGTCGTGAACAATAACGCCTACCGTGAGGCCGAGGAATTCGTAGATCTTGCCCATCCACTCGGCATCGCGCTTGGCAAGGTAGTCATTGACCGTGACCACGTGCACGCCGCGACCAGCCAGCGCGTTCAGATAGCAGGGCAGAGTGGCGACCAGCGTCTTGCCTTCACCGGTCCGCATCTCAGAAATCTTGCCCTGATGCAGAACCATGCCGCCAATCAACTGGACGTCAAAGTGGCGCATCTTGAGCTTGCGCCAGCCTGCTTCGCGCACCACCGCAAAAGCCTCGGGAAGAATTTCGTCCAAGGCCTGCTTTTCAGCGGCTTTGATGGCATCCTTATCGGTGAGGCCTTCGAGTTTGGCAGCAATGCGCGCCCGGAACTCTCCGGTTTTGGCACGCAACTGCTCGTCACTCAGAGGCTGGATCACAGCCTCGAGTTCGTTGATGGCCTGAACCACCGGCTTCAGCCGCTTGATGAGCCGCTCATTCGCGGTACCGAAAACTTTGGTAAGAGCTTTATCGAAAAACACGACGATCTCCGTATACCAGTGTAAATGGTGGAAATTGTTACGCGAGGGCGGGATTTGCTCCGATCCTCATCAAGTAACCGGGATATGGGAGTCTGCCTACTAGCCAGAAGGTGCATCCGCTGCAAGTTGCACAATTAATGTCACATATGCGAGACCAATCAGGGGGTCGAGCCTGATTTTTCTCTAACAATTCTCCGTTCAACGACGCAACAACGTCTGGAAAACTGGCTTCTCCTCTTGCTTTTGCCGATGTCCAGAGGGAGCTAACACTTTGAAAGGTGCCCGGAACCTTGCGCATTCGCCTCAGACTCCTTCCCTCTTGCGTGGTTCTCGTTCTCTTCTGCTGGCTGGCCGCGGGGTGCTCGTCCACTTCTGTGAGCAGCTCGCATACACTCCCCTCTATCCAGAGCTTTACCGCCAGCCCCGCGACCATTCGCCTGGGCAACGGCACCAGTCTGACGGCAAATTTTAGCGGCGAAACGGGCGTGATCACACCGGGCAATCTGGTTGTCACCAGTGGACAGGCGGTCAGTATGACACCTGTGGCCACCACCACCTATACGCTGACCGTAACCAATACAACCGATCTCCCCGTCACCGCGACGGCCACCGTAACGGTGAATCCCGCAATTGGCGCCTCCTCCAACCTCGGCGTGAATCTTGGTCTGGTCAACGACTGGGATCGGGAACAGATGTTTGCCGATGCCATGAAGCAGGCGCGGCGCTTTGGCAGCGTGGCCGCGCCCTATGATGAGTCGGCCACCGTGGATAATGTGGGCTGGCCTACACAGGATGCAGGCGTACTGGTGATTGCCGGAAATCAGGGCACGTGGTCCGCGGGAAGTTATGCCCTCAGCTTTACCGGGCAGGCCACGGTAAGCTCCTGGGGTGACGCGAATGTAACTGCAGGGACGGTGAGTTACTCGGCATCCAATAACACTAGCACTGCGACGGTAACCGTGGGATCTGGATATCAAGATTTATATCTGGTTTTCACCGCCACCCGGCGCACGCCGAGTAGCTCCACTGGAACCGGAGTTACCAA
>Ga0207834_1000819_pt1 | contig 10215 bp, 8 predicted proteins | sample LuqExpMetagenom5_FD_187763 | JGI IMG/M metagenome (GOLD analysis project Ga0207834, IMG submission 187763) | Tropical forest soil microbial communities from Luquillo Experimental Forest, Puerto Rico - Sample 5 (SPAdes) | ecosystem: Environmental > Terrestrial > Soil > Tropical forest ...
CCATCATTGGACCACCGGAAACAATCTTTTCCGGTTTGTCTTTAAAGCCGCCTGCAGCCTCCAGGAGTTCCCAATATTCAATTCCGATTGCAACATTAAAATTGCCGGGGCTCGTAATTGCATCACCGGATAAGGTAATTATTCTACGAATCAACGGTGTACTTTTCGCTACCGCCATATAGACGGAGATTACCGTATCAACATTATCTACCACACAGCCAACCTCGGAAGGAAGCTTCCTGGAATTCAGCTTTCTTCCGGTGACAGCATATACAAGCTGACGTTCTCCGCCCTGCGGATACTTCGTTTTCAAACTATGTACTTCTATTCTGTTTTCTTTCGATGCCAATTCGCTTAACTTCTTTATAGCTTCAGGCTTATTATCTTCAATTGCAATAATTCCTTTGGCATTCTCAAATAATCTAAGGATAACCTTCAAGCCGCCGATTATTTTCTCCGGTTCCTCCAGCATCATACGATAATCAGAGGTTAAATACGGTTCGCACTCTGCTCCATTTACTATTACATAATCAATTTTACTGTCATCCTTAGGAGTAAGCTTTACGTGAGTCGGAAAGCCAGCTCCGCCAAGTCCAACAATACCGGCATCTTTCACCAAATTACGTATCTCTTCTTTGGTCAGCTTGGTGAAGTCCCGTTCCACCCCAAAGCTTTCCACTGTTCTGTATTCCTTGTCATTCTCTATTACAATGGATTCAACCATCGTTCCCTGAACAGTTAATCTTTTCTCGATCTCTTTCACCGTACCGGATACGGAGCTTATGATATTGGCAGATACAAATCCCACTGCTTCACCGATCTTCTGTCCTACCAAAACCTTTTCTCCCTTTTCAACGACAGGCTTAGAGGGAGCACCTATATGCTGGGATAGCGGAAATACCAGATCACTCCTAGGTAATAGGACTGTTGTGGGCTTATCCATTGACAGCTCTTTGCCGTCATAGGTATGGATGCCGCCCAGAAATGTTGACCTACCCATATAAGTTTGCCTTCCTTCTTTTATTTTAATATTTTGAATTACTCTTTGCCTTTGTTAAGCTTAAAACAATGTTTGTACCTTTAGTCACGCCCTTCTTATTATAGCATAAAACTTCCCGCTAATGTACCATTATTTCATTGATACTGGTATCCATATTTCACAAAGATATTTACCGTTTCCTTGATATACATTTCAAATCCAGGAAATTAGGATTCATTGAATTATCTATTGTTTTATACGGCAAAAGAGATTATCCCGCAGCCGTGCGACAGGGACAATCTCTTTATTTTTCGTGATATGATTTAAAATGCCTGATTGTATCTTACTTTATGAAGATATTTCTCCTTAGTTGCCAATCCGCCCCTGATATGGCGCTCTGACTTATTGAGGTCCAAGACTACCCTTGCTCTTTCGGCGAGGGAGGGGTTAATTTGCGTAAGACGTTCTGTTACGTCTTTATGTACGGTTGATTTCGAGATACCGAACTGCTTCGCGGTCTGCCTCACAGTAGCGTTATTATCGATGATATAATTTGCGATTTCAACCGCCCGTTCCTCTATATAGCCTTTCATAGTGTCTGCGTTCCTTCCTGGACCGGAACGCATTCCCCCTTATTATCGTTGTTGTTACATTGTATGCAGGGGAAAACGGCAGTAGTACTGAGAAATAATGCCGTTAGTATTGCTTTGGAATTATTTTTTTCATATCGTTATTGTTCTCTGCTATTAGTACTAAAAAAGCTGTCTCAATTTAGCATTGAGACAGCCTTTTATATGATATTAAACTATTATTCCAGAGAAATTACTCTGTGATATCAGCATACTGGAAGTACCAGAAGCCGTAAGGAGAATGCCAGGATCCGGTGATCTTAGTACTCTGCAGATAGAAATCATTGTAATAAGCGATCGGGATGCAAGCAGCATCTGCCATCAGGGTATCTTCAGCCTGGTGCAGATAACCGGAACGGGTCTGAGGATCAACTTCAGCTGCTGCCTTATCCATCAGTGCATCATAAGCAGGGCTGTTGTATTTACCATCGTTGTTGCCGTTGGTACTTACAAGCAGCTCAAGCATATTGGAAGGATCGTTGTAGTCGAATAACCAACCGTTACGGCTCGCTTCATAATCACCGGCACGACGCATAGGAGTGAAGGAAGCCCACTCAACTACGTCTACATTAACAGTAATACCAAGTTCTTTCCAAGCCTGCTGGAGATACTGTGCAACTACCTTGTGGTAGCTAGCGTCGTTGATGGAGTATTTGATCGTAGGGAAGCCCTGGCCATTCGGATAACCAGCATCAGCTAATAACTGTTTTGCTTTAGCAAGATTGCCCTGGAAATCGTTGATATCGATATAAGGCTTACCGCCGTTTGCGTTATCCATGAAGTAGCTGCCATCCCAGTCAGTTACAGCAGTACCAATAAAGTTAGTAGCAGGTGTGTAGGTTCCCTGCATCAGGGTTTCAGCTACATATTTTCTATCAATTGCTAAGCTTAAAGCCTCACGTACTCTAGAATCAGAGAACTGAGGAAGGCTGTCGTTAAGACTTACATAATAAGTTCCTAAATCCGGATCAACATGGAAGTCTGATTTGCCCTGAAGAGAAGGAATTTCAGCTGTAGGAACGTCCTTAATCATCATAGCTTTGCCAGTCTGGTATGCAGCATAGGAAGCAGTAGAATCTTCCATCAACAGACACTTAATTGAATCCAATTTAATAGAAGCTGCATCACGATAATTGGGATTCTTCTTGAAAAGAATATAAGAGCTGGGAACCCACTCAGCAATATAGAAAGGACCATTGCAGACATAGGACTCAGGTTTTGTAGCCCAAGCATCGCCATTTTTTTCGATAGAAGCCTGGTTAACCGGGCTAAGTACCTGGAAAGCAGCTAATTTGTCAAAGTAAGCACAAGGATGTGCAAGTACAACAACAAAGGTGGTGTCATCCGGTGCGGATACTGCAAGCGCATCTACATTACCTGCAGCTGCCTTGTCAAAACCTTTTACCATACCAAGAACGGTCTGGCCGTAAGGTGCAGCAGTGTTAGGATCAGCAACACGTTTCCAGCTGTAAACAAAGTCCTTTGCTGTTAAAGCGGAACCGTCAGACCACTTCAGATCTTTACGCAGATAGAAAGTCCAGGTTAAACCATCATCGCTTACCTTATAAGACTCAGCTGCGCCGGGGATAATCTTATTATCCTTATCCACGTTCAGCAGACAGTCAAATGTAAACAATTCATAGTTCGCACCATCTACAGAGCTGTTCAGTGCAGGATCAATGGTTTCAGGGTTTGGTCCTAATTCAATAACGATCTGTTTGCCGTTATCGCTGCTTCCGCTGCCACTGTTTGCTTTTGTACCGCAACCAGTGAAAACAGTCGTAAACACCATGATCAGAACCAAGAGTAATGCTAAACTTCTTTTCATAATTTTCCTCCTCATTTAGAGTTTATATTCAATTCACCGTATTATATTTACGGTAATTGGACAAAATTATGTATCCTCATATTGGATACGTGCCGTCCGTTGATGGATGACTGAAGCGTTACTTTACCTCTTCTACTTAACCTTATCAATGTGGTGGCATGCTGCATAATGACCGGAAGATACCTCTCTGAACTCCGGTTCTTCCTCAGCACAGCGCTGATCAGCATAAGGGCAGCGGGTACGAAATCTGCAGCCGGACGGGGGATTAACCGGACTTGGCACATCGCCTTGCAAAACGATACGCTGTGCGCTTCGGGAAGTCTCCGGATCAGCAACCGGAATTGCTGAAATCAAGCTGCGGGTATAAGGATGAATGCTATGGAAAGTCAGTTCGTAGCTGTCCGCCAGCTCCACCAGTTTTCCAAGATACATTACACCGATACGGTTGGATATATGTTTCACAACGCTTAAATTGTGTGCGATAAACAAATAGGTCAGACCCATTTTCTCCTGAAGCTCTTCAAACATGTTAACAACCTGAGCCTGAATGGATACGTCCAGGGCGGAGATTGGCTCATCGCATACAATGAACTCCGGGTTAACTGCCAATGCTCGGGCTATGCCGACGCGCTGACGCTGTCCGCCGGAGAACTCGTGGGGATAACGGTTCGCGTGCTCTGAGTTTAATCCTACAAGACTCAACAGCTCAATAATACGATCCCTACGCTGATTGCCATTAGCCGCTAGCTTGTGTATGTCAATAGCTTCGCCAACAATATCGCCTACCGTCATACGGGGGTCAAGGCTGGCATATGGATCCTGGAAAACAATCTGCATCTTTCTGCGATATGGCAGCATTTTCGCATGGGTAATGTCTTTTCCATCATATAAAATCTTGCCGTCGGTTGGCTCAATAAGACGAAGCAGGGTACGTCCGGTGGTAGTCTTGCCGCAACCGGATTCACCAACAAGGCCCAGCGTTTCTCCCTTATTCACGTAAAAGGAAACATCGTCAACGGCTTTCACAACCTTTTTCTCGAAAAATCCTCCTCCGCTAACGGAAAAATATTGTTTAAGGTTCTGTACTTCAACTAGTTTTTTATTTTCCATCAGGCCTGTACCTCCCCTTTCTCAAATTTTGCCTTGTCAAGCAGCCAACACGCACTGTAATGGTCTTTGCCGAGATCAGTGTACTCAGGCATAGTCCTCAGACAGATTTTCATGCAGGAATTGCAGCGGGGTGCAAAAGGACAACCCGCCGGGGGGTTAAGCATATCTACGGGCTGACCTTCAATCGGGATCAGCTTCTTGTGTTCCAGTTCCTTAAGCTTGGGTACACTCAGCAGCAGACCCTTAGTATATTCATGGGAAGGATGATAGAAAATATCATCCGTAGTACCAGTCTCCACTACCTTACCCGCATACATTACAGCGATGCGGTCACAGGTGCCGGCTACGACTCCCAGGTCATGTGTAATAAGGATAATAGCCATACCCAGCTTATTCTTGAGTTCTATCATCAGCTCAAGAATCTGTGCTTGAATGGTTACGTCAAGAGCTGTGGTAGGTTCGTCGGCAATCAGCAGCTTAGGCTCACAGGCAAGCGCTATGGCGATCATCACACGCTGACGCATACCGCCTGACAGCTCGTGCGGATACTGCTTCAGACGTTTATCAGGTTCGTTGATACCAACCAGCGTCAGAAGCTCTCTTGCACGCTCGTAGGCTTGTTTTTTATTTTTATCGGTATGAAGGAGAATAGCCTCCATAATCTGATTACCGATTGTATATACCGGGTTGAGACTTGTCATGGGGTCCTGAAAGATAATTGAAACCTCATTACCACGGATTTTGCGCATTTCACGCTCCGTCATCATATTAATATGATGACCGTTGAAATATATGTCACCGCCGATCACACGGCCGGGATGTGCAGTCAAACCCATCAGGCTGTAAGCGGTAACGGATTTACCTGAACCACTTTCGCCTACGATGCCCAGCACCTCGCCCTCACGTACGGTCAATGACACATCGTTGAGGGACTTTACTTCACCTGCAGGGGTGAAGAAGGATAGCCGCTCGTTGCGTATATCTACTAAATATTCGTTCATAAGTTTTACTCCTCTCCATTACTCAGCTTTTCATCTTGGGATCGAAAGCATCTCGCAGTCCATCGCCGAATAGGTTAAAGCTGAGGATGATGAGACTGATGATGATAGCCGGTGCTAAAAGTAAATATGGATAGGTATTCAGTCCGGTAACAGCGTCACTTGCAAGAGATCCCAGGGAGGGCAGCGGAATGGCAACACCCAGACCTAAAAAGCTCAAAAAGCTTTCCGTAAATATAGACGAGGGAATCTGTAAGGTAGTTGTAACTATCAGTGTGCCAATACAGTTAGTCAGCAGATGCTTACGGATGATACGGGCATTGGAAGCACCGAGCGCCTTGGCTGCTGTTACATATTCACTCTGCTTCAGAGTAAGCACCTGGCCACGAACAATTCGCGCCATACCCACCCAATAGAGCAGGGCAAATACCAGGAAAATACTGATTAGATTGACACCGACAACCTGAATCCAGTGGAAACCCGGTTTGGTGGCCAGACTTTCCATAGGGCTCTTGATAGCAAAGGATATCAGTACAATCAACAGAATATCAGGAACTGTGTAGATGATATCAACAATTCTCATCATGATAAGATCCGTCCAGCCTCCGAAGAAGCCGGATACAGCTCCGAAAATTGAGCCTATAACCAGAATAATAGCGGAAGCGATTAAGCCAACAAGCAAGGAAATTCTGCTGCCCACCATTACGCGGACGGCATAATCACGACCAAGGTTGTCTGTTCCCAGAACGTGAGGAAATACCTTCTCACCTGAATCAATACGAGCCTGCTCCTGTACGGAATGAGTCATGGGCTTGAGATACTCGGAGCCCTGAATCTGCTGGTCATATTTATATGGATAAAAGCTGGGTACAATAAAAGAAAATACCATGATGAATAATATTATTGCAAGGCTTACCATCGCAATATTATTTTTTCTTAAACGTCTTATTGCATCCTTCCAGAAGCTGACACTGGGTCGCATCTGAACCAGGCTTTGTTTTTCCGCATCTGTAGCGGGTAGAAAGTCGTCAACATTCAGTTGAAAACTCATTAAATTTTTTCCCTTCATTTCTCTTTCCTCCTACTTTAGCTGAATACGCGGGTCAATCAGCTTATATACGATATCTACCAGCGTATTCATCACGATAACAAGCGTGGCTAGAAAAATCGTGGTGCCCATGATTACGGTGTAATCACGGTTCATAATAGAGCTTACAAATTGTCCGCCCAAACCGGGGATAACAAAAATCTTCTCCACGATGAAGCTACCTGTCAGGGTATAAGCTAACAAAGGTCCCACATAGGTGACTACCGGCAGGACTGCATTTCGCAGTGCATGCTTGAAAAGGGAGAGGAATTGTGACACACCCTTTGCCCGGGCTGTCCTTATATAATCCTGACCGATTACGTCCAACATGGAGGAACGCATCAGTCGTGCGATATACGCAGTTGGATAGAAGGTGAGGGAAAATACCGGCAGGATATAATTAAGACCTGAGGTCAATCCAAAGGTGGGCAGCCACCCAAGATTAACACCGAACACATACATACCGACGGTACAAAGAACGAAGCTGGGTACAGCTATGCCGAAGGTGGCTATGACAATGATGAAGTTGTCTATCCACTTGCCCCGGTTCATAGCAGCAACACAACCTAGCGGTATTCCAAACAGAAGAGCCACCAGCACCGAGATGCCACCCAATCTTGCAGAAATGGGGAATTTACTGTAGATGATATCAGCGACATCACGACCGCGCTGTTTCAAACTTAGGCCAAAGTCGCCATGAATTATGTTGAGCATATAATTTTTATATTGCACAATCAGCGGCTTGTCCAAACCAAATTTTTCCTTAAGAGCATTTTGCGCCTGCACACTGATAGATTTTTCAGCTACGAACGGACCACCAGGCACCAGGTTCATGAGGAAAAACGTAATGGTGGCAACCAGAAAGATCGTCAACACAGCTAAAATCACTCGTTTAAATATGTACTTTGTCATACATAAATACTTCCTTTTTTAATGTAATTTTGTGTAACTCATGTCCATAAACATGAAAATACAACCGTTCCCGGTTGCACTGTCTACGTTGACATATAATTTAAAGTTATTATAACAATCATGATAGATTATGTCAAATAGTTAAATATAGAAATTGCACTATATTTTTAACCAAAATTTCAAATACTATTCACAATTATGCAATATATAGGATTCCTTGGAATTTATTGTTACATATTGCTTTTTATTTATATTTTTAAATACAAAAATCACCTGCCCTCAAGTGGATAGCTTCTATCCGGCAGGTGATATTCTAGCATCAATCAAATTCTTTAATCCGGTTTAAAATTCTTCGATAACGGAACCGTGCCATCTCGTTTTTCTTCAGAACATCCTCTTCTGTTCCGGTGTACTGGCAGCGGATGCAGTAGTATTCCTTCTTCTCTTTATCATAAAACATATCAATATCAATATCTCTCATAAAACAGGAGGGGCACCTGTAATTTAATTTGCCTTTTCCAGACTGAGCCATGTTGTAAATACCTCCTTATTCTTTAATTTCGAAGTGTAGCCCAAGGTAAACATTGGTGAAAATGCATATCCTTCCTTAATATAACCAGTTGCTTCCTCCTTGGATGCAGTCAGTAATACTTTGGTTTCAATCGGGGGAATGACTGCGGATACTTCTATCGCACCATCAAGCTGCTCTTCTCTGCATTTGTAAGCATATAAAATTTCTTTATTTTCATTATCCTTCTTACAGCTAAGGGTAATGCTGGTCATATCCTCAGGATATTCCGTTGTACCATAGCAAGCAACCATATATTCATTGATATCAACTTCCGCTTTTGGATTACTCATCTCCAGGATAGTTCTTTCCATCCCGATCTTAGAGGAGCCTTCTTCAAAATAAATCTTCGTCTGAAGCTCAATCGTCAGCTGATTGAACTCGATGTCAACCGGGTCCAGAGTAAGGATTCTTGTCTTGCCTTCCTCAGAGAATTTAGCTTTGGTCCTGCAAAGAGCCAGGTCAACTTCCTCTCCATGATAAGACAGCTTCGCACTACGGATGGTACCTTCACCAGCATAATGGGTAAAGTATCCGGCACGGTATTTTTCCTGTATCAGGAAAGGATAAGAAGCATCCGTCACATGCTTGGTGCCGATACCTACAGGCCAGTTCAGCTTTGCTGCATAGGGTCTTAAATCTACAATTGCACCGCCCTGATCCATATTTACGCAGGTTCTCATAAAGGGGTCACAATACCAGAACAGCTGCTTATCGGAGCCGTACAAGATATCCTTCCATAATGCACATTCGGGCTGGGTATAAGTCTTATTGGAACGGTAGTAATCAGCGAATTCAGCCATGGTCATATCCGTCAGCTTACCTTCTTTTTTCAGACTGCCATAGTACGCCATACCGTCTTCATACGACTGTTTCAGAAGCTCATAAGAAGCTTCCCAGCGTCCCATCTTATTTAACCAGCCAGGTCCGACAAACATCATATTATAAGAATAGCCATGATTAAATTTCTCAAGATGGCGATACTGGTCAATCAGATTGTACAGATATGGGTACTGTCCATCCTGATAAATCATGCCGCGTAAAACATTCTGAGGATGTGTTCCAAAATTTGAGCCATTGCCGTCATAGCAAGCAAGCAGATCTCTAGACAAATGAGGTATTGCAACAATTCCGCTGTCCTCGGCTTCATCCGCTGCCGGTGCATGAGTATTCTGCCTGGATGGGATCCAGGGATTCCAGGGGCCGCCGTCCATGAAGGTATACCAGGAATTATTACAGGTATGATATGCCTTCGGGCCTTCCTCCCAACAGGTTGCAACCGCACATTTTACCGTCGGATATTTCTCTTTGATATAGTTTGTCAGTTCAGCATCCATATAATAGGAGCCGGTGGATTCGGGATAGAAGCCAAAGCATTCATGGAATTTCTCAAATACATCGTCTACGATTGATTTCTTGTCTTCCATGGAAAACATCCAGATACAGAAATCCTTTGTTTTATATTTATCTCTGAATTCCTTGCATGGTAATCCTAACAAAGTAAGACTTATTTCATCACCGAATTTCTCGTGATGCTCTTTTGCCAGAGATACTGCCTCCTCATTGAAAAGGCTGGCATATGTCATCTGGATGGTAGTTTTAAACCCGTTATCATGAGCGATCTGCTGCTGAAGCTTAAATATATCTAAGGATTCTGTCAATAGACTTTTTCTGGAGATATCCTCCTTTTTGCCCTGTCCGGTGACCTTTTCGGCATATTCAGGAACCATTTCGGGCCTGTGTATTATGTTCAAAATAAATTTACCCATAACTTCCTCCCATCATTAGTATTTTATAATTAACAGAAATTAATTTATTAAATAACCTGTATATAACTATATTTACATTATAATTTACTATTGTGCATGTTTCCATAATAGTATATTATACTTATATAAATATATGAAACTAAATTTCGGAAGGGCATTTGATGAATAACTACTTTTTCGCTCTGATAACGGAAGAGAATAAACTACCGTATTATGTAAAGGGAGTAGGCGGACTGGAAAACCAGGATCACATTGAAAGAGTTAACGGGTATACCGACTATCAATGGATTCATTGTGTCAGAGGCACAGGAAGGCTCCTGGTAGATGGCAGGGAA
>Ga0207834_1000821_pt1 | contig 10200 bp, 6 predicted proteins | sample LuqExpMetagenom5_FD_187763 | JGI IMG/M metagenome (GOLD analysis project Ga0207834, IMG submission 187763) | Tropical forest soil microbial communities from Luquillo Experimental Forest, Puerto Rico - Sample 5 (SPAdes) | ecosystem: Environmental > Terrestrial > Soil > Tropical forest ...
TGGATACAGCAAGCCGGTACTGCTCGAGGGCAGTGTTTATCCCGGCGTCTGGCAGGAGTGCGGCCCTCAGGAAGGCTTGGTCTACAGCCAGTTCAATGCCTTCGCCGCGCGGGGAGAAGGCGTCGTTTCTCCCCTTGCCGCCGCACGCAACAACCACATGGTCTTCTTCGCCAACCAGCGTGAAGATGGACAGCTTCCCGCCAGTGTCAAGATGTCAGAAACTGGATACGGGCAAATCCAGATGGTTGTCCCCATTGCAGCCACAGCATGGGAACTGGCGCATGCTACCGGCGACAGTGAGTTGCTGGAGACAGCTTATACGTCCTGCAGCCGCTGGGATGCGTGGCTGCGCAAGTATCGCGACACGCGCAAGACCGGCCTTGTCGAAGGCTTTTGCACCTATGACACCGGCCATGACAACAGCCCACGCTGGAAGGACATTCCCAATCGCTGTCCAGACGCCGACGCGCGCAAATCACCGCAAATTGCCAGCATGCCGCGTCTTTGCCCGGATCTCTCGGCAACCGTTTACGGAGGCCGCGTTGCCCTGGCGCACATGGCGCAAGCTCTCGGAAAGAAGAACGAGGCAGATCGCTGGAAGGCCGATGCCGAGCACATCCGCCGCCTGATCCTCACCAAGCTCTACTGTCCGGAAGATGCGGCCTTCTACGACCTGGATGCGCAGAACAACTTTGTCCGCGTACGCTCCGATGTGATCAGCCGCGTCCTGGGCGAGCATGTGGTTGATCCCGTGCAGGACCGGCACATCTTCGAAGCAGTCTGGACACGGCAGATTCACAACCCCAAAGCCTTCTGGGCCACCTATCCGCTGACCTCGATTGCCGAAGACGATCCGGCCTTTGTCCGTCCCATTCCGCGCAACAGTTGGGGCGGGGCCACGCAGGCTCTCACCGCATTGCGCGCACCGCGCTGGATGCAGTTCTATGGAAAGAATGCCGAACTCCGCCACATGATGACGCAGTGGGTTGAGGCCATCAGCCGGCACACTGAATTCCGCCAGCAAATGGATCCCGAAACCGGCGACTTCACCCAGAAGGACCCCAGCGGCTACTCACCCGCGGCGCTTGTTTATCTCGACTTCATACACCGGCTGGGCACACCTGCCAAAGGCTAATATACGATCCAGACGACCGTTCCCATGGGCGCGAGTTGCCGCGATCAACTGCCAAAACATTTCTCCGCGCGAGTTCCCACGCGCGGAGAAATGTCCCCCAAGAGGCTGTCCCGTTGAAACACCGTTTACGGAACAGAGCCGCCATACGTGAACAACATATTCGGGCGCGGTTCAGCTTTTAGCCAGCGGAAATTCGATGATTACGGTTAACCCCGGCGGCGGGCTGAACTCAACTGTCCCTTTTAGCTGTTTGGTCAAAAGCTGAATGATCTGCATGCCCAGTGTTTGCGCGGCCCCGTGTCCCGTGCCCTCTGGCAATCCGGGACCGGTATCCGAGACCTCGACAATCGCGTGGTCATCCTCACTCCGCAGCCGCACCACAATCTCGCCCTTGCCCGTTGGATAGGCGTATTTGACGGCATTGGTGATCAGCTCATTCAAAATCAGACCACAGGGAATGGACTGGTCGATAGACAGCGTGACGGACTGCAGATCCAGCCGCAGCGCGATGCTGCTTTGCCGGTCGTAAGCGGCCACCAGCGCCGGCGCCACCTCGCGCACATAGGCCGCGAAGTCAATGGAATGAACTTCCTTCTGGCTATAGAGCTGCTCATGGATCATCGCCATGGAGATGACGCGCTGCTGGCAATCCTTCAGGTCCTCGATGCTGACCTTCTCCTTTTTGGAGCGTGCCTTCATGGCCAGCAACGACGCGATGATCTGCAGATTGTTCTTGACCCGGTGATGCACTTCCTGGAACAGCACTGCCTTTTCCGCCAAGGCCGTACGCAGTGATTCGATGCTCTTTTCCAGCGAGCGTTCCGTGGCCTTCAGTTCCGTAACATTCTGCGCACACACCAAAACCGTATTGCGCTCGCCGGAACGCATGCGGCCAATCGAAAACAGGAGGCAGTTAGGATTTTCGCGATCCACGCCGGGAGGCAGGCTCCACACCTCCAGCAGTTCACGCCGTACCCCGGTCTCCAGCGTCTCAGCAACGGCTTCGCCCAGCGAGCACCCTGGACAGTGTCCATTCTCTGGGATCACTCCGGTCTCCACCCGTTTTCTGCAACTGATCAGGTCGCAGATGCGGCGCCCCGTGCATTCCTCCAAACTGGTAGACGAATAGCGCGCCGCGGCATCATTCATTTTGACAACGCGAAAGTTCTCATCCACCACCAGCATCAACACTGGAGTATTGGTATAGATCGTCTCCAACTCGGCATAAACGGCACGCAACTTGCGATCGGCCTCGCGGTGCTGATGGCGCAACGCCGCATCTTGCAGTTCGCGTTCCACCGCGGGCGGCAGCCGTTCGAGACGATCCTTCAATAGATAGTCGTGCGCGCCAGCCTTCATCATGCTGACGGCTACGTCTTCGCCCATGGCTCCGGAAACCACCAGAAACGGAATATCGATTTCCAGCTCTTTGAGAATCTTCAACGCCTCGGGAGCACTGAAATTCGGCAGACAGTAATCGGCAACCACCAGATCCCACGATCCGCTTGAAAGCGCGGAACGCATCTGTTTGCCAGTCTCCACCCGCAGCGAGTCCACTCCATAGCCTGCCTTGCGCAGTTGACGAATAATCAACAGGCCATCGCTTTCTGAGTCTTCTACCTGCAACAGACGGATCGTGCGGCCCATCTCCGCTCACCTCTCGTAAGGATGCCGGTTCATCTTCAGCCAGTACACACAAACCTTGTTCACCGATTCACTGAACTCATTGAAGTCCACAGGTTTGCTCAGATAGCTGTTGGCGCCAAACTTGTAGCCCGACAGCAGATCGGAGTTCTCCGTAGAGGTTGTGAGAATTACCACGGGAAGATGCTTGATGCGCTCATCCTGACGGATACGGCGCAGCACTTCCAGGCCGGGCACGCGGGGCAGCTTCAGATCCAGCAGCACCACGGCCGGCGTCCGGCTGACGTCGCGGCCCTCGTACGCGCCATTGCCGAACAGGTATTCCAGTGCGATTTGACCGTCGCCAGCCACCACCAGCTCGCTGTCAACGTGTCCTCGTTCCAGGGCCCTGCGCGTTAGCTCCACGTCGCTTTCGTTATCTTCGACCAGGAGCATCGTTCTTCTGGGCGTCATCATCCCCCCCAAGTGTGAAGTAGAAAGTGGCTCCTTCTCCCGGAGCCGATTCAGCACGAATCGATCCACCGTGTTTGAGGATCACCCTCTGCACAGTGGCCAAACCAATACCGGTACCAGGAAACTCCGCGCTGGAGTGTAGGCGCTGGAATGCGCCAAACAACTGGCCAGCATAGGCCATGTCGAATCCAGCACCGTTATCGCGTACAAACATCACCTGCCGTCCGCCGATGGAGTCCGCGCCGTGATCGATGCCGACTTCAATAATCGATTCCGGCTTTTTGCGAGAGAACTTCACGGCATTGTCCAGCAAATTGGTGAGCGCAATCTCCAACAGCCGCTGATCGCCCCGCACCCGGATCCCTGGCTCTATCTGGAAGTGAATCGTCTGATCGGTGCTGCTTTCGGCAATCCGGGTTGCCACCGCCTGCGCCAGCACAGACAGGTTTACTTCCGCCATCACCACCGGCAGGCGTGTTACCCGCGATAGATGCAGAAGATCATCGATCAGATGTCCCATGCGTTGCGCTTCCACGCGCACCCGGTCCAGATAGCGTTTGGCCTGGGCATCGAGCGTCTGACCGTAATCCTCCAGAAAGGCCTGTGTCCAGCCATCGATACCGCGCAGAGGAGCGCGCAAGTCATGCGACACCGAATAGGCAAACGATTCCAGCTCGCGGCTGCTGTTCTCCAACTGCATGGTGCGCAGCTTCACGCGTTCTTCCAGATCTTCATTCAGACGCATGATCTGCTGCTCGAACTTCATCCGCTCTGAGATCTCTTCGCTGAAGATGACAATACCGCCCACCTGATTCTGTGCGGTATGCCATGGACGCACCTCCCAGCGGATCCACTGCACACGCCCATCGCCACGTTCGAAACGATCGGCCTCTGAGCCCACCACCTCGCCCCGCAAACCACGTTGATACACTTCTCTCCAGACCTGCGGAACCTCGGGGAGAACTTCATAGTGGGAAGCTCCCCTCAGGTTACGGTCGCCCAACCCATAGTCAATGCGCCAGCGGTGGCTGCACTGCAGATAGCGCATTTCGGTATCGAACATGGCCAATGCCGCCGGAGCATGTTCCACCAGCAGCCGCATCCGCTCTTCGCTTTCGCGCAGAACGCCTTCCACCCGCTTGTACTCGCCCACATCGTTGGCCACAATCAGAATGTCAATCGATCCAGGCTCGCGCAGATTGCGCAGCGGTATATAGGAGACGTTGACCCAGAGCGTATCCACCTTGCCGTTGAGCCGGCGCGGCAGGGGCCGAGCCAGAGCTTCTAACTGTACTCCTTTGCCCGTCTCAATCACCGTCCGGAAAACCGGCAGAATATCGCCCGAAGCCTCAGGCCACACATCTGCAAATGGCCGGCCTTCCATCGGCGTATCGGGCAAGAAGCGATGATACGCGGGATTAGCCAGTTGGAAGACAAACTTGTCCCCACTCACCAGGGCGACCGCGGCGGGAGAATGCTCGACGATACTCTCCAAAATCGACTTTTGATTGGCCAGTTCCTGCGCCTGTTGCGCGTTAACCATCTCGGCGCGCTTCAGTTGGGTGATGTCGCGGATAATGCCCACCACGCAGTACACCTTGCCCTGCGCATCGCACAAGGGAGTCAGGTTCACCAGCACATCGATTAAGTGCCCATCGCGCGTACGATGACGGGTAGTGCGGTTCTTCACCGGAATACCGCAGGAAACCTTCTCCATGCTCTCGTGGTCCGTCTCGTAGCTCCCCGCCGGCCAGATAATCGAAACATGCTGCCCTATGGCTTCTTCGGCCGAGTAACCATATATATGCTCCGCGGTCCGATTCCAACTGGTCACCAGACCCTCCGGATCGCGGGTAAACATGGCATCTTCTGAAAAGTTAACGATAGCCTCCAGATGGGAACGCATCAGTTGCTCTTCGGTGCGGAGTTTCTTCTCATTCAGATGCGCTCTGCGCAGTTGTTCAAACAAAGCGCTGAGCGCCGCTCCGGTGGCGATAAAGATCGTCATCCCATACCGGAAGTCTGCTTCCTCGATCCAGATGCTCCCATGTGGCTCTAGGTTGAAATAATCGGTTTCGAAGGCGCATAGAAACACGCAGAGCATACCGGGCCCCAAGCCTCCCAGCCAGGAAGCCAGCACGATGAACGGGAAATAAGCGGTAAAAGGCAGAGCCGTCTGGTTATGCAGAGGCAGACGCGAGAGCTGCGCGGCAACGGCCAGCGCAACAGCCAGCGAATAGCGCAGTACCCGCCTCCGCTCTCCGGACCCGGCCAGAAGCGTGCGAACAACTCGTACTCGGCTATTGAATTGGCTGGCCATGGCCCCCGGCACAATCGAATCGAAAAACCGAGCCTGCGTATCATCGCTCCATCATCGCTACGCAGATAAAGCTTGCCTCATCAGAAAACGGGGAAGAAGGGGAAGTATTGCCGCTCGAACGCAATCCGCGCGATGCCTTCCTGTCTTCTTGTTACGCTTCCTGGCCCGGCAGGAGATACCACCCGAATCGGCCCTACTATAGCACGCTGTCAACTATTTGGACTATGGAAGTTCTTGAAGACAGGAGCAATAAATCCGCCCAGGACAGAAGGCCCATTGCCGGAATGCTACGGCCATCTCCGGTCTGCTTATCCAGCCGCTCGGCCGCTCAGTACATGACTCTATGTCCAACCGTCATAAAAAAACACTCATGCAGCTATGAGGCCCATCTTTCTGCCTGCCGCACATCCAGCCCTCTCCCACAATCACTCTTTCGTCATCGAGTGGGACAAATCGCCCTCAAGATGCTTTGGCCTACAACTATTTTGTTTTCAACCATCAAGGTGCGATGCGTCGGCGCGATTCAAGGTATAGGTACGGATTCGTTCACGGTTTTCCGGATCAGGGAAAGAATCACCTCCCGGTGCCGAATTGGCAAAGCCCAATCCCCGGAGCTTGCCCCTGTCCTCTTTGCAACCAGAGCTAGCCGATAAAACCATCAGCCGCAAGCCGTCTGTCCACGCACATCGGTTCAGAATAGACGGGTGCTTCAAGTGCAGGACGGAGGATTCCCCATGCAGCCCACTCGTATTCTGATTGTCGAAGACGAACCCATCGTCGCCATGGACCTGCGCCAGCAGGTCGAGGAATGTGGTTATCAAGTCACCGGTATCGCCGAAAGCGCCGATGAAGCTTTGATGGCCGCAGAAGAAGCCCAACCCGATCTCGCTTTACTGGACATCTCCATCGCCGGAAGCATGGATGGCGTCCAAACAGCCAAAATCCTGCGTCAGTGGTTCAATATACCGGGCATCTTCATTACCGCTTACAGCGACAAAGCCACTGTTACCCGCGCTGCCCGGCAGATGCCCTATGGCTATCTGACCAAACCCATTCGCCCCAAAGAACTGGCCGCCACATTGCAGATTGCGCTGACCAAAGCCCGGGCCGACGCCCACGACCGCCAGGAACGCGCGGAGATGGTGGCAGCCGTCGATACCATCCGCGACGGACTGTTGCTGGCCACCATCGATGGCCGCGTGCAATACATGAACGCCGCCCTCGAAACCTTGACCGGCATGACGCTCCGCCAAGCCCATGGCCTCTCCTTTGACCAGGTGCTGCGGCTCAAGGACGACGCAGATCACGAAGTTACCGGCCTGTCCGCCTTCAACGAGGGTGCTGCCGAGGTCTTCGGGTGGCGGATGCAAACAGCCAATTCTACAGAGTTGCCCGTCGACCTCTCCGTAACCTCCTCGGAAGATACCGACGGCCGGGTCCGCGCCATTGTCTTTACTGTGCGCGATGCCACCGAGCGCCTTCGCCAGCAAGCCATCGGCGAGGTGCAGGAGGAAAAATCGGGTTTTGATTCCGCTCCCATGGCAATGGCTCAGTTGGATAATGCCGGCAAGATCCTGCGCGTCAACAAGGCTCTGATCGACATATCCGGCGTGGGCGCGGAAAAGCTTCTGGGCCGTTCGCTGACCAGTCTCTCCCTCGACCCCGACCCGCGCATTGCGCAAGACCTGATGCACAAACTCTTGCAGGAAGGAACCGTGCTGGCAGCACCCCGCCAGCCCCGCATCAACTGATGCGGCACAACCTGTTGCAATCGTATTTCAGGGACTCGGCGCCAGGCAGCTCGACTGCTGGCGCCGTTTCTTTGCTGCCTTCCAGCAGCCCAGTGCAATGCGCAATGCGGTAAGCCGTTTCACCCCTTCCGATCCCCACCAGTTTTCTGCTTTTCCCCGCCCCTTTCCCGCGCCAAACCTCTCTCCGGCCATATCCAGTTCCTGTGCGCTGGGCTTACAATGCTTCCGACGTTTCACTACATGAAATCTTCGTGCCGAACGGTTTGTCCCGATGCGCTCAAAAAGCGGTCCGGGAATCCGGGAAGACGTGTGTATCCGCTAGAGTTCGCTCCCGGTTGGGGACCCAACAAGCTCGTCGGGGGTTTTGCTACGGTTCTGCTGAGCCGACGCTTGATCCCTCGCTTGACGTACCGCACTTCATAAGGAGACTCGCATGAGCTCGCGCAATGTTCATCCCATGACCTCCAACAAAAACCTCATTCGCTGGGTGGAGAAGATGGCGGAACTCACCCGGCCGGACTCCATCTATTGGGTTGACGGCTCCGATACCGAGTACGAGATGCTCTGCAATCAACTGGTCGAAGCCGGCACCTTTACCCGGCTGAATCCCAAGCTCTGGCCCGGCTGCTTTTATGCCCGCACCGATCCAAGCGATGTGGCCCGGGTCGAGGATCGCACCTATATCTGTTCGCTCTCCAAAGACAATGCCGGTCCCACCAACAACTGGGAAGACCCGTTCGCCATGCGCAAGAAGCTGAAGAAGCTCTTCACCGGTTGCATGAAGGGCCGCACCATGTATGTGCTTCCCTTCTCCATGGGCCCCATCGGCTCGCCCATGTCGCAGCTTGGAGTTGAACTTACGGACTCGCCTTATGTGGTGGTCAACATGCGCATCATGGCCCGCATCGGCGCACCCGTTCTGCGCGAGATCGAAAAGGACGAGAAGCGCGTTGTTCCATGCATGCATTCCATTGGCGCACCGCTTGAGCCCGGGCAAAAGGACGTGTCCTGGCCCTGCAACAAGGAAAAATACATCGTCCACTTCCCCGAAACCCGCGAGATCTGGAGCTATGGCTCCGGCTATGGCGGCAACGCGCTACTGGGCAAAAAGTGCTTTGCCCTGCGCATCGCCTCCAACATTGCGCGTGACGAGGGCTGGATGGCCGAGCACATGCTCATCGCCGGCATTGAATCGCCGAAGGGCGAAAAAACCTATATTGCCGCCGCCTTTCCTTCGGCCTGCGGCAAAACCAATCTGGCCATGCTGATTCCGCCCCAAGGCTTTGAAGGCTGGAAAATCCGTACCGTAGGCGATGACATTGCCTGGATCAAGCCCGACGCCAGCGGCCAATTACGCGCCATCAACCCCGAGGCTGGCTTCTTTGGCGTTGCGCCCGGCACCTCCATGAAGACCAACCCCAGCGCCATGGCCTCGCTCGCCAAAAACACCATCTTCACCAACGTTGGCCTTACTCCTGAAGGCGGCGTGTGGTGGGAGGGCATGACCGACGCGCCCCCGGCCGAGTGCCTGGACTGGCGCGGCCATCGCTGGACGCCAGAGATTGCCCGCGAAACCGGCCGCACCGCTGCTCATCCCAATGGCCGCTTCACAGCTCCGGCCCGGCAGTGCCCTTCCATCGATCCCAACTGGGAGTCGCCGGAAGGCGTGCCCATCGCCGCGTTCATCTTCGGCGGCCGGCGCCCATCCACTTTGCCGCTGGTCTTCCAGGCCTTCAACTGGTCGGGCGGCGTTTACATTGGAGCCACCATGGGCTCGGAAACCACCGCGGCCGCCTTCGGACAAACTGGCGTCGTACGCCGCGACCCCATGGCCATGCTGCCCTTCTGCGGCTATCACATGGGCGACTACTTCCGCCATTGGATCAAGATGCAGCGCTCGCTCACCACCACCCCGCGCGTCTTCCACGTCAACTGGTTCCGCAAGGGCGAAGACGGCAGCTTCCTGTGGCCCGGCTTCGGAGAAAACATGCGCGTGCTCAAGTGGATTGTGGATCGCGTCAACGGCCGCACCCATGGCCGCGAAACGCCCATCGGCTGGACCCCTTACTACGAGGACATCGAGTGGAAGGGCCTCGACTTCCCGCGCGACACCTTCGAGGAACTGCAGCAGGTGGATCGCGAAAAGTGGAAGAAGGAAGTCATCGGCCACGAAGAGCTTTTCCTCGCCCTCCACGACCACCTGCCCAAAGAAATGATCTACGAACGCGAGTTGCTCATCTGCCGGCTGTAACAGCACATTGATTGGTTCTCCTGGTTTCGATTCTGAGACCAGGGGAACCAAGAGGCAAAAGCAATCCGTGCCGTAGGCACGACGCAAAAATCAACGCAACAAAAGCATCAATCGCACTCCCTGCAACTCGATCCCCACACACGGCATCTCTCGTCTATGAAGAACGCGAAGCGGTCCACTGCATGCAATGCGTCAAAAACACCGGCGAAGCCGATTAGCCCCACCGCAGGTGGCGCCGTAGGCGCAAAGCATGTTAGCCCCACCTTTCAAGGTGGGGAAAGCTGCAACGCAAAGACCTGAGTGCCGTAGGCACGGCGCAAAATCAACACAGCGAAAGCATCGACCGCACCGCCTGCAACTCAATCTCCGCACACCGGCATTTCCCTTCCACGCAGAACGCGAAGCGGTCCGCTATATGCAATGCCCCACGTCACGCTGAAGATGGTAGTCTGATATCCCAGCACGAGCCGCACAACGTGCTGCGAACAACATCCGCGCCATCGTCGTGCTTGAACACCAACGGAACCAACCGTCCACGACGGACCCGAAGCAGTTCGCCCCACCGCCAGGTGGCATTCCCCTACGGAGTTTCCCCATGAATCCTCTTACAACTTCACGCCAGATACCTGCCCCGCCGGAAGCAATC
>Ga0207834_1000823_pt1 | contig 10192 bp, 6 predicted proteins | sample LuqExpMetagenom5_FD_187763 | JGI IMG/M metagenome (GOLD analysis project Ga0207834, IMG submission 187763) | Tropical forest soil microbial communities from Luquillo Experimental Forest, Puerto Rico - Sample 5 (SPAdes) | ecosystem: Environmental > Terrestrial > Soil > Tropical forest ...
GGGCGAAACGCTGGCCGAGGTCGCGCATGACACCCGCAATATGGTGACCGCACTGTGCCTCTACTGCGATCTGCTGGAGGAGCCCGGCGTTCTGGCTGCTCCTTTCAGTCACTATGCCAACGAACTACGCCTCGTGGCCGGTGCCAGCCGCCGCCTGGTGGAAAAGCTGGTAGCGCTGGATGCGCAGGCTTCGGCAACGGTCGCGCTGCCCGCTCTCGAAGAAGAAGAAGCATGGCCCACGAACTTTACCAATGACCTGCTGTCCCGCCGTCTGGTCACCCAGCGGACAGTCCAGCCCACGGGAGCGGAAGACAACTCCGCTGGCCACATCCGCAATCTGGCGGCGGAACTGCTGGCCAACCGCAATCTTCTGGCTGCTCTGGCTGGCCCGTCCGTGGCTCTGACGGTGGAAACCCATGGCGGCGCGTTGTCGGTACGGCTGACCGCCGAAGATCTGACCCGCATTCTGGTCAATCTGGTGAAGAACGCAGCCGAAGCCATGGGAGGCAAGGGCCGCATTCAGATTGCTCTGGCCGAGCAGGGTGCGGACAACGGCACTCCCGGACAACTGATCCTCACGCTGGAAGACAATGGCCCTGGCATCCCGGACAACGCCATCGAAAAGATCTTTGAATCTGGCTACACCACCCACAAATCCGGTCAGGGACACACGGCCTGGACCGCCAACCATCGCGGACTTGGCTTGGCCATTACGCGGTCGATCCTGGAAGCTGCCGGCGGACGGATTTTCGCCGCTCACAACACCACCCGGGGCGCGAAGCTGCAGATTGAGCTTCCGGTCAGCACAACTCGCTAACCGAGCCAACAACCACAAGAAATCAGCCCCGGAACTCTCCGATTCACCGGCGGCATCAAATTGGGTTTCCATCGAAGGACATGAGGCGAATATGATGTTTGAGACGGTATCAACTACGCAAACGATGGACTACATTCCACAACCCGCCGAACCTGTAGTGCGGCTGCACCTTTTGGTCGTAGATCCGGACCCAGCCGTTCGCTCGGCCTGCGCCGAGATTGCGGCCAGCTTGGGCTATGCGGTGGAATCAACCGGAGACATGAACCACGCGCGCTCGTTGCTGCGCGGCCGTGCGGCAGACATTGTTCTGGTCAATCTGCCATTTGGCTCCAATGCCGGCCTGGAACTGGTCAGCGAAGTCAAACTGCTGTATCCGGATACTTCGGTGATCGCCATGACCAGCTCGAGCTCGGTCAACGCGGCCGTGGAAGCCATGCGCTGCGGCGCCTCCGATTACCTGACCAAACCGTTTGCGATGGATGAGCTCTCAACGGTGTTGGACCGCGCCGCGGCCTCGCACTTGACCGACGCCTCAACCCGCCAGTTGCGGGAACGGCTACGGCTCTCCCAGGGTCTGGGCGCCATGATCGGCCGCTCCGGCGAGATGGAAAAGCTCTACCGCATTCTTTCCAAGGTGGCCGTAACCACGCACCCGGTTCTGGTGCTGGGCGAGAGCGGCACGGGCAAGGAACTGGTGGCACGCACCATTCACGCCTACGGCCCCAACGCCCAAAAGCCCTTCCTGCCGGTGGATTGCGGTTCGCTGGTCCCCACGCTGATTGAAAGCGAACTATTTGGCTACGTGAAGGGTGCCTTCACAGGCGCTAACCGTTCCAAGGATGGCTTGCTGGTTTCGGCCGAGGGCGGCACGGTTTTCCTCGATGAAATCGGAGAGCTTTCGCTCGATCTGCAGGCCAAGCTGTTGCGCGCCTTGCAGGAAAAGGAAGTCCGTCCTGTCGGCGCCACGCATCGTGTGCCGATCCGGGCCCGGATTGTAGCCGCCACCAACCGCGATCTGGCATCGATGGTGGAAAAGGGCACCTTCCGTAAAGATCTGTTCTATCGCCTCAATGTGGTCAACCTGCGGCTGCCGGCCCTGCGCGACCGCCGGGAGGATATTCCTCTCCTGGCTGCGCACTTCCTGGACCGGATCAGCCGCGAGCACGGGCACAAGTTCAACCTGAGCGACGAAGCGCTGCGCACCATGATGCGCTACGACTGGCCGGGTAATGTGCGCGAGCTTGAAAACAGCGTGGAGCGCGCCTGCGCTCTCTCTTCCGGACCGGTGCTGCATCTGGGCGATCTGCCCACGCAGTTGCAGCAGCAAGGCTTGGACGCTCAGCGCGTTCCGGCTGCCGGCGAACCTCGCGAAGAGGCTAAACCGCCAGAGGTGAAAACCTTGGCGGAACTGGAAAAAGATGCCATCCTGGGCGCGATCCGTACCCTGAATGGCGACAAGCTCCAGGCAGCCAAATTGCTGGGAATCGGCAAGACCACGCTCTACCGAAAGCTCAAAGAATACGGCATACTCGACCCACTTCGGGACGAGTAAAAAGACGGACTAAAGCCGGAAACATTCCAGCCGATAGCTCCATTGAGGGAATTGCAACAACCATTGCGATTCCCAAAGGGGAACTATCCGCCGGAGCTGAGCCGCAGACTCAGTGCAATTTCCGGCCTCAGTCCTCCTTGGTCGCCGCGATCACCGAATGAGGATCGGCCCGTGGCAGAGCCCGGCTACCACCGGGATTCCAACCAAAATTTTCACGCAGTCGATGGAGCCAGTTGTCTCCCTACGGGATCTCTGACTCTCATCACAAGGTCTTGAGGAGCGCCCTAGCGGGGCATCCTGGAAAGAGGAGCGGGGATGAGCATTCTGATTGTTACTGGTATTGAAGGCGCCCGGAATTGCGCAGCCGTTGTTGGCGCGCAACTGAGCATGGAAACTGAAGTTGCCGAAAGCCGCAAGCAGGCCCTGGCAGCACTCCGCCGCCACGAGTTCAGCGTGGTGGTTGTGGACGAAACCTTGGCCGAATGCGATCCGGCCGCTGCTGAAACTATCTGGGAGCATGCCGGACTCGCCATTCCGCTCCAGATCAACTTTGCGCTGAGCGGCGCAACGCGCGTCATCCGCGAAATCCGTGCCGCCATGCATCGCCGCGAACGCGAGCAGGCCCTGGCCCGCCGCGCCGCTGCTGCCGCCATTGAAACCGAGCTGAAGTCCACCGTGGCCGGGCTCCTGCTGCACTCGCAACTGGCTTTGAATGGCGCTGAGATTCCTGCGCCGGTAGCCGACAAGCTCCGCGTGGTGGCCGATCTGGCCGGCAATCTTCGTCGCCAGTTGAGCACGCCGCTTGAACAGCGCCACGAGACCGCAGCCTAGTTCTGCCTCCTGACGCGGCCCGGGAGCGCGTTCCAACCGCTCCCAGCGCCACGCACGGACTGTAGAACCAGATCGCTCGTTCGTGGCCTTACGGCTCCCGCGCCGCTCGCGGATCGGCTGCCCGTCAGGTTCCAACCTGATGGACGTGGATTTCAATCTGTCCGGGAAACCCGAAGTATGCTCTGCTCCCGGACAACACCACTGGCTCCTAGCCACAGGGCAGGCTGGAGCAAAAGATTTTTTTGCGTTGCACGCGCAAGTGCCGGAGCGGCTTCTATCGCTCCGGCTTTCTTTTTGCCGCAGTACTTTCCACAGCCTGAATTACGGTGCTGGCTTGTAGCCCTGCCACAGATATTCGAGCGCCTCGGCCAGAGTCTGCTGCTTCACCGGCCGGTCGCCATGCACGGCATTGCGCGCGAAGACAAACTGGTATTTGTAGCCCTTGGCTGCGAGCACACGGGCCAGCCGCTCGCTGGCCTCCACCCAGTCGTGCATGCCGTCGCGCATCCAGTTGGAGTTGAGCAAATCGCGATCACCTACCTCCATCCAAAGGCGAATGGGTTTTGGTTCCGCGGCCGCAATCAGCGTCTCATGAAAGCCCCACGCGCCATGTGGATACGCATCGCTGTGCGGCCATTGCTGATTGATCCACGTACCGGAATAAGCCAGCACACGGTGATAGCGTTCCGGGTGAAACCAGGCCATGATGAGTGAAGCGGCGCCGCCGGAGCTGGTACCCATGGTGGCGCGGCCATCAGGATCATGAGTCAGCCGGACGTGCGCCTTTTCTTCCACCAGCGGCAACACCTCGGTCTCCACAAAATCCGAGTAGCGGCCGCTCATGGTGTCGTATTCCAGTCCCCGTTCCGAGCCCTGCGCATCACCCGAGCCATTCGCAATGGAAACCGCAGCCAGCGGAGGAATTTTCTTTTCTGCAATCAGGTTATCCAGCACGGTAAACAGCAGCCGGTCTGGACCGTCGGCACCGATGATGACCGGCAGCACTGTACCCGGCGCATAGCCTGCCGGCACGTACACCGCCACCAGCCGTGTGTAGGGCGCGGGATGGCTGGTTGTGACGATCATGCGCGTGGGATCTGCCGGATCGGGAGTGCCCCAGGTGCCGGGCTCGCGCGCAATACCGGGATAGAGTTTGCTGTCCGTGGAACGCATGGTGAACTCCACGATGGTTCCCTTCGGCACCCCTGTCTGTTCGCTGGCCTCCGGAGCAGGTTGATGCGTGGGGCCGATTGCAAAATTGCCATCGGCCGTGGACGGAGGCAACACACCATCCGGCAAATCCGCCGCTGGCACAAAGCCCTGCGTGTGCGGGTCGCGCGCGGGCGGCAAAGGACGTGGCGGCGCCGTGTGTACGCGATCAATGGAGGCAGCATCCGTGGCGGGCGCGGTGGAACTTTGGGCATGAACAGCCAAGGCCAAGCACAGCGACAAAGCTGTGGGAAGAATCCTCAAGGGCAAACGGGACATTGCATCGTCCTCCGTAGGTTGAAGCTGGAGCCAACTGCAGAGGCATACGGCTCCTGTGCGGCGATTGTAGCCGAGGCGCGTGGCTTCCCTCTTTACGATTCCGCGCCGCGGTCCGATTGCAGGGTCCACTTCTGCTGCCACTGCCGGAACCGGCAGCTTCTTCCTCACGCTCTCCGATTTCAGGTGGCAGAAACAACATCGCAGCCCTGCACAGGCATTAAGCTAGGAACAAGATGAACGAGACGGCTGTACTCCTGATCGATTGCCCGGACCAGAAGGGTCTAGTGGCTCGGGTTTCCGGATTGCTCTATGAGATGGGCGCAAACATCCTGCATGCCGACCAGCACCAGGACCACGGCCAGGGGCTGTTCTTCATGCGCGTGGAATGGAGCATTGCAGGCGACAACTCCGGGGAAAACGCGGTCGATGCCAACGAATTCGATCTGGACGTCTTTCGGACACACTTTCAGCCGCTGGCGGAAGAACTCGGAATGCGCTGGACACTGCGTACGAGCGCACGCCGTCAACGCATGGCGCTTTTCTGCTCGCAGTATTTGCATTGCATGGCCGACCTTCTGCATCGCTGGCGCACGGGCGAGCTGAACTGCGAAATTCCGGTGATCGTTTCGAATCATCGCGATGTGGAGCGGCTTGCGGCCTTCTATGGCATCCCCTTCGAGCATGTGCCGGTAACGGCCGCCACGCGCGCCGAGGGTGAACGGCAGCAGATCGAGCTGATGGAGCGCTACAACATCGATCTCATCGTGCTGGCGCGCTACATGCAGATCCTCACGCCGAACTTCGTGGATCGCTACCCGGCTCGCATCATCAACGTGCATCACTCGTTTTTACCCGCATTTACGGGCGCGAGGCCGTACCACGCGGCCCATGCGCGCGGGGTAAAACTGATTGGCGCCACCAGCCATTACGTCACCGAGGTATTGGACGACGGACCGATTATCGAACAGGATGTAGCCCGCATCTCGCATCGCGATCAGGTGGAAGATCTCGTAGCCCGCGGTCGCGATCTGGAACGGATGGTGCTCTCACGCGCGGTGCGTTGGCATCTAGACCGCCGCATTCTCTGCTACGGCAACAAAACCGTCGTCTTCGACTAAGCACCTGCGGTGCGGCAGACCGCTTCGCGTCCTCTGTGGAGAGAGAATGCGGCCTGAGCGGCCATTGGCGCGGATGACGATATTTGGTCCGCAAAAAGCCCCGGAGGCAGAACGCTCCGGGGCTTTTTGTTTGCTGGATGTGAACCTCAGCTCTGCAAAGCAGCAAGAGCTTCGCGCAAGTGGCACCAGGTTTGTTCGGGGCCTTCGGGAAGCACGCGGGTTTCCGCTACGGTGGTCATGAAGTTGGTATCGCCTTCCCAGCGTGGCATGCCATGCAGATGCAGGTGGCCGGCAACGCCTGCGCCGGCAGCTTTGCCCAGGTTCAAACCGAAGTTGAATCCATGTGGTTTATACACGCGTTCCAGAGCGCGCTCCGTCAGTTGGGCCAGATCCATCAGTTCATGCGCAACTTCGCGCGGCATCTTCGCAATCCGGTCCAGATGGGCATAGGGCATCACCATCACATGCCCGTTGGTGTAGGGATAAGCGTTCAAACAAATGAAGCAATGCTGGCCGCGCAACACCAGCCCTGCGGTAGCTTCAGCCTCTTCCGCAGCCATGCCATTGGCAATAGCCCAATCGGTAGAAGCTAAAAGATTGCAGAAGACGCATCCGGAGTCCTGACCAGGCCAGCGGCTGAATGCGGCGGGAACGCCCGGGCGCCGCGCCGTGTCTGCCGTTGTGACATAGGAATACCGCCAAGGACTCCACATCCGATCCATCGCACACACCTCGGGCTCCAGTATAAGTGCGCGCGATTGGGATGCCGCGCCTGCGCGCAGCGGCATTTGCACAGCCAGCAGTGCGTTTATCCGCATTCGTATTAAGTTTCGTTTGCAATGCGGGATTTGGGGCAAATGCGTGGGAACTTTGATTGACGCTGGAATCCATGCATTGCTACACTTATGGCGTAGCTTCCTGCGCGGATTCCAGCAGTGAGTTGCGGCCGTATTCCCACAAGGCCGACACCTGCCGGGTGATTTCCAAGGAGACTCGTCCTCGTCTTGACGCCGGTCATCTACCGGGAGGGCAGCTCCGCGAACGAAAAACTCGTCAGGTCACGCGTGCCAAGGCGGAATTCGGTCTAGAAGTACAAGGTCAACGGCCGGCCGTCTTCGCTGTTGGGAGCCTTCCCAGCATGCGGTGACTTCCGAGCCGGGAACCAGGAATCCCGGAGCCGCTTGGAATGTCGAACGTCCTCAATCCCGAACCCGAGAGCACAACCCTGAACACCGAAATCGAAACCCCTACGCTCGAGACTGCGACGGAGGCTATTGCCCCGTCGTCCGAATCCACGTCCACCCCTGAGACCGCTGTAGCTGTCGAAGCACCCGCGCTGGACGCCGATACCACCACTGCACCCGCCGACCAGGCCGAAGAAGCCGCCACCGAAGAGCACTTTGATTCGATGGATGACTTCTCTGCCGCTCTTGAAGCCTTTGAACGCGAACAGGCTGCTGAAGCCGCTGCTGTTGAAGCCTACGGCGACAAGATTGTCCAGGGCACAGTCATCAAGCAGACCGAAAAGCACCTCGTCGTGGACGTGGGCCTGAAGAGTGAAGGCCTTGTTCCCCTCGAGCAGGTCACCGACCACACCGGCGCCGTGAAGTTTGTTGCCGGCGATGTGATTGACGTGGTGATCGAGCACGAGGAGCCCGAGGGTGGCTATCTGGTCAGCTTCGAAAAGGCACAGCGCCTGCGTGTGTGGGATTCCATCGAGAAGGCATCGATTGAGAAGACCCCGGTGATCGGCACAGTTGTGGCCCGCGTCAAGGGTGGTCTGACGGTCGATATCGGCCTGAAGGCGTTCTTGCCCGGTTCGCAGTTGGAGATCCGCCCGGTTCGCAATCTGGATGGCTATCTTGGCCAGCAGATCGAAATCCGCGTGATCAAGCTGAACAAGAAGCGTGGCAACGTGGTGGTGAGCCGTAAGGAGATTCTCGAAGAAGAGCAGAACTCCCGCCGTTCGGCCACTCTCGAGCACCTGGGCGAAGGCGCGGTTCTGACGGGAACGGTCAAGAATCTTACCGATTACGGCGCGTTCGTTGATCTGGGTGGCATCGATGGCCTGCTCCACATCACCGACATGAGCTGGGGCCGCCTGACGCATCCGCGCGACCTGGTCAATGTGGGCGATGAGATCCAGGTGAAGGTGCTCAAGTTCGACAAGGATAAGCAGCGCGTATCGCTCGGCTTCAAGCAGTTGACGCCCGATCCGTGGCTGGATGCTACCGAGCGTTATCCGGTGGGCGCCCATGTGCATGGCCGCGTTCTGTCGGTTACCGACTACGGCGCGTTTGTCGAGCTCGAGCAGGGCATCGAAGGCCTGGTTCACCTCTCGGAGATGACCTGGTCCAAGCGCCTGAAGCATCCCTCCAAGATGGTCAAGCCTGGCGACGAAGTGGAGACCGTGGTTCTGAACGTGAACCCGGCCGACCGCCGCATCTCGCTCGGCATGAAGCAGTTGCTGGAAAATCCGTGGGAGAACCTCGCGGATCGTTATCCGGCCGGCACCATTGTTGAGGGCCGCGTGCGCAACCTGACCGACTTTGGCGCCTTCATTGAGATCGAAGACGGCATCGATGGCCTGGTGCACGTCTCCAACCTTAGCTGGACCAAGCGCGTCAAGCATCCTTCTGAAGTGGTGAAGAAGGGCGAGAAGGTGAAGGCCGTCGTTCTCGGCGTCGAGCCGCAGAACCGCCGCCTTTCGCTCGGCATCAAGCAGCTCCAGCCCGATGTCTGGGAGAGCTTCTTTGCTGCCCACCGCGTTGGCGATGTCGTCCACGGCAAGGTGCTCCGCACCGCGCAGTTTGGCGCCTTCGTCGAAATCGCAGAGGGTGTCGAGGGTCTGTGCCACATCTCCGAAGCCGGTGAAGGCGAAGAGGGTGCCAGCAAGCTCGATGTGGGTCTTGAGCACGAGTTCAAGATCATCAAGATCAATGTCGAAGAGAAGAAGGTGGGCCTCAGCCTGCGTGCAGTCGGCCAGGAAGCCAGCCGCGCCGTGGTCGAGAGCTACAAGGCGGAGCACAAGCACCAGGTCTCCAGCTCCACCACCACACTCGGCGACCTCATCAACTGGAAGAGCAACTCGTAACTTCCAGCTTCAAGCAAAAACAGAACGGCCACCCTTCGGGGTGGCCGTTCTGCTTTTGAGGGACTAGGGGACGAAGGGAATAGGGACTAAGGGACGAGGGACTAAGAGCGCGGTACGAGGACGTACTGGATTCCGTCTTGCGCGCCGAACAAAGATGCTTGTTTCCGAGAATAAACAGAAAAAGCCTTCGGCATAGCCGGAGGCTTTTCCCTTACATCCGGACTCTCTCACTCCCTAGTCCCTTAGTCCCCTGGTTCTTCGTCCCTCTACCTCTGCTTCATGTTGTAGAGGAAGAAAGCTCTCAGCTCCAGATAGGGTCCGTGGAAATTCCGTGGCAGCGCTGGATAGTTGGAGCCGGTCAGAGCACCCCATGCGGCACGATCCAGAGCCACATCGCCCGAGCGTCCTTCCAGCACCACACTGCCATCCATCAGACGTCCGTTTGGCAGAACCTTGAAGCGAATAGCCACCATGCCGGACTTGTAGATGGGCGCATTCACCTCATCTGGAATGAGCGGATCCCAGGTCTTTTCGGTCTCGTAGTGCCAGGCATGCAGCCAGGCGCTGAAGTCCACGCCCTGGGTATCGGAGAGCACCTCGACGCCACCGGAACCGGCACCGGGGTGCATGCGCAGCGAGCCTGCGCCCTGTTCGCCACCACCGCCGCCTTGGTTACGATTCTTGGCCGCGCCGCGCATGGCGTCGCGCAAGGAGTCGAGGGGATTACTGGAGCCCATGGCAAAGTTCGGCTTGGGCACGGCGGCCGTGTGGGAAGCCTCCTGCTGAGCCTGCTGCTGCGGAGGCACCGGCGTGGGCGGTGCGGCTGGCTGCGGCACAGCCTGAGGTTGTTGCTGCGGAGGTTGCGGCGCAGGCTGCTGCTGAGGCTGCGGAGGCGCCTGCCGACGAATTGCGTCCAGGGTCTGCTTATCCACCTGCGGCTGCTGGATGGGCTTCACCGGCTTGGGAGGAGTTTTCGGACGCCACTGCGGGCTGTCCATATAGGTGAACTCATCCTTGTCGTGCAGTCCCTTTTCAACAATCGGAGGAGCCTTGAAGACGTACTTGGGCAGGAGGAAGAGCGTGATCAGCAGAACCATGTGCACCAGAATTGCCCAGAGCACTCCCTCGCGGAGGCGCGCCCAGCGGCGCTCGTCCTCCAACTGGCTGATCATCTCCAACAACTCGTGCGAGTCATAGTTGACCCAGCGCGAGGTGGAGCCACCGCGTTCGACGGGCGACGCAGCATCCGTCGCGCCCGGCTCAGCGCTGTTCTCCACGGCCGGGAGGTTCTT
>Ga0207834_1000824_pt1 | contig 10190 bp, 7 predicted proteins | sample LuqExpMetagenom5_FD_187763 | JGI IMG/M metagenome (GOLD analysis project Ga0207834, IMG submission 187763) | Tropical forest soil microbial communities from Luquillo Experimental Forest, Puerto Rico - Sample 5 (SPAdes) | ecosystem: Environmental > Terrestrial > Soil > Tropical forest ...
GTCACTTGCAGAAAACAGCGACTCTAATGCTCCTAAATTCCATGGTATTATTAGAAAGGTATCCATCTTAGGCTCCGATGAAGAGCTTCATTGGACGAAGGATCATACCGGCCTTAAATTCCAGACAGGAACAGTGTCTAGTGAATTTCCTGTTGTAATTAAAATTGAAACAGATTAAGATAAAATTGGAAAAATCCAACATAAAGCACGAGCAATTGCCCGTTTCGGGTATTACGTCAGGATGAGAGGTGTTACATGTATACAGTTTTTATATCAGACGATGAAGCTTCAATCAGAGAAGGCTTAAAATGTATTATGGACTGGGAGAGCCTTGGCTTTACCATATGCGGTGAAGCAAGTAATGGCAGCGATGCCCTTCTGGAGATATTAGCGAAACAGCCCAACCTTGTTTTGATGGATATACGTATGCCGAAAATGCACGGTATCGATGTTATTATAGCCGCCAGAGAACAAGGCTTTACCGGTAAATGCATCTTACTCAGCGGATATTCTGATTTTGGATATGCCCAGACTGCCATTCGTTATGGCGTCGATTTTTATTTAACCAAGCCTATTGATGAAGATGAATTGCTCCCAGCCTTAAAAACTGTAAAAGACACCTTAGATAAAGAAAATCTGAATGATAAATATGTAAACCATTATAAGCTTCGTGCCAAAAACGCTATCCTTCAGGATCTTCTGGCCAATACCAGTGAAGGCTCTGCGAATTTGTCACAGAGCGATATCAAGCAGTTGAACCTGGATGCAGAGATGTATCAGGTAGTTATTTATGAGAATTTCAACCGCAAAATCGCTGACCTTGCTTATAACTTTGCAGATTTATTAAAGATCACCAACAAAGGTAATTCTACCTTTGAATATATTAAGATTTCAGCTATGGATATCATTTTATTAAAGGGTGGATTCGCTCTTAAGAAATTTCAGGATTTTCTTAATCATTACGAGAAGAACTCTCCCCAGAAAGGAAGCCCCTTGGATTCATTATTCCTGGCATATGGGCAGCCTGTACGTACCTTGAATGATATCCATTTATCCTATTGTGATGCTTTATCCCTCATCAACCGACGCTTCTTCTGTTTGCAAGGTCAGCATACCTTAGGCTATGAAGAGCTTCCCCATATGAATGTCAAGGATAATGCATTAACCAATGAATGCATTCAGGAATATGCCAACCAGCTTACAGACCATCTCCAGACCTTTAACCGCAAGAAAGTAGCTGAGACCTTGTATCAGCTGAATGAATATCTGTATAATGTGAATGACAGCATTTCATCGATTAAGCTGTTTCTGGTCGATTTGTATCTGCAGATCAAGGAAAAGCTGAATCATATATACAATACCATAAACATACCCTTTCCTACGAATTCCACCATCATCGATCTGATTGAAAAGAAATATTATCTTTATGAAATTATTCGTTTCTTCTCAGAACAGTTTGAGATGATTATGAATGCTACGGGTAATTCCTCCCGCGACAGTATTATTGATGATATCTTATATTACATAGAACACAATTATCAGAGCAACATTAAACTGGAATCAATTGCTCCTTTGTTTGGCTATAATAGTGCGTATCTCGGCAAGATTTTCAGTAAAACTGTTGGTGTTAACTTTAACTATTATGTTGATTACATCCGCATTAACCATTCCAAAGAATTATTGCTGCAGAACAAGCTGAAGGTTTATGAGATATCCGAAGTTATCGGATATAAGAACGTAGACTACTTCCATAAGAAATTTAAGAAATATGTTGGTGTAAGTCCGGCGGAATTTCGCAAAAGCACCGAATAACAAGAATATGGCTTAATGGCATGAGTATAAAAACGTGGAAGTAATAGGATACCCTTTCCGAAGGGTGCGATATTACTTCCACGTTTTTTTCCATTATACGGCTGCCTTATTGATACCGGGAGCATATATCCCGGCTAATTCAGGAAACCCCTTAAACAGCTTAAGCTGACTGTTTCATACATACAGTGTCCTCCCGGCAGTACCGGACGAATATATTATTCCTGTTCTTTTTCAATCTTTTGAAAAATTCTCTTAGAAAATGCTGAGCTAAGAAAAATTAGAAAAGCCGGTCCTATCAAAGCTCCAAAAACCATAGTTGTATTATTCCATAAGGCAGCACAGATCATCAGCACCAGAAAGATAACCAGTATTATCGTTCTTAAGAAATACTTCCTGCAGATCTGTCTGGAATTTCTCATAATCTGAAATATGGTATTATGATATCTTGCTGCCAGAGGGAATGCGTACAGCAGGGAAGACAGGAAGTAGATACCTGCCACAATTCCAACCAGTAGTAAAGGCAAAGGATTTGAATCAAGGGCATTAAAAAGCGCGAAGTTGATATAAACAATATATCCAGCTACCATCGCGATAAGCCCCAGAACTACGCCTTGCCTGATATTGTCCTTAAAGGCTTTCACAAAGGACCTTGCGATATATCCTTCTTCATCGTCAACCATCTTAAGTGCCACACTATATGCAGCGACCGTGGATGCTCCTATTGTAATAATCGGGATGCTGAAAACAAGCCATAAAAAGTTGAGGACAATCATATCCCATAAGCGGCTTATAAATTTATATAATGGGCTGTCGACACTAAATAATCCCATGAACTTCTCCTTTCTTGATAAGAAGAGGCTGTTTTACTTCAAACAGCCTCTCCCCAATAGACCAAGTATTATGCGTTTATTATAACATTTAATACATTATTGTTTCAAATTAATTCTTAACAGCATCCTCTAATGCTTTTCTCTTCGCTGCTTCATCTTTGTAGAACTGAGCAACCTCGTCATAACCATAAGCCTTAGTTTCAGTCTTCATAGTATCAACGATTTTGTTGAATTCATCATCGTTAGCAGCATAGATTGCCTGCCAGGAGTAATCCTTGATCGCATTCGTAACCTGCGTCCACTTAATCTCAAGCTCGTCACTTCTCTTAGCCTCGGAATAGGTAGTACCAGGAGCAATAATATGGCCCTTGGAATCAAGATATTCGTCCTGAGTAGTGAAGCCAGTGAAGGCTCTCCAGTCATCAAGAATATCATATTTCTGAATCGCATTGTAGCTAGCCCAGTTCACGTAGTTATAGGATTCACCGCTGGAATCCGGGTTGGATGCATCAAGACTCCAGGAAATTATGTTCATCTGGTTAGCACCATCTCTGAAGGTACCTGAATAATCACCAGTCATCTCTGTATCTCTGTTTTCTACTGTCTTAAGTCCTAAATCTGTTAAGTAAGTCTTACCATTTTCATCATAATCCCAGGTTACGCCCTTAGGACCGTATTCAGATTCCATTCTTCCTTCCGGAGTAGCTAACCAGTTGATAATCTTCATACATAATTCAGGATACTGTGTGCTTGCACCGATAGTCCATACTCTGTTGCTGCCGTATACATTAAGACCATAATTTAAGGTTTTCTGATCCTCTGCTGCTAAAGCGTACATTGCCTTACCCGCTTTTAAATGCTCAGGAGTGTTGTACTGAGCGGATGCAAGATAATTGAAGATACTAAAGAGTGCAACACCACCGGTATAGTCTTCCTGTGCGCCATCCCAACCCTGTGTCATGGAGTCCGGATCAAGTAATCCCTTCTGGAATAATTGATTATAGAACTTCAGGCATCTTAAATATATACCATTATCAGTCAAACAATCCTGCCAGGTCTGGGTAGATACATCGTAAAGGCCAATACCAAACTCATCATATCCATAAAGAGCGGCTGTTGCTTTAACGAACATAGCCATGTTACCATCCCAGTCATTGAATAAAGAAACACCATAGGTTTCATGTCCGGAATCAGAGGTAGGGCAGATTTCCTTCATTTGCGCTAATAAATCTATGTAATCTTCTAAGGTTCCTACCTTAGGATATCCAAGCTGAGCATATAGATCCCAACGGATGTCCGGGTGGTAGATATAGGCTTCATGATCTTCTGCTGATGTTGCAACACCATAACCATAACCATATACTTTACCATCAGAGCTGATGCCAGCATTTTTCTCAAGAGCCTTTGACATGTTTTCTTTAATATACGAACCGTAATCAGTTAATAAATTATCTTCGTTCCAGTCAAATAACATACCCTTGTCAATCGCCTCAAGGTATTTACCGCTGTCAGAACCGAAAATAACAATATCACCAAGACTACCAGACTCCATACGTGTTACAAATACACCGTCGGCGTCATTTACGATGTTAACCTTAACATTGAATTTGTCTAATAAAAGTTTGCCAAACCAACCAGCCTGATCGCCGGTATAGTTAGCTGTCTGTGAGTAAACCGTTAAAGTAATAGGTTCCCCCTTCTTCTCGCTGCATCCCGTTAATGACAGAGATGAAAATGCGATTGTCAATACAAGTAACAAAGCTACTACTTTCTTTGTCCTTCTCATTGAATTATCTCCTCCTTTTTTCTTACAAAATGAACTTTCAGATCCATTTTATTGCGTTTATAAAACTGCATCAAAGCAGCTAAACACCGATATGACGATTGAAACATTATTGGGGCTGTGTCATATAGAAGCACAGCCCTATTAATTACTACTGCAAAGTTACTTCACGAAAACCGTTCTTATCAATTAATTTGATTCAATTATTACTAGCCCTTAACAGCACCCAACATAATACCTTTTTCAAAGTATCTCTGCATGAAAGGATAAACAAACATAATCGGAAGAACCGTAACCATGGATACCGTATACTTAATTGTCTTGGAGTCCAAAAGCTGAGCCTGCTGGCTTGCTGACAGCTGCCCGTTAGCACCCTGCATCATAGCTGCAAGGTTATTAGCTTCGTTCAGGTAAGTCCATAATCTGTGCTGCAGGGTATGAAGACTTGCATCATTCTGCATTAAGATTAAGGAGTCCTGGAAGGAGTTCCAGTTACCTACCGCGCCAAAGATTGCGATGGTTGCAAGGATCGGTTTACTTAACGGCCAGATAATCTTTCTGAATACTGTCATATAAGTTGCACCGTCAATATAAGCACTTTCCTCAAGCTCTGCTGGTATGGACTCAATGTAAGTCTTAACCAGAATAATGTTATAAGGAGCTACGATTCCGGGAATGATATATCCTAAGAAGTTATCGGTTAATCCCAGCATGGACATATTCAAATACCAGGGAATGAGACCGGCATTAAAATACATCGTGATAACCATAAAACGATACCAGATACTACGTCCCCACATCTCCTGCTTGGTTACCAGGAAGCCTACCAAGGCAGTTGATCCAACCATAAGTGCAGTTCCGATGATGGTTCTTAAAATAGAAATCTTAAATGCCTGACCTAAATCATTAACATTCGTTAAGGATAAATAATTTCTAAAATGAATTCCCTTCGGTATTAAAGTAATTGCACCGATTCGAACCAGTTCATTATCACTGATCGTGTTAATAAACAGATAGTAAAACGGGAAGATACATGCAAGTGCAAACACCAGGAAAAATGTGTGGTTAACTATTTCAAAAACAATGTCTGACATACGAGTACGATACTTTGGTGTCGAAGACATACCCTCTAATTTCTTAAGCTTTTTTGCTGAATTAATTTCCATACTTCCACCTCCTATACAATGCTGTTGCCGCGGATCATCTTAGATGCCCTATTAGCAACGAGTAACAGCGCCACACTGATGAGTGATTTACACATACCAACTACGGTTGATAACGGGATTACACCGCTACCGATACCCAGACGGTATACATAGAGATCCAGAACTTCGATACCGCTTGCATTGTTAGGATTTCTAAATACTAAGTACTGATCGAGGCCGTTGCTTAAGATACCTGCAATCTGCATCAACAATAATACAAGGAAGGTCGGTAATAAGCCAGGTACGGTAATGTGCCACATTCTTTGGAAACGTCCGGCGCCATCTACGGTAGCAGCTTCGTATAACTGCTGATCAATACCCGAGATACCAGCTATGTAAATAATAGCGCTCCAGCCGATACCCTTCCACATACCCCAGAGGAGCATCTTTAGCCAGATATGGTCGCCGTTCATTAAGAAGTTAACAGCGGTACCACCATTACGAACGATAAGGTTACTTACTAAGCCTTCGGAAGAGAATAGAACGAATGCAAAAGAATATACCATAACCCAACTGATAAAGTTAGGGATTGTGGTACAGGTTTGGATGAAACGTCGGATACGTAAACTCTTAATTTCACAGAGAAAAATAGCGAATGCCATCGCACACCAGCTGGTTGCGATACCAAGACCGCTCATTGCCATGGTGTTTCTGATTACTCTGACGATGTCAGATCTGGTTGCACTATTCTGGAACAGATATGTAAACCACTTAAAACCTACAAAGTTGTCTTTGCTTAAGGTATCACCTGCATTATAATCATAAAATGCATATCTCCAACCCCATAACTGGAGATAAGAGAAAACGAAGGTTAATAGGATGAAGGGGCTTAACAGTAAGAATAATTTATATTTTTGCTTTAATTCATATACATCATCAGCATCCGGTTTGGGCTGTAACATTAGCAGTAACAAGGAAAAAACAAGAATTATCAGAAGAGCTCCTACAATAACAATAAAACCAAAGGGGAAATGAGGCCCAACCTTTTCTGGTTTGCTTGTCTCGCAAAGCTGAACATATGCCTGGTAAATACCGCCCATACCTGCAAGTCCTGTGACAGAACTGATTAATGCAACTATGTTACCAAGTCTTCTCATTTTGAGGGAACCGAGTGACATACATGCATTTACTGCAATTCCTGCGTAACTGAATATGATAACCATACAAGAGATAAAGATAATAACAAAAGATGATTCCTGTACCCAGCCTAAGGTTACTGCCCTAATGATTCCGGCAGTTAAAGATGCATAATCAATACCTGAGGTGAATAAGGACATATTATCATTTATTAACTCGCTTACGTTTGCAGGGTTAATAGCCGGAATACATAAGGTAATTAAAAGTAGAATAATAATAATACGATATACATAAAAAAGAATATCGGTTATCCGCTCCTTTGTTGTTTTAACAAGTTTATCCGTTTTCATAACTATCCTCCTAGTTCTTTTTGACACTACTTTACTATAGTTATTATACATACCTGCAAGCAACATCGATACCATCATTACTAGACATGAAATACAGTACTTTTTTGTTTAAATTGTCTAGACAAAACCTTATTTTTCCTTGTTTTAGCTGGCTTTTTTGTTTAAATATTCTCCCTATTTATTGTTATCGGAAGAATTAACGAAACCTTTGTTCCTTTCCCAGGTGCACTGTCCACCTGAATACCATATTGAGCTCCATAACACAGACGAATTCTTTGATGGATATTATATAAACCAATATTTTTATTCGGGTTAAGATGAGGCGTCTCTAATTTTCTTCGAAGTGCCATAAGCCTCTCAAAGTTCATACCGCATCCATTATCTGAAATATCAATGTGCAGGTACTCTTTATTCGTGGTGTATACCTCGATTCTTATCTGTCCGCCCTTTTCCACTTCTTCCAAGCCATGTACGATTGCATTTTCTACGATGGGCTGAATAAGAAGCGGCAGAATTTCATGCTCTTCCGTATCAATTCCCTCTTCGATTACAAAGGAATAGTTTACTTTTTCAGAGAAACGCAGCCTCTGAATCTGAAGGTAGGTTTCTATATACTCCAATTCATTTTTTAAGGTAGTTGATGTAGTACCTGTATTTTCCAAAACATAACGCATGGATTTACCTAATAATTTAATCGCTGTAGCCACATCCTTATCGCCGGCCTTAAACGCTTTCATACGGATGGTTTCAAGGGTATTATACAGAAAATGAGGGTTTATCTGGCTTGCAAGAACCTCCATTTCCATTCTCTGCTGGGCATTCTCAAGCCGCTGTGAACTAATTCTGGCCTCATACATTTTTGCATCCTTATCTTTAATTTTTTCTACCATCGTAAGAAGATCCGCAAAGGCTTGGGAAATCTCATCTTCTCCCATTAGTTTTGCCGGAACGTCATAATTCTCATTACTTGCCTTATGCATAGCTTCCCGCAGCGTATCTACTCTGCTGGAGAAATGTACCGTATAGAAACGGATGAGCAGGAAAGGCAACAGAGTCGCAAAAATGATAATGATCAGACACAAGGATAAAATCTGATTAATATTATCATAAGCCGAATTATCCATGCTGCAGATATAGATCCGGTTGTCGGTCTGGTACATCTGCAGTGTTGTTACCGCTGTCATATATTTTTTATCGTTCACAAAAATCTGTCCGCTGAACTCATAGTACTTTTTATCATAATCTATATAAATAAGGTTTGGGATATCATACCAGTTTCTGACTGAGCTGAAAAACATTCCTCCGCTGTCAGAATAAAGAAGCAATTGATCATTATTGGTATCGACCAGGATTGTTTTCAGATAATTCTCACTGACCTTAATTACTAAGACATCATTCACGATCGGAATTTTTCTCACCAGGCACAGATTATAGTAATATTTGCCGTACTTATCCGGAGTTTTCATAGAAATCCAGAAAACACTGGACTGTGACATCGCCTTCTTATAATAGCTTTCTTTCTTAATATCCTTGGTACCTTTAAAAACCTGCTCATAATCTTTGATGGTTGTGTTATTGGAATAGATTGTTATAGAATCAAGAACCTGATAGTTATTAAGATACTTGTTAATATCCTCGTATTTATTGGCTGCATTATAAAAATCTGTCTTACTCTTATACTGCTGGCTTAATAGCTGCTGCAAGGCATCATTCGTTACAAGATCCTCGGAAATGGTATATATCTGCTTCGTAATCTCAAAAAGAATCGTGCTGGCACGCAGATTGCTCGATTCATTCAGATCCTGATGATAATTGGATAACAGACGTGAGGTATTAAAGATTAAAAATATGCCTAAGCAGGCCATAGGAACAAAAAAGCCTAGCGTATATACAATATTCAATTGACTGCGTAATTTGATCTTGCTTAACAGCTCTTCCAGTTTCTTTAATAAATATCTCATCTTCCTGTATCCCCATTCTTATTAGCGCTATTGCAAATCTCTTGCTTTATTATAGCTTGTAATGTCCCAAATAACAATGAAGCATTGCGTCTGCACCTAACTTACATTAATCTGAAAGAGGACGAAGCTGTTAACCTCGTCCTCTTGATGTATCTTCACAAAAGATATAATCGTATTGTTAATTACTCAGGGTAATTATTTCTTTTTCTTCTTTGTTACTAATACAATTACAACTACTGCAACTACAACTACGGCTGCAATGATACCGATGACAAGACCAGTATTGGAACTGCTGTCAGAAGTATCTGTTGCTGCTGCTGATGTATCTGTTGCTGCTGCCGATGTATCAGTTGTTGCTGCTGAAGTATCAGCTGCAGGAGCTGTTGTAGGAGCTACTGTGGGAGCTGCCTGAGCTGTGCTCTTATATCCCATACCTTCGATAGTAAAGGTAATCTCTACTTTCTTAGGAGGCATGTTATAGAAGAAAAGATCCTTAACATCAGCATTCCAGTTGTTCAAGCAAAGAATTTTAACATAGGTCTTGCTATCCGGATCTAAGTAACCCTGATCAAAGGTATACTTTGTGCTTCCGTCAAATTTAGCCTGTACGTTAGTGATTTTAACTTTATCACTAAGAGGAATATCAGTAGATACATATAATAAGCTTAAGTGTGTCTCGCTCTGGAAATCAGGATTTTCAAGAGTTACGGTATATGTACCATCTCCATCAATGACAGCATCGGTAAATGTTCCGGGATAGCTGGTTGTTGTACCATTAGCTACGGAACTAAGTCCGCTGAATTCCGGTGTTCCAAAACCATAATCCTTGTCATCATATGCATTACGGAAGATCCAGAGATTTGTATCTGTCTGAATACCCATGTATGCATTGTAAGAACCTGAATAAGTCACATCGCCTGAAGCTGCAGCAGTAGGAGCTACGGTTGCGGCTGCATCTGTTGCTGCTGCGGTAGGAGCTACAGTTGCTGTAGCACCTGCGTATACCGGTATTACGTTAATTAGCAGAGCTACTAAAAATAATACCGAAAGAAAAGATTTAATACTTTTTTTCATTGTTTATGTCCTCCCTGTTATTTTTGCCATAAAGCTATGGCTAAACTTTACTACCTACATTCATTAATTTACTATAGTTCCTATCACAAATAAACAAT
>Ga0207834_1000828_pt1 | contig 10166 bp, 9 predicted proteins | sample LuqExpMetagenom5_FD_187763 | JGI IMG/M metagenome (GOLD analysis project Ga0207834, IMG submission 187763) | Tropical forest soil microbial communities from Luquillo Experimental Forest, Puerto Rico - Sample 5 (SPAdes) | ecosystem: Environmental > Terrestrial > Soil > Tropical forest ...
AATTATTCCCTGTCTCGATGTCAAGGATGGCAGGGTTGTCAAGGGAACTAATTTCGTAGGTTTGCGCGATGCCGGTGACCCGGTGGAATTGGCTTCCCTTTATGATAAGGATAACAAATCCATACTGAATAATCTGAACTATGTATGTGATATTCTTGATATCAGGGACTTTATGAACCGGCAGTTTTGCAAGCTGTCCGGTGGACAGAAGAGACGCTGCGAGATAGCTAAGGCACTGATGAACCGTCCGGAAATCTTATTCCTCGATGAGCCGACGACAGGCCTGGATCCTCAGACCAGGCAGAATGTCTGGGAATGCATTGAGCGGCTTCGCAAAGAAGAGTTAATGACCGTATTCCTTACAACCCACTATATGGAGGAAGCGGCGAAGGCACAGTACATTTCCATCATGGAGGCAGGAAAGCTGGTAGCAGATGGAACCCCTTCGGAGCTGAAGAAAGAATACGCACATGATATGCTGAAGCTTGTACCGGAAAATGCAGATCTGGTAATAGCGCATTTGCAGGAAGCAAAGCTTCCATTTGAGAAAAGAAGCAATCACATCCGGGTTATCATACCAGACTCGATGTTCGGGTTACAAATATTGAACGATGTCAAGGATAATTTAAGATCCTTCGAGGTTATCCAGGGAAGTATGGATGACGTTTTCTTAAATATTACAGGTAGAAGTCTATAGTGGGAGCTGCAGATGGCAGCAGATTGGAGGAGTTATGTTATTAGCGAGATTAATTAAACGAAATATTTTAGTATATGCCAGAGACCGGTCCAACATCTTCTTTTCCTTATTATCCATGCTTATTATTATCGGCCTCATGGTAATTTTCCTGGCGAAAATGAATGCGGATAATGTAGTTGGGCTATTAAACCAGTATGGAGGAGTAAGAGACGAAGCAGTTGACCGATCGAATGTAGAACAGCTGGTTATTTTGTGGGCGCTGGCGGGAATTGTCGTCGTAAACTCTGTTACTATTACACTTACCATGATCGGTATCATGGTTGAGGACGAAGTTCATAAGAAGCTTTCCAGTTTCTATGTATCCCCGGTAAACAGAGGTGTTTTTGTAATGGGATATATCATATCGGCGATCATAATGGGTACGGTAATGTGTGTCCTGACGTTGGCAATCGGTGAGGCTTATATCGGTATCATGGGCGGTACACTATTGACACTTAATCAAGTAATAAAAATACTATACTATATTATATTAAATGTATTTACTTCAGCAGGAATGGTCTTCTTTATGGTTAATTTCGTTCATTCCCGCAGTGCTTTATCCGGATTGGATACCATCGTTGGAACCTTTGTAGGCTTTATGGCCGGTATCTATCTGCCGATGGGGATGCTCCCGGAAAAGGTTCAGACCGTATTAAAATGTCTGCCCCTGGTTCATGGCTGTTCCTTCTTACGGGATACAATTACCCAACAATCAATAGCAGCCACCTTTTCCAACTGTCCTCAGGAATTAATCGATGGATATAAAGAATATATGGGCATAACAGTCAGCTTCAATGATAAGCTAGTTTCAGGCGGAATCAAGGTGGCGTTTCTGGTAATTAGTGGTATAATTTTCATAGCAGTATCAGCAATCATGCAAAGAAGACGAAATGTGATGAGTCGATAGGAGATCTATGAAGATTATTATTGAGGAATGCAAACTCGGCGAAGAAGACCAGATTATCATACGCTGCAAAGAAATGGATGAGAATATTTTAAAGATCATCTCTGATTTAAAGATGGGTCAGAAGAAATTAGCCGGTATGAAGGACGGCAATATTACAATGATCGACCCTAACCATGTATTTTACTTTGAAGGTGTTGACAATAAGGTATTTCTTTACTGCAAACAGAATGTCTATGAAACGAAGCTGAAGCTTTACGAAATTGAAGAGGAATATAGCAATACGAATTTCTTCCGGGCATCAAAATCAGTAATATTAAATATTACGAAAATAAAGAGCGTGAGTCCAGCTTATTCCGGACGCTTTGAAGCTTTGCTTTTCAACGGAGAAAAGGTGGTCATTTCAAGGCAGTATGTTCCGGAATTGAAGAAGAAGCTGGGGTTATAGGAGGTTCCATATATGGAAATGTTAAAAAAATCATTGCTAACCTTTGTACTGGTTCTTGCTGGTTATACAATCAGTACTGCAATATTTATCAGTATATTTGTGCGGGGATACGAGTTCTCCATCCTGTTGCTGTGGGAAATCATAGGTATGTCAGCAGTTTGTACACTTGGTAATCTGATATTCTATTCCAAATGCGAAATCAGCAAAAAACAGATGAGGCTTCGAAAGATAATCCATTATATCTATATCAATGCAGCAGTACTTGGAGGTGCTTTCCTGTTCCAATGGATTGATCCGGGGCTTCTGTTACAGTTCCTTTTCATGCTTGTACTGATTGCAGCAGTGTATTACGGAGTCATGGCATTTAACTTTCGCAAGGAGGAGAAAACGGCAGATCATATGAATAAGCGGCTGCAAAAAATGAATGCAGCTGAGAAGGAACTCGAGGACTAAATAATGAATGTAGATTTCAGAAATGATGTAGAAAATGCTTATTAATTCCTGAAATGGTATAGAAAATGCTTAGAGATAATTCGTTTTATTAATCAGAGTGTTTAAGGAATACTTATGGCTCTTATTTTCAAGTATAAAAGGAAAGCAACTGGATCATATTTAATTCAGATGCCTTCCTTTTATTATTAACTTACGATAACTTACGACTACTTTAACAGTTGACAAAACTGATCATCAAAGGCTTTTGCCTGCTCTCTATTTAAATCATCATCATAAATCGGTGCCTCGTAAAATTTACCGGTTACGTCCTTCAAATAATTTTTCTTCAATTTCATTGCCATAAAAGCGGGAAAATAATAGCCTCTAAAGTCAGTTACACCAAATTCTTTAGCCTCTACAAAGCCAAAACGCGGATAATATTCGGGTACTCCAAAAAGCAGAATTGCACCATAACCATCCCAAACGGAGTATTTTCTTCTGATTGAACCTTTCAGAGATTTACAGTTAAGAGAACATTCATCCCTCCATTTTCTTTCTATTTCTAATCTTAATTCTATATTACTCATCAAGTCCTCCTTATACTAAGGAAGGCGGGAGCACGGCGTTATAAAATGTCTTATGCTTCAAAATTAATCTTAATGATTTAAAATAAAATAGCCTCAATGGGTACATCAAAGGTATTTATAACGCCATACATTACTTCTTACAGATTCTTAAACTGGGCCGTATAAAGATTATAATACAAGCCTTTCTTTTCAAGTAACTGATCCGAGCTACCTTCCTCTTTAATCTGACCGTCATCAATCACAAAGATGCGGTCTGCCTTACGGATCGTGGAAAGACGGTGTGCTATGACGAAGGAGGTTCTTCCTTTTAAAAGAGCCTCAATACCCTGCTGAACCAAAACCTCCGTATGTGTATCAATACTGGAGGTTGCTTCATCCAGAATTAAGATCTTTGGCATGGATACCATGGTTCTTGCAAAGGCAAGCAGCTGACGCTGTCCTATGGATAAGCCGGCACCGCGCTCCTTCAATTCTGTTTCATAGCCTTTTTCCATCTTCATAATAAAATCGTGAGCATTTACTGCTTTGGCAGCAGCAATGATTTCTTCATCGGTTGCATCCAGCTTGCCATAACGGATGTTGTCAGCGACGGTACCGGAGAACAGGAAGTTATCCTGTGTCATGATACCCATCTGTTTTCTCAAGCTTTCGATGGATACATCCTTTACGTTAAAGCCGTCAATATAGATATTACCCTGTTGTACATCATAAAAACGGCTGATTAAATTAACAATCGTAGTTTTACCGGCACCCGTCGGCCCAACAAGGGCAATGGTTTCACCGGGCTTGATATTGAAGCTTACATCATTTAATACCTTCGTGTCTGCATCATATGCAAATGACACATGATCAAAACGCACGGAGCCATTAATTTCCGGCAACTCTGTTACGCTATCAGAATCTGCTATCTCCGGCTTGGTATCCAGAATATCAAAGATACGTTCTGCACCGGTTATATTAGTGATAAGCTGATTATAGAAGTTACTCAGGTTCATTATCGGATGCCAGAACATCGTGATATACATCGCAAATGCCATCAGCGTTCCGACACTGCCTGCATTGATTTTCAATACACTTACCGCTACAAAATACATGGAGATTGAACCGATACCCCAGCTTAAGTCGATGACGGAACCGAAGGCATCATTTAATACAACCGCCTTCACAAAGGAATCGCGGTGCTCCTTCAGTAATACATCAAAGGTATCAGCAGTCTCTTCCTCCGCTGTAAAGCTCTGGATAATACGCATACCGGACAGATCTTCATGGATGAACGCATTCAAATTCGAGCTCTTCTTGCGATGAAGCTGCCATTTTTTATGGGAATGGGTCTGGATATACCAGAGACCGAGCATCATTAACGGCAGTGATATCAGGGAAGCAAATGCCAGCTTCCAATTAATCACCATCATAATGGTTACAACAGCGCAAATCGTGATAAAATCCGGAATTAACGTTGTAACACTGTTGGAGAGTACATCCTTTAAGGAGTTAACATCTCCGATAATTCTGGCAAGGATTTTACCGGTCGGTCTGCTGTCGAAGAAGCTGAAACTCAGCTTCTGAATGTGGGTGTAAAGCTCCTGGCGGATGGTCAACAATACGTCATTCGATATCTTCGCCATAAGATACATACGAAGCTTTACCAGTAATACGAAGATGATATTCAGTGTTAAGGCAAAAGCACCTAGAATGAATAATCCCTTCAGATCTTTATTCGCAATATTAACATCGATAGCCCACTGGATGATCAGGGGGTTCACGATGGTAATCGTTACAGTAGTTAACATGATTAAGATTACAGCGATGATCGGTGCCTTATATGCCAGCATATACCGGAATAATCGCAGTAAAGTAATCTTTTTATTGACCGAACTTAAATATTCGTCTTCTTTGATGGCGTTTACTGACATACTGCCACCTTCCTTTCGTTAATCGTGTACGCAGATTCTTCCTCAGTGTTATTCATATAATCTCCGTACTGTGCCATATAAGTTTTATAATAGTAGCCTTCCTTTTGTAACAGTGACTCATGAGTACCGCGTTCAACAATCTTACCGTCCTCAAGAATAATGATTTCATCTGCATTGCGGACGGCAGAAATACGATGAGCGATGATGATTTTCGAAGAGCCTACCTGTGTCAGGGCTCGCTGTATCATTAGCTCAGTTTCCATATCAAGGGCAGATGTAGAGTCATCAAGGATCAGAATTGGTGTCTTCTTTGCCAAAGCTCTGGCAATGCTGATTCGCTGCTTCTGTCCTCCGGATAAACCTACACCGCGTTCTCCGACAATGGTTTCATACTGATCTTCCATTTTCTCTATGAAATCCTTGGCCTGGGCATTCGCCGCAGCTTCGATGATTTCCTCCTGGTTAACCAGATGCTTCTTACCTAATTTGACATTTTCATTAATGGTATCTGAGAAGAGGAACACATCCTGCATTACCAGAGAGATGCTGCTTCTCAGTTGTTTTAAGGTCAAATCCTTAATATCTACTCCATCGAGCTTAATCTCACCCTCGGTTACATCATAAAAACGCTGCAGCAGGTTGATAATGGAGGTCTTTCCTGTACCGGTTGCACCCATAATTCCGATTGTCTTACCGGCTGACAGATCAAAGCTGATATCGGAAAGGATATTTTTATCTCCGAGAGCAAAGGATACCTGGTTAAACTGAATATTACCGGCAACTTCATCCAAGATGGACGGCTGTTCCTTTTCGGTTATCATCGGTTGCTCTGCATGGAGCTTCTTGATTCTCTTCGCTGATGCGATTGCAGATGCAAAATCATTGGATAACCAGCCGAGCATTTCCATCGGCCATACAATATTCGCTGAATATTCAGTAAATGCACCCAAAGCACCTAAGGTTAGCTTTCCTTCAATTACCTGCATACCACCGAAAATGATAGCTACTAACGGAAGTAACTTGGTGACAAATTGAAAGTAAGGATAGTACTTAATAAATACCTTGGACTGTTGCATGTTAAGCTCATAATATTTCTGGTTGTGGGATAAGAACTTCTTAATCTCATGCTTTTCTCTTGCAAAAGCCTTTACCGTTCTTACACCGGACAGGTTTTCCTGAGCTACGAGATTTAATTTGGAGTTCTCATCACTGATTGCCTCATATACCTTACCGAGTTTCTTTTCCATTAGCAGAGCTAAAGCTCCCATACATGGAAGAACGATGGTAGGTAGGATCGCTAAAGTTGGGCTGATACTGTACATGCAGAACAGCACGATACAGGTATGAATGGTGATTTCAATGATTAGCATACTGACAAAGCCAAGTGCTGACCAGACGCGGTCCACATCGTCTTTCACACGTGACATTAATTCACCGGTATTGTTTTTATCAAAGAAGCTTAAAGACAGACTCTGAATATGACGGAATAAATCCCTTCTTATTTTCACTGCTATCTTTGAGCTTACAAGGTCAAAGATTAATTCCTTAATGTATTGGAAGATCATTCTTCCGACACCGATAATAAAAATCATGATAAGCAGCTTCGGAAGCAAACCCATATTGCCTCCGACGATCACATCATCAATAACCCGTTTTGTTACCTGCGGTGAAAGCATATCCAGTGATACAGCAATCACGATGCAAATAATCGCAAGTAAGTAAACGAACCAATATTTTAAAATATATTTTGATAACTTCATTGTTCCTCCGTTCCCGCATTCCCTCAATGCAAGATTATGTTATAAATGATTAGTTACATTTGCTCATGACTATTTCCTCATGGTATGAAACACGACTTGACTTTTATGCCAAAAAAGGCGATAAAAAAGCCGCGGTATGGTAATTACCGCGGCATAGTCGTTAATATGTATGAGTACTTCTCTTCCATCTCCCCTGATGGCAGCAGACAGGAAAGGGTCGTGATTACACATTCAAATTGTTCGAATCCATGAGGTAATTCCACATAAAGCATTCTGTTTTAAGTTATTGCTATGATTTGTTATTCTTAATAACATGTGTTTACCTCACTTTCTTTAATAGTCTGTGGTTATTATATCCATATACTGCTTGTATTGTCAACATGTTTTTAAAAATTTATAAAATTTATTAAAAAGTGTAAACAACACGTTAACGCGTTAATTTCTTAATTTTTGATTAAGTTTTCAAAACCTTCAAGATTTATTCATATTTATATGTTATACTGTTCAAGAATAGTGGATTAGTCCAGAAAAAGTGAAGTTTTATATCATAGTATTTAGCGTTCCTGGGTCAACACTAATCAGCAGTTCTTTGGAGATGTTACGAATTGTAACATTTATGAGACTTTGGGGCTCGAAAGAGAAGCATAAAAAAGACTAATTTTAGATAAAACTATATAAGGATAAGGTTGTGATGAAATGGATTTACCTATGTTTTATAATGAAGCAGAGGAATGGGGCAATGCTCTGCTTCTATATGATGCTGCACTGAAAGAGATTAATACCAAGCTTGAAATATTGAATAATGAGTTTAAACTGGCACATCAATACAATCCGATTGAACATATTACTTCAAGAATTAAGACTCCGCAAAGTATTGCGAAGAAGCTTTGCCACAGCGGCAGAGAAGTAACCATTGAGAACATTGTTAAATATGTTAATGACGTTGCAGGAATTAGAATCATTTGTTCCTTTACGTCCGATATTTATCGTATTGCTGATTTGATAGCAAAGCAAAGTGATATTAAAGTTCTTAAAGTTAAGGATTATATCATGTGTCCCAAGGAGAATGGCTATACAAGCTATCATATGATAGTATCCATACCAGTATTTTTATCCGATAAAACGGTGGATACCAAGGTAGAGATTCAGATCCGGACAATAGCGATGGATTTCTGGGCCAGCCTGGAACATAAAATATATTACAAATTTGAAGGAAATGCGCCGGAACATATTAGCAAAGAGTTAAAAGAATGCTCTGATATCGTTGCATATTTAGATCAAAAAATGTTAAGCTTAAACGAGGAGATCAAAAATTACAACAGAGACCGTATCGAAGAATTTCATAGTGAGGTTACAAGTACTTACCGGTCTGTTGTAGCGGAATCCTTCGGCACTATTATAGAGGAAGAAGAGCAGACGATAACAGAAACCGTGACAGAAACGGTTGATAAGAAAACAGGAACGAAGAAGGCAGGAAGGAAGCGAATGATATTCGGTTTCCGTTCATAGACAAAGGAGAGATACTATGAATTTACCATTCGGATTACCCGTGATCAGAGAAAACGTCGTGAGAAAGAGAGAGGAATCATCGGAGACAGCGGAGCATTATGATCACAAGCTGGCAAAACTGCGAGAAACCTTGGAATACTATAGAAAATGTCTCTTTGAATATGCAAATAAATTAGACAGTTATGACAGAAAATCGCTGGACAGCCAGCACGCTATGGTGCAGTCAGCACTTGATATGACTTATATCAAGGAACAGGGAGATAAGACGTTAGAGGAGATTCAAAGCATAAAGAACGACCCCTTGAATAAGACCTTATCCAATCTGGATGTAATTGCTGTGGCTATGTCTGATATGAATGATAAGATGGTTTCCTTGGACAGGCTGATGGAAACCCTGGATAAAAACATAGGCATGGTTGATAAGGATGTTGAAGCCCTGGATAAGAATGTGGTTAATCGACTCTCCGAATTCCTTTTAGAGCTTCAGAAACAGACAATACATCAGAATATGCAGCTGCAGACAGATGTGATGACGGGAATTGAGAAGCTTCATCGTTCCGTAAAGAAGGGACATGCCCTGCTCTGGTTTATCTTACTTTTTAACCTCTTTGGAATAGGCACTATGATTTTCTTTGTACTGTATTACCTGGAGATTATTCCGTTCTGATAAAGGATAATGTTTCTATAAGAAGAAGGCCATAAGGATATCCGAATGAAGGTAACCTTATGGCCTTTCTATTATTATATTGATAAATGCTTTGATGGGGATAAATATCCGTTAAGGCAGCTTACAGCTTGATATTTTTAAGAAGTGCTGCAAGACCTGTAGTAGCTTCTTCACCGGAGGAGTAGGTTGCAGGTGCTTCTTCAACATCCTCGATAACATCCTCTTTTTCTTCGACTGCCTTCATACTCAGACTTATTTTGCCATCCTTGACTTCAAGAATTTTCACAGTAACCGTTTCACCTTCTTTGATTACTTCACTCGGAGACTTGATTCTCTTGTCACAGATCTGGGAGATATGCAGCAATCCGGATAAGCCTTCACCAATATTTACGAAGGCACCATAGGGAGTAATTTTCTCTACGGTTCCGGTGGTTACGATACCTGTCTGAAGACGGGAAATCTTACTGCGCTTGTCCTTTAATTCCTTATCACGTTCTACTTCCTTACCGGATAATACTAGCTTCTTATCCTCCGCATTAGCAGTAATAACTACAACATCCAGCTCTTTCCCTACCCATGCATCCAGATTCTCAACATAAGTCAAGGATAGCTGGGATGCGGGTATGAATGCACGAACTCCGTAGAGATAGGTTACAACACCGCCGTTTACAGCCTGGGATACCTTCACACGGCAGAGCTTCTTGCTATTCATGGCTTCTTTCAGATGCTCCCAGGCCAGGATATCGTCAGCTCGTTTTCTGGATAAAAGAATATTGCCATTGCCATCGTCCTCGCGGAGTACGGTTGCGGACATTTCTTCGCCAAGGGTAACGTCAGCCTTTATGGAGAAGCTGGGATCATTACTTAATTCCTCTAATTTAATAATACCTTCTGTATAATAACCCAGATCCAGTATGACTTCTGCTTCAGAGATACCAATTACAGTTCCCGTTAAGATATCACCTTCCTTGATCTTCTTAAAGGAACGTGCGATTTCGTCTTTAAAATCGTCCATGGAAGGAATGTCTTCGGTCATTTCAACCGGAACACCTGTATTTTCTCCTGATTCATGTCCCAGTAATGTTGCTTTTTCTGATACGTTAATTTCTTCGCTCATGATAATCTTGGACCATATTACCAACTCAGGTCCTTAACCTCCTTTTATATGATAAATTTAATATTAAGCTTAGTATATCACAGGTTTCTGGAT
>Ga0207834_1000830_pt1 | contig 10139 bp, 5 predicted proteins | sample LuqExpMetagenom5_FD_187763 | JGI IMG/M metagenome (GOLD analysis project Ga0207834, IMG submission 187763) | Tropical forest soil microbial communities from Luquillo Experimental Forest, Puerto Rico - Sample 5 (SPAdes) | ecosystem: Environmental > Terrestrial > Soil > Tropical forest ...
CGATGTTATTTCCGTTGTTTTTTGCGCGGTCTTCTTCCTGGCCACGCCTGTTCTTGCTTGCTTCTTCTGTTCGGCCATTCGTCCGCCTATCCGGCCATTGCTCCACAGAACGTGCAAATCTCACACCAACAAAAAAGAGCCACTTTTGGCTCTTTCCTGGCTTCCACTTTTTCAGCGTCTCGTCGGATGTTATCGCTCGGCGATCCGCGCCCCAGTATCTCCACTCCAATCCCTTCCTGTTTTTCCTGGCTTTCTGCCTTACTCATCCACCGCGTCTCCACACCCACAATTCCGCGGAAATGGCCCGCAAAAGAAATCGGGAAGGCGCTCAAGCCTCCCCGTCCTGCTCCTGCATCTCTCTCAATGTCCTAAGCGTAGTCCACACCGCGCCAATTCCCTGCAAACCGGCCTATCTTTCTTCCTCTTCTGCTACAACACTTTGCGCTCCCTCATCCATTCCCCACTTTTTGACAATCCTTTCCTTAACCTTCGCTTCAGTGTGCATCTGCTGCCTCCGCCCCACCCCTTTTGAAGCAGCATCGCTAAGGATTTCAAAAAATTAGAGTTACTCTAACTTACTTCAGTTTGTTGCAAATCGGTGAAATCTTCATTTGTTCCTTATCGGTCTGCATTGAGCATATGAATAATTTTCGTTCGCTCAGCGGCTTGGGGACCACTCCGCACGACCAAGCATCTGCATTACACAAAAACAGACACAACACACAGGGCATTCTAAACAAAGCCCTTACAAACCAGACTCTTCACTCAGTTGGAGGACTCATGCGATTTTCTCTACGCACTCTATTGCTGTTTGTCATTGCCCTGACAGCAGCAATGCACTTGGCGGCACAGGCTACGGCTACCGGTACAATCCTCGGAACGGTTACGGATTCCAGTCAGGCTGTCATCGTCGGCGCTCAGGTCACCGCAACCAACGCCGGCACCAGTTTCACCCGTACCACGGTAACCGGCACCACTGGCGCATTTACCATGGAGGGTTTGACGCCCGGTAAGTACACCGTCAAGATCAGCAAAGAGGGCTTTTCCGCCAGTGTGGCCAAGGTCGAACTGCTGGTCGGCCAGCATCTGACCACCAATGTAACCCTCAAGCCCGGCGCCGTCGATCAGGTGGTCGAAGTGGCTGCCGACAGCGTTCTGCTGGATGTGACCAAAACCAGCGTCAGTCAGGAAATCACCCCTTCCCAGGTAGAAGAGCTTCCCCTGCTTGGCCGCGATGCTGCCAACCTCGCAGTATTGGCCCCGGGCGTCAAGTTGGCCGATTCCTTTGACCCCACCAAGAACCGTTCCGCGGTTCTCTCCGTCAACGGCAACATCGGCCGCGAAGTCAATGTCACCATCAACGGCGTCGACAACAAGGACAACACCGTCGGCGGCACCGTGATGCAGTTGCCCCTGGAAGGCGTGCAGGAATTCGTCATCAGCACCCAGCGCTTCTCGGCCGCCAACGGCCGTTCGGAAGGTGCTGCCATCAACATGATCACCAAGCAGGGTGGCAACCAGATCCACGGTTCGGCCTTCGCCTACTTCCGCGAAGCGCAGTTCAACGCCGACCAGGTGCTGGTGGACGGCACCCATGTGAATCCCCCTTACGAGCGCCAGTTCTTCGGCGGTTCCGCCGGCGGCCCCATCGTTAAGGACAAGTTCTTCGGCTTCATCGCCTACGAACGCCAGCGCGAACACACCAGCATTGCCGAGTCCAGCGATGCCCTGGCTCAGCTCTCTCTCGCGCAGGTCAAGTCCCTCTTTGGTGCGACTGCCGCATCTACTGTTCCCACGCCCTTCTTCGAGAACCGTTACAACGGTCGCCTCGACTACAAGATCAACAACAAGCACACCGCGTACCTCAGCATCTCCCAGCAGAGCAACAACAGCATCAACGATCAGGAAGACGGCAACGGCGATTTGAGCGTTGGCAATTTCACCCAGAACCACATGTACATCGCCAACGTCAGCCTCAACTCGGTCTTTTCGCAAACCCTGTTCAACACCTTTACCATCGGCGGCCAGTACTGGAATAACCTCATCTCCACCAACAGCCAGGCCGCTCCTTATGTTGACTTTGCCGGCGGCGCCTGGATTGGCATGAGCCCCAACGTCAGCCAGCAGTCCTTCCAGCGCAAGTGGCAGTTCAAGGACGATCTCACCAAGAACTGGAACAAGCACACCTTCTCCATGGGCTTTGACTACATCTGGGAGCCCGGCCTGGGCGGCTACTTCGCTGCCAACTCCACCCTCGAAGTCGATTATGGTGTTGACCCCACGGACGTCCTCGCCAACCCCACCAAGTATCCGCAGGGTATGAGCACCCCGGGCTTGGTCACCGGCATGTCCATCTCCAACGGTGATCCTGCCACCAACGTCCCCGGTGGCACCAAGCAGATCGGCGCTTACTTCCAGGACGACTGGAAGATCAACCGCCGCTTCACCGTCAACCTCGGCCTGCGCTGGGATAAGGATGTCAACCTCATCGGCGGCAGCTCGATGATTAACTCCCAGACCTTCCTCGAACTGCAAGCCATGAAGACCCAGTGGGGCGTTCTGCCGCACGACGACAACAAGGACTTCAGCCCCCGTGTCGGCTTCAGCTACGACCTCACCGGCCAGGGCAAGCACGTTGTCCGCGGCGGTTACGGCCTCTACTACGGCAACGTCTTCCAGAACATCCCGCTTTGGATGGAACAGCAGGCCAATGCCACCGTCTACCAGGGCGCACTTTCGATCTCCGGTTCGGAAAACGTCCCCGGCCTCAACATCCCGTTGTCCAGCTTTGTCTACTCCGCAGCCAACGTAGCCACCATCACCAAGGCCATTCCGGCTGCAAAATCTGTTCTCTCCAACGGCTCCACCGGCCGTACCATGGACCCCACCTACCGCAACCCCTACTCCGAAGAGTTCAACTTCGGCTACCAGTGGGCCTTCTTGCCCAGTTGGGTTTTCGAAGCGGAATACACGCACTCACTCAGCCTGCATGGCAACGTCGATGTCAACATCAACTACATCGATCCGGCATCCGGCGTTCGCGTCATGAACTCCGCCTTCACAACGTACGCCAATGCCAACTGCCCGGCCGGCTATTGCCTCCTCGGCCGCACCATGAACAACCTGGCCATCGGTCGCTCGCGCTACGACGGCCTGAACCTCAGCGTCCGTCACCAGATGGATCGTCACTTCTCCATCACCGCCAACTACACCCTCTCGCGTGCCGTCGGCTACTCCATCGATTCGGGCGGCAACCCGGGCAACGGTTCCAGCTACCACAACTACCCGCACGATCCCCGTCATCCCCTGGCCAAGACCGACTTCGGTCCCACGCCCTTCGACGAACTGCACCACATCACTCTGAGCGGCATGGCCAAGCTTCCTTACGGTGTTGAAGCTGCTCCCATCCTGCAGTTCGGTACTGGCCGTCCGTACGACCTCAACTCCGGCTACGACGTCCTCGGTCTTGGCAGCGGCTATTCCCGTCCGGTAGTCGTTCCCAAGACTGATCCGACCGCTTACACCACCTATGCCGGCAGCAGCAGCGCCGCCGCCGCTCAGGCTTGCCTCGCGGCTGGCAACTGCGTCCTTGCTCCTTATGGCGCAAAGCGCGGTGAGGATTTCTTCCAGATCGATGCCCGTTTGAGCCGCAGCTTCAAGTTCGGCGAGACCCGTCGCCTGCAGGTAAGCTTCCAAGGCTTCAACCTCACCAACCGCGCAAACCACGGCAACAACTTCGGCGACAACATCAGCTCGTCGAGCTTTGGCAAGCCGGTGGGCTTCATCAACCCCACCAGCACCATGTCGGCCCACGCCTTCATCGGTGAGTTCGGCACCCGCTTCACCTTCTAACCCATCGGAAGCTTTCGCTTCCACCAACACCAACGGCCTGCCGGTCACCCCGGCAGGCCGTTTCTTTTTCCCTAAAGTGCTTGCTACAAAAAACTCTCCTCAGCAGAGGCAAATCCCTCAGCCGCATCGGAGGTACTTAGGAATCCCGCCGCTCAGGCCTTTCCTCGTCCATCCAGCTACGATCCACGCGGTCTTCCAAATCCCGTTTCCGTTCCAGTTCCCGTCGCTTCTCCCGTTCTTCGCGTTCTTCCCGTCCGTCGCTCATATATCTCCTCCGGCCCTTCCCGGCTCTCTCCTTTATTCTCCCCCACCTTGCCCCCGCCGTGTTGGCCATTCCGGTCGCCTGTGACCACCGCCACCGCGCCTTATCCCGTTTTCTGCAACAGAAAATTCACATCTCTCCCAGAATCGCTTATGCTGTTAGGAACGCCCTCTATCTTCGGCGAGCCAAAGAACAACCCAACTATGAGTTCAGTCGTTCTAGCGGTAGACGATCTTCGGGAGCAGTATACGCGGGAGATGGCGCTCGTCCGCCAAACCTGTGAGCGAACCGGTGATGGCACGGCTGCCATCCGCCGCCGTTCCGCAGTGGTGGACCGCCTCCTCATCGAGATGTGGCGTCGTGCCTTCACCGGCCAGCCCGTCCCCAATGCAGCCCTGCTCGCGCTCGGTGGCTACGGACGCAAAGATCTCTTTCCTTACTCCGACATCGATGTTCTGTTTACCTTCGCCGACGAAAAAACCGAAGTAGCCTGTAAAGACGCCGTACGTGCCATCATTCAAGGCATGTGGGACATCGGCCTCCGCGCCAGTCCTGCCTCCCGCACCGTCAAGGAAGCCGGCCGCTTCGACCCAGACAATCTCGAGTTCACTCTTGCCACGCTTGATCGCCGCTTTCTGGCCGGCCAGTTCCCGCTCTACCAGCAGCTCCACCAGGTTGTCTTTCCCGGCCTCATCCTGAGCGAGTGGAACACCATTACGCAAAAGCTGGGTGAAATTGCCCGCGCGCGCCACGCCAAGTACGGCAACACCATCTTCCACCTCGAGCCCAATATCAAGGACTGTCCCGGCGGCCTGCGTGACTACTCCCTCGCCGTCTGGTTCGCCGTTCTCTTCCATCTCAAGGAAACCAAGGAATGGCCCCGCCAGCGTGGCGGCGTCTTCCAGAGCGCCCGTGGCGATGCCGAAGCAGCCTTCGACTTCCTCGCCGCCGCCCGATGTTTCCTACACTTTCGTCATGGTCGCGACGACAACGCGCTCGACTGGCAATCCCAGGATGAGGCGGCTACACTCTCCATCGGCCTTGAAACCCGCGGCACCGCTGACCCGTCCTATTGGATGCGAACCTATTACCGCCATGCCAGGGTCGTTTATCGCCGCGCCGCCCTTCTCATGGAGCACCTGCCGGCGCCGGTCAGTTTCTATCGTCAGTTCCGCCGCCGCCGCACTCCCATCGCCGGGACTGATTTCCTCCTCGACCAGGGCCGCATCGATATTCAACCCGGGGCGCAGTTCACCGACACTTCAGCCATCCTCCGCATCTTCTCCCTGATGGCCACCCACGGCTACTCTCTCTCCCAGGCCGCTGAAGACCGCATTACCGACGCCCTCCCCGTTCTTGCCATCCACATCCCCGAAGGCCCATATCTCTGGAATGCCCTGCGCGAAGTCCTCCTCGGACCCCACGCCGCACACGCCTTGCGCACCATGCATGCCCTCGGCGTTCTGGAAATGCTCATCCCCGAATTCCACGGCATCGACGCTCTGGTTATCCGCGACAGCTATCACCGCTATACAGTCGATGAGCACACCTTCCTCACCATCGACAACGTACACAACCTCCGCCAGCCCACGCACGAATTCGAGCAGCGCCTGGCCCAGTTGTTACCGGAAATCGACCGCCTCGACCTCTTCCTGCTCTCCCTGCTCTTGCATGACACCGGCAAGGCCCGCCGCACCGGCGAGCACGCCACGCAATCCGTCGAGCTGGCCGACAGCTTCCTGGCCCGCCTCGACTTCGATGTTGAAGAGCGCGAAACCGTCCTCAATCTCATCCGTCTCCACCTCGATATGTCCAACGCCATGCGTCGCGACATCTTCGACATGGAGAACGTTCGTAACTTCGCGGAAAAGGTCCCCAGCCCCGAGCTGCTCAAAATGCTCACCCTGATGACCTTTGCCGATATCAAGGCCGTCAACCCCGAAGCGCTCACCCCCTGGAAGGCCGAGAATCTCTGGCAGTTCTACATGGCCACCTCCAACTTCCTTGACCGCTCCGTGGACGAAGTCCGCTACCACGCCGCCATCGATCCCACTCTGCTCAACCGCCTGCGCGCCATGGTGCCTTCCACGCAATACGACAACCTTGGCCACTTCCTTGAAGGTCTTCCGCAGCGCTACCTCCAGACTCGCCTTCCCGAGCAGATCCGCAATCACTTCCAGATGGCCCTCAGTCTCGATCAGGACAACGTTCAGCTCGATCTGCGGCCGAATCGCCAGCTCCTCGATCTCACCGTCATCACCCGCGACCGTTCCCGCCTGTTTGCAGATGTCGCCGGAGCCCTCGCCGCCTGGGGAATGAACATCGTCCGCGCCGGCGCCTTCTCCAACGATCAAGGCGTGATCGTGGATAGCTTCCAGTTCACCGACACCTTCCGCACCCTGGAACTCAACCCCAGCGAACGCGACCGTTTCCTGCAGAACATGTACGACGTTGTCGCGCAGCATGTCGAAGTCGAAACCCTGCTCAACGCGCGCCGCCACATGAATCACCCCTCGAACCTCAAGGTCGAGGTTCCCACGCGGCTCTCCTTCGACTCCATCAGCTCCAGCCACTCCACTCTGCTGCAGGTCATTGCGCAGGATCTTCCCGGCCTGCTTCGCCAGATCGCGCTCACCTTCAATGCGCACGATTGCAGCATCAAGGTAGCTCTCATCGACACCGAAGGCGAAACCGCCATCGACGTCTTCTACCTCACCAGCCATGGCAAGAAGCTCACCGCTGAAGCCCAGGAAGTCCTCGGCACAAACCTCACCGCCTCCCTTGAGACCATGCGCCAGCCCGTCGCCTAACTGCAAGCAGGCAGTCCGATAGCCCATGTTCCTAGCTTCATGGAAGGTCCGTGCGCCTGATCGCCCCTCAGCACCTAGCACCTAGCACCTAGCACCTAGCACCTAGCACCTAGCACCTAGCACCTAGCACCTAGCGATTAGGATAGCTTCCCCTCGGCCCCTGTCCAGCGCCTGCTGAAGTGCGCCTCTCCCACCGCTCATCGTGACGATCATCATGAAAGAGCAGGCCCGTAACGCGTCCCTGCGCATCGCGTTCAATGTAAATACGTGTAAATGCCGCTCCGTGGGGGAAGAACAGCACATGGGGAGTTTCGGCCTCTACCGCAAGCAGTTGACCATAAATATCGCGTTCGTAAAGCTGTTCCCCTTGCCGCAGCAAGGTAATCACGCCTTTGCTGTGTGGTTCCGTATATTCCCCACAAAGCGCATCCAACTGAGCGATGGAAAGCCGTATCGCCGCTGGATGCAGCGGCATCATCGTGCGCTCGGCATAGGGCGGCGGCACTTTGACAGCTCTGCCCCCATCCTGCTGATGGGCAAGCAGCCAGCGCGCCAGATCTGGCTCCTTGAAAGCACGAGTCCAGCAGTCGTGATGCAGTCCCTGATAAAGCCACAGCCGCACGCGTCCGCCCTCGGCCTTGATGGCTTCAAACAGCAATTCATCCTGCCTCGGTTGCACCACGGTATCGTCTGTTCCGTGAAAGAGCCAGGCTGAAGTATGTCCGAGCGCGCGCGCATATTCGCCCGGCAAGGTGGAAGCATGTTGCCAGCGCTCGGGGGCATAGCTCCAGAAGATGCCGCTGCCTGCCAGCGCAACCGCTGCCCAGCGCCTTGGATACTGCCGGATCAGTTCCCATGCGCCATAGCCACCCATGGAAAGCCCGGTGAGATACGTGCGCTGCGGATCGCCGTGAAACTCGGCAACTTCTGCGTCAAGAGCCTGCATCGCCAGCGCAAGAGAATCGCTATCGGTCCAGAATGCTCCATGCGGACACTGCGGCATCACGATGATAAAAGGCCAGCGTTCCGGATGATCGCGCACCGCTTCCGGCAGTCCGATCTGGGTTTGCCACATGCCCTCGGAGCCGCGTTCCCCCCGCCCATGCAGAAACAGAATCACGGGCCAGAGCTTGTGGTCATTCGGACTCCACTGTTCCGGCACATAAACCTGATAGCGGCGCGTGATGCCGCGAATCGTTATCAGGCGATTCAAAAATCCCGTTTCCTGGGCAATCTTGTGGCGATGCGGCAATGCTTCCGCGCGCTCCGGCGCAACCGCACAGAGCAGTACGCAAGTGGCCAGCAGGCTCGCAGAGATGAAGGAACAGAAGCGGCGCATGGAGGATTTCCAGACTCACTATAACGAACCACGGCCAGGAGAGCCAGAAGAATTGCGGCAATAGCCTCTGAGACCTCTTGGCCGCGCCCCAAAAATCTCTGCCGCAAGCCGCAGTCGGCCTGGCACATTACGTTGATGTTTCTGCTGGCCCGGCAGGAGGAGTAATCTTTTCACGTAACCGGATCGGCACAATCTGTGCGCGGATTCCCATGAGGTGAACAATGAACGCTGGCAAGTTATTCGCTCTGTTATTAGCCTCGATTCTGGCTGTGGCTCCCCTGCAGGCTGAGAAGAAACCCAAGAAGCCTGATGTGCCTGAGGTAATGTCCACTGCCAAAACAGTCGCCGTCATCTCACGTGAAGGCACTGAATCCGACCTCCGTGTCGGCACCGAGGAGCGCATCGCCATCGCCTGCGTCCGCGATGCGCTGAAAGCCTGGGGGCGTTACACGGTAGTTCCCGACTCCAGTCAGGCCGATGTGATTCTGGTCGTGCGGAAAGGCAAGACGCAGCAATCGCAGCTAGCCAAAGCACCGGGCCGCGAACAGAACAACAATACCCGCACGCCTTTGGACATGGGAAGCAATGGGGACATGAGCGGAATCGCCGCCCAGGCTCGCACTGGCATAAGCTCAGATCTGGAGTGGAGCAGCGACACGCTATCAATTTGCCTGCGCGACGCCAAGGGCAAGGTGGGCAGTCCTCTTTGGTCCCGCGCCATAGAAGGCGGGCTGGACGGCGCTCGCCCCATCTTGGTTGACCAACTACATGCGGCGGTCGACAAAGCTTTTCCGCCTGCGGCCCCAAAGCCCTGAAGCCCGTTTCACGATCAACCCACGCAAAAATATCAGGAGAGTTCTATGGCAGAAACCGTAGCGGAGCGCGCCGTGCAGATGTTCCAGGAAGGCCGCAATTGCGCTCAGAGCGTGTACGCGGCCAGTGGCAAGGGCAGCATGACCGAAGAACAACGTCTCGCCGTGGCAGCAGCTTTTGGCGGCGGCATGGGACGCACCGGGGAAACCTGTGGCGCACTTACCGGCGCTCTCATGGCGCTGGGCGAGCGGAATGCCGCATCGCTGATGGATCCAGCCGCCGCGCGCAATGCAACCTATGTCGCGGCAAAGCAGTTGATGCAGGAGTTCAAGGCTTGCCATGGGTCCACGCTGTGCCGCGAACTCACTGGCTGCCAGCTCGACACGCAGGAAGGCCATGACGCCTTCGTCGCTGGCAATGTACGCGATAAGATCTGCATGGGGCTGGTAGCCTTCGCCGCGGAAAAGGTCGGCTGAAGCTTCACACCACATCCGGTTTGCCAATCTCCGCATAGAGAAACTCTTTCCCAGGCTTCATTTTTGAAGTCTGGGAAAGAAGCTTCTTCCTACCTTGCGGCAAACCGCTCCAGGCACACACCAGAAACAGAGTTGCCCCATCTCAGCCGGCCTGCGCCTTGCGCGCCTCTGCCTCTGCAAGCCATCCCCGCCGCAACTTCTCTGCGGGAATCCCGGCAGACATGTACGGCTTGATGTCCAGAATCGGCGTGCCATCCAGCATGTCCACGCCTTGCACCTGCAACACTCCGCCCCGGCGGCCCACCAGTTCCAACACCGTCAGCGCCAGTGGATTCGGTCTCCGTGGCGATCGCGTAGCAAACACGCCATGCGGCCGGTCATCGGTCGGCGGCGCGGAGTAGAGTTCGAATCCATCCGCATGATCGAACTCCCAGATCACATACAAATGCGAAAAGCCTTCAATATCCGCCAGCCCATCTTCGAACTCGCGCAGAATCTCCAGCGTTCCAGCCGCCTGCTGCTGCGCTCCCAATCCACGGGGAATGGACGAGACTTCCTTATACGGTGTCCTGGCATAACCAATCGGA
>Ga0207834_1000833_pt1 | contig 10107 bp, 6 predicted proteins | sample LuqExpMetagenom5_FD_187763 | JGI IMG/M metagenome (GOLD analysis project Ga0207834, IMG submission 187763) | Tropical forest soil microbial communities from Luquillo Experimental Forest, Puerto Rico - Sample 5 (SPAdes) | ecosystem: Environmental > Terrestrial > Soil > Tropical forest ...
CGGTGCTCAACGCGCCGAAGAGTTCCTTAATACCTTCTACTTCCAGTACGGCCACCGCTCCATCGCCGATCTGGCCCACGTCGCCTTCGCTGTGGAACGGCTCAGCCTGCTGGCCGCCATCGAACTGGTGGACGAGCAGCGCTGGGACGGTCAGGAGCGCAGCACCCGCTACCAGAATTTTCTGAAGTCCGGATGGTATCTGCCTGATTTTGGGACCGATAACGCTTCTGCCGAACTTTATCGCTCCACCGTTGGCAATCTCTTTGCCACCTACCAGCAGACCACCACATCCGTGCTCGAAGTGCTTCGCCAACGCATTCCCCGCCCGGCGGAGATGGAAGAGGCCGCCTGGCTGCGCACCTTGCGCGCCCGCGCCTTTGATGTGGCCCGCTACCTGCTGCCGCTCGCCACGAACACCTCACTTGGGCAGATCGTCAGCGCCCGCACCCTGGAAACTCAGATCTCTCGCCTGCTTTCCAGCCCCCTGGCCGAGATCCGCGATCTGGCTGAAAAACTCCGTCAGGCCGCCTCCGGTCCTGCCTGGCTGGTGCGCAGCCAGAACGAGCAGAATTTAATCAATTTTGCCGCCTCCCAGCCCGCCACAGCCGCCTTTGCCGCCATCGAGCTGGGCCGCGAGGTCCGCACCGCACCCACGCTGGTGAAATACACCACACCGCACACCTATCTTCAGCAGACCAATGCCGAGCTGGCGCAGGCTGCGGCCGAGTTGTTGGGTGCGCACGTCATTGCCGGAGCCCCGGTGGTCGATCTGGTTGAGCGTACTGAGTCGCTTGAGGTCGAGCTGGCCGCTACCCTGCTCTACTCCGTCGCCCACCACCCCTATCGCCAGATCCGCGACCTCCTGGCCCAACTGCCGGAAGCCCGCATCAACGAACTGGTCGAGCTGGGGCTCCGCCATCGTGGACGCCACGACGAGGCTCTGCGCGCTTTCCACGCCGGAGCAGCCTTGCGGTTCGACATTCTGATGGACATTGGCGGCTTCCGCGACATGCACCGTCACCGCCGCTGCACCCAGATCATCCAGGGCTTTACCTCCCTGCACGGCTACGAGACACCCACTAATGCCGATCTAGCCGATGGAGTGGATTTGCTGGCCGAAGCCGGCGCACTGCAGAGCTTCCAGTCGGCCATCGATCAGGCCCACGCCGCCAGTGCCACGATTGCCGCCAGCCAGGCGCCGGAAGCTGCTTCCTCCGCTCTCTATCTGCTTCCGCTGGCCACCCGTATCCGCTCGCTCTTCAAGATGGACTTTGCCGAGGCGCAGTACATCTCCGAGTTGCGCTCCGGTCCGGCCGGTCACTTCAGCTACCGCCGCGTGGCCTGGGAAATGTTTTTGGCACTGAAAAAGCAGCATCCCACGCTCGCCAAACATATCCGCGTCACCGACTTCACCCAACCCATCGACCTGCTGAAACGCTAACCATTGCATGGAGCAGACGCCTTCGGCTCCTCCGTGGGCAGAGCACCTATAGCGCAAGACTTCCGGCCGGGTTTCCAACGGCCGGAGCTCTCTTGACTCGTTCGAGTGGCGGTTCGTTGCGCGTCCGGCAAGGAGATGCTGTCGGAGGCGAAGCTCTTGGCCGCACCGCAGGTGCCCCTCAGAGGTTAAAACCCGTCGGCTTTTGCCTCTTGTAGGTCACGGGTCGATTCGCACCCTTTCAAAACAGACTTTGTCATCAAGCTGCGCGTGGGTCTCTGGACTCACGCTTTGGTTTTGCGCTCCGGGCAGATGCGGAAGGCCGACACCTGCTTGTACCTGAGCACTACCGCCGATGGAGCGCCCCGGCCAGGGGCAGCAGGAAATTAGCCCCGGGTGAAGCGCCCCAGAGCGTGAGCGATGAGGCCGCGGAACCCGGGGAACGCATCCCGATCAAAAACCTCCCAGCCCCGTAGGGGCGGCACAAACACGCCGGATGCTTTTGAGGAAGATCCGTTGCTGCCACTTAGCCCGCGAAGCACCCCCCGCAGCCTGCAATGCCCGTGAGAAAATAAGAGCTTGCAGACCCGTTCCAGATACCGGCTGCTTGTGGTCCGTTTGGGGGCCATGGGCGACATCCTCCACGCGCTTCCGGCAGTGACCGCGCTGCGGCAGATGCATCCCAGTTGGATCATCGACTGGGTGGTGGAGCCGCGCTGGCAGGGACTGTTGGCCGCTCCCTGCGCAACGGCGCGCGGTGAGGCGCAGCCCGTCGTCGACAACCTGCATTTTGCCGCCACCAAGCTCTGGCGCAAGGCGCCGCTCAGCCGTGAGACCCTTGCCGATCTCCGTGCCCTTCGCCGTGCCCTCCGCGCCGGCAGCTACGACACGGTTCTGGATCTGCAGGGAGCCATCCGGTCCAGCATGGTGGCCCGGCTTACGGGCAGCCGCCGTCGCATTGGCGAAGCCACTCCGCGCGAGACTCCGGCCCGCTGGCTTACCAATGAGCACGTGATCACCTGTGGCACGCACGTGATTGAGCAGGATGTGGAGCTGGCCTCAGCCATTGCCGCCGATGAACTGGAACCCGTCCGTCCGCTGCTTCCCATTTGCCCTGCGGCCGAGGCCTGGTGCGACCAGTACCTTTCCTGCTCCGGCATACCGGCCGTGCTGATCAACCCAGGTGCGGGATGGGGTGCAAAGCGTTGGCCCAGCGAACGTTACGCGGCAGTTGCCAAGGTATTGGCCAGCCGGGGCTATCGCGTCTTTGTCAACGTGGGACCGGGCGAAGAACCCCTGGCCGCCCCCATCGTGGAAGCCACCGGCGGGAAGGCCATTCCTGTAGCCGCCACGCTCGACCAGCTCATCGCCCTCACCCGCCGCATCCGTCTGGCCATTGCCGGCGATACCGGTCCGCTCCACCTGGCCTGTGCCCTGGGCAAGCCGGTCGTAGGCATCTACGGCCCCACCGATCCCAGCCGCAACGGCCCGTTTGGCGTTCCCTTCCGCGTGTTGCGCAGCCCGGAAAGCAAACGCGACCACCGCCGCCTGCCCGATCCCGAAGCTGGCCTTCTTACTATCGAACCCGACGCCGTACTTGCGGCAGCCGAAGAAATTCTCCGCTAGGAAGCACTCGATGAGCACTGAGACCTCCCAAAACAGTTCGATGCAGGCATGGCAGCGCATTGCGCGCCGCATCCGCGTCCCTCTCGGCTTTGTTACCGCCGCCCTTTACATCTATGAACTCTGGCGGCAAGCCCCCGCCCTGCCCGCCATCGCCTGGAGCCTGTTGTTGGTCGTCCCGGGCGTCTGGTTGCGCGCCTACGCCTCGGGCTACGTCAAAAAGAATGCCGAGCTGGCTGTCACCGGGCCTTACGCGTACACCCGTAATCCGTTGTATCTGGGCTCCATGCTGATTGCCGCCGGATTTGTGGTGGCGCTGCAGAGCTGGCTGCTGGCAGCGGTTCTGGCCGCCGGTTTTGCCTTCATCTACATTCCCACCATTGCCAGCGAAGAGCGCTTTCTCCGCACCGCATTCGCCGACTTCGACGCCTATTGCCAGCGCGTTCCCCGTCTTCTGCCGCGCCTCACCGCCGCGCAAATGCCTGATTCCGCTCCCCAGACGGACTCCTCCACGCCGGAATCCCCAGCCGCGCAAGGGGGCTTTTCCTTCCCCCTCTATCTCCAGCACCGCGAGTACAATGCTGCTATAGGCGCCGTATTGCTCTATCTTTGTCTCATAGGTTTGCGCCCACTGATTGCCACCCTCGTGCACGGAGCGCACTGAGCGTTTTCCGGATCCGTCAGACTCTTCCTCTCAGGAGCCCGCTATTGAAGACGCTCAAGAACCTCATGGCCCCCATTCGCGTCCTTGTCCTAGCCACGCTGGCCCTTGCCGTACTTCCGGTTACCGCGCAACAGTTGCCCGCGCCCCGGCCCGGCTTCAACTTCCCGCAACGGCAAACCCTCACCTACTCGGTGGATTGGCGTGTCTTCTCCGCCGGTACCGCTGTCATTCGTTTCGACGCCTTTGGCGACCGGGAGCGGCTCTCCGCCTCGGCCGATACCGTGAGCGCCATCAACCTGCTCTTTCATGTCTCGGACCACTTCCAGTCCACCTTCGACCGCCAGAAGGGCTGCACCTACCAGTTTGACAAGCAGACCATAGAAGGCCGACGCCAAATCAACTCCACCCTCAAGCTCGACTATGCCAGCGGCAAGTCCATCCTTGACGAGCGGAACCAGGTCAACGGCCAGACCAAGCACCTGGAAGCCCCTATTCAGGGATGCCTGACCGACCTGCTGACCGGCGTCTTCTATGCCAGCTCGCAGCCCATCGAGGTAGGCCACAACTTTGTGCTGCCCGTCGTCGATGCCCAGCGCACCGTTATGGTCACCATGAAGGTGGAAGGACGCGAAGAGATCAAGACTCCCCTCGGCACCTTCAAGACCATCCGCGTGGAACCCCAGGCCGACGCCGGCGTGGTCAAGAATCGCGGCGCCATCTGGATCTGGTACACCGACGACGAACGCCATATTCCCGTCCAGATGCGGGCGCGCCTGTTCCTGGGCACCATCACCTTCCGCCTTACCGGCAACGATACGAAGTAAAGCCAGGGACCGAGAGACAGAGGGGCTAGGGGACACGAGGGGCTAGGTGCTAGTGACTAGTTGCCAGAACCAGGCCGCAGCTGCAGGCGTGGTCCCATCTTGCAGCGTACAGCGTCAAGCTTCGGCCAGAAATCCGCATGCGGGCCCTCTGCCGCCTGCAATACCCACACCACAGGTGCCTTCCGCGTTACACTTTCCATCAGGCCACCCCGGCCTGGGGCCATGCCCGCTCGAAGGAAAACCATGCGTAAAGTCCTCTGTTGTCTTGCCACACTTCTCTTCGCATCCCTGCTTACAGCCCAAACCACTCCCAAGCGTCCCATGACCTTCGACGATATGATGGCCATGAAGCGGCTGGGCGAAACCGCCGTGTCGCCCGACGGCAAATGGCTGATTTACGCCGTTACCACCATGAGTCTGGAACAGAACAAGGGCACGCGCGAGGTCTTCATCCAAGCCATCGCAGACGGTACGCCCAAGAAGTTCTCCGTCCTGCGTCCCGGCGATTCCGGCGTGCAGTTCTCCGCCGATGGCAAGCGGATCCTGTTCCTCTCCAGCCGCCAGGGCTCGCAACAGATCTGGACCGCCAGCTTCGACACGGCCACCGGCACGGCCAGCGATGAAGCCCGCCTGACCTCCATCTCCACCGAGGCGGACAGCGCTCTCTGGGCTCCCGACGGCAACTCCATCGTCTTTGTCTCCAGCGTCTATCCTGACTGCCCGGCCATTTCGGCGGCCGACGCCACCAGCGGCGATAAGTGCAATCTGGATCGCGACACCGCGGCCGCCGCCAGCAAGGTGAAGGCGCAGATCTGGGATCATCTGCTTTACAGGCACTGGAACCGCTACATGAGCGAGAAGCGCTCCCACCTGTTTGAGGTAAAGGTGAATGGCGGAACCGTGCGCGATCTGACGCCCAACGATCCGCACGACGTGCCGCCCTTCTCGCTCGGTGGTGATGGAGGCTTTGCCTTCTCTCCTGATTCGAAGGAGCTGGCCTTCACTGAGAATCTGGAAGAAGTTCCGGCCATCAGCACCAATGCCGACATCTTCACGCTGGACCTCACAAACACGTCCGCCAAACCCGTAAAAATATCTACGGCTAAGGGCGGCGACTTCTCACCCGCCTACTCGCCCGATGGCAAGTACATCGCGTGGCGCAGCCAGGAACGCAACGGCTACGAGAGCGACCAGTTCCGTCTGACGCTCTACGACCGCGCGACCAAGACGGCCAAGAATCTGCTGCCGAAGTTTGAGAACTGGGTGGATGAGTTCGCGTGGAGTCTCAGCTCGCATTCAATTTATTTCACAAGCGGCGAACGGGGTAAGGCAAACATCTACAAGGCCTATCTATCAGGAGACGGGCCGCACCTCGTAGCTGGAAATGCAGAATACAGCGGACTGCCGGTCTTCCCTCTTCATTTTGACCGATATACGGAAGAGATTGCTGACTCAATCCTGGCGACGCAGATGACAGTGAATCAGCCAGCAGAAGTTGTATACGCTTCTGGCGGAGCACTATGCGAACCAACGCCAATCGGAAATCCCGTTGATAAGGCGGCCTATGAGCAATGCGAAGCAAAACGCGAACACTTAACTCACCTGAATGACGAGTTGTTAGCCCAGCTCGACCTACCCAAGATGCAGGACTTCTGGTTCACGGCCAAGGACGGCACCAAGCTGCAAGGCTTTGTGATTCCTCCCCCGGCAATGGACGCCACCAAGAAGTATCCGGTAAAGTTTTTGATTCACGGCGGACCGCAGGGCGCGTGGGGTGATGCGTGGAGTTATCGCTGGAATGCCGAACTGTTTGCCGCCAACGGCTACGTGGTGGTGATGGTGAATCCGCGCGGCTCAACCGGCTACGGGCAAGCCGTCGTCGATGGCGTCAACGGCGACTGGGGCGGCAAGCCTTTCACTGACCTGATGACCGGTCTCGACGAAGCCGAGAAGAAATTCCCGTTCATCGACAAAACGCGTGAGTGCGCGCTGGGCGCGAGCTACGGCGGCTACATGGCCAACTGGATTCTGGGCCACTCCGACCGCTTCAAGTGCATCGTGACGCACGACGGCATGTTCAACCCCGAGTCCGCCTTTGGTTCCACGGAGGAGCTCTGGTTCAATAGCTGGGAGTTCAAGGGTCGTCCCTGGGACTACTACGGTAAGCCCGTCGACGAAAACCCCTTCGAGAAGTGGGCTCCCATGCGCGCAGCCAAGAATTTCAAAACGCCCACGCTCGTCATCCATGGCCAGCTCGATTACCGGCTCGACGTCTCGGAAGGCTTACAGCTCTTCACCACCTTGCAGTTGCTGAAGGTGCCCTCGAAGATGCTCTACTTCCCCGATGAAGGTCACTGGGTGTTGAAGCCGCAGAACTCGCAGCTTTGGTATAAGACCGTGAACGCCTGGGTGGATCAGTGGACCAAGTAATTCGGCCGTAAACAACAAGGGCTGGGAAAAGGAATCTCCTTCTCCCAGCCCTTTTGTATTGCACACCGTTTTGTCTTAGCCCTTGGCGAACATCGCCTTGATACCGCGCAGCGCCTGCCGCGTGCGTTCCTCGTTCTCAATCAAGCTGAAGCGAACATGGGTATCGCCGTAGTCGCCAAACCCGATGCCGGGCGAAACCGCCGTCTTCGCATCGATCAGCAGACGTTTGGAGAATTCCATGGAGCCGAGCTTGGCGTACTGCTCGGGAATCTTGGCCCAGACGAACATGGTGGCCTTGGGACTCTGCACCGGCCAGCCAAGCTTGTTCAGTCCGTCCACCAGCACATCGCGACGCTTGCGGTAGATCTCGCAGATCTCAGCCACACAGTCCTGCGGGCCTTCAAGAGCCGCAATGGAGGCCACCTGAATGGGCGTGAAGGTTCCGTAATCGAAGTAGCCCTTCAACCTGCCCAACGCGGCCACCAGCGTCCGGTTGCCCACCATAAAGCCCACGCGCCAGCCGGGCATGTTGTAGCTCTTGGACATGGTGAAGAACTCCACCGCGACATCCTTTGCACCGGGCACCTGCAGAACCGAGGGCGGCTTGTAACCATCAAAGGCGATATCGGCGTAGGCGATGTCGTGAATCAGATAGAAGCCGTACTGCTTGGCCAGCTCCACCAGACGCGCCAAAAAGGGCAGCTCCACGCACTCCGTTGTCGGATTCGAAGGAAAGTTGACGATGAGCGCCTTGGGGCGCGGCGTCATGCGGGGGATCAGATCCTCAAGCTGCGCCAGAAACTGCTCGCGATCGATAATGGGCACGCTGACCACATGCGCGCCGGCAATCACCGGACCGTAAATGTGAATCGGGTAGCTCGGATTGGGCACAATCACGGTATCGCGCGAATCGAGAATGGCCAGACACAGGTGAGCAATGCCCTCCTTGGAGCCGATGGTCACAATGGCCTCGGTGTCCGGATCCAGATCGACGTCGTAGCGCGCCTTATACCAATTCGTGATCGCTCTGCGCAGGCGCGGAATGCCCTTCGAAACCGAGTAACGGTGCGTGGGGGGCTTGAGCGCCGCTTCAATCATCTTGTCGACGATGTGCTTGGGAGTGGCACCGTCGGGATTGCCCATGCCGAAGTCGATAATATCTTCGCCCTTGCGGCGGGCAGTCATCTTCATTTCGCCAGTGATGTTGAAGACGTAAGGAGGCAGGCGTTGAATACGGCTGAACTCTTCCATGATGGGACCAGTTTACAAGGATTAAGCAGGCGCAGTCAGCCAAAGTGGAGCTTCTGCACGAGCTCCCCTTCGGTCATTCCATGCAAAACAAGATGTTTTTCAGCTTATCAGCGCACTAAATCGTCAAAATCAAGAACCTTGTGCATATTTCACCACCGCGGCGAACAACCCGCCTTATGCCAGCTCACCGCGGAGGATGGGCGCGGACAGGCCTGCGTTGCTACAGCTTCATATCCTGATGGGGATTGCGTCGGAGCTGCCAGCAAGGGCTCTCGCCGTTCTGCGGGAACAACGCTTCGGCGCAGGGCGTGTCGACCTTGCCGAGGTAATCGAACTCCGTACGCTGGCCCTTGAGTGGGATGGTGACGTAGCGGCTGACGGCTACGTGCCCGGTGGGCGAACCGCGCAATGTATAAACAGCCAGATCGCCGGCGTAGGTAGCCATGAACAAAAGGGCAACAGCCGCCAGCACGCGCCCCGTCCAGCGAACCATCAACCGCATGAGCATTGATCCATGCCTCCTGAGCAGACTGCATTCAGAATAGCCGTTTTTTGCGCTTGCCCAAGCTGCGCTCTGAGCAAGATGACAGCGAGCATCCGCACGCTGGGTTCGGATTGCCAACATCCGCCGTGCCCACTACCATTCTTGGCAAACAACAAGATGGTCTGGAGTTCTCCTGGTGAATATGCGCAGGCTCTTTCCTTGGTTCATAGCTCTCTGTTTGATCGCCGTACAATCGGTGCTGGTTTTCATGATGGTGCGGAGCGAGTCGCCCACCTTTGACGAATGTGATCACGCTTTTGCCGGCTACATGATGTGGCACACCGGCGACTACGGGTTGAATCCGGAACATCCACCTCTGGTTAAGCTGCTGGCAGCAGTGCCTATCGCAGGGCGCGCGCTCTGGGTTCCGCAACTCACACCTGGACGCAACTTCAAAATTGAAGCCTACGTCAGCGGGCACGACTGGCTGGCACGCAACGATGGCGCCAGCAATCGCATGATGCTGGCCATGCGTCTGGCCACGGGCCTGCTGCTGTTGGCACTCTCCCTCACCGTATTTCTGGCCACACGGGAGTGGTTTGGCGAAGGTGCGGCGCTGGTGGCGCTGGCCTTCCTCTGCTTCGATCCCAATGTGCTGGCGCACTCCGCTCTGGTCACCACCGATGTAGGCATCTCGCTCTTCTTTCTGGCCAGCGTGTATGCCTTCTATCGCTACGCCACTAAGCCGGGCATAGTGCGCATGGTGATTGCGGGTTGTGTGCTGGGGCTGCTGCTGGCCACCAAACACTCCGGCATTCTGGTGGCTCCCATGCTGCTGATTCTGGCTGGCTGGGAGCTGTTGACGGCGGCACGCGAAGAGCGCAAGCGCGTGGCGCTCCAACTCGCCGGCGGCCTGGCAGCCATGACGCTGCTTGCCGTTGCAGTGTTGTGGGCGTTCTACGGCTTCCGCTATGCAGCCCGCCCCGCAGGTTTGGCGCTGAGCACACCGCTGGAAAAATTTGCCGCGCCATTGGGCGGTTTTTCCCGGAGCGTGGTGCTGTTCTTTGCGCACTATCACCTACTGCCAGAGTCCTACCTGATGGGTTTGGTGGACGTGAAGCTGATGGCGGCCTTTTATCCCACTTACCTGTTGGGCAAAATTTTCGCGCATGGGCAACTGCTCTATTTTCCGGCCGTGATTTTGATCAAGAGCACACTGGGTTTGCTGGCGGTCTTGCTGCTGGCGGTTGTGGCCTATTTCCGGAGCGAGTTGCGACGGGGGCGCGAGCTGGTGTATCTGTTGACGCCCGCAATTGTGTATCTCCCCGTTGCCATGCTTTCCGGAATGAACATTGGTGCGCGTCACATTCTGCCGCTCTATACGCTGGCCGCC
>Ga0207834_1000835_pt1 | contig 10072 bp, 6 predicted proteins | sample LuqExpMetagenom5_FD_187763 | JGI IMG/M metagenome (GOLD analysis project Ga0207834, IMG submission 187763) | Tropical forest soil microbial communities from Luquillo Experimental Forest, Puerto Rico - Sample 5 (SPAdes) | ecosystem: Environmental > Terrestrial > Soil > Tropical forest ...
TATTACTTTTATTGGTTTTGACATCATGTACTGCCATAGCAGGTGCTTCAAGTACATGCAACGTAAAAATTAACAAGGTTATAATACATCCTGCAACTGGAGTTGCACCAGCTAAAATTGGACTTACAACTTACATGTCAGGAACTGTTACGAGTGTTAGCTACCAAATATTGGATAAAAGCGGAAAGGTAGTTGCTTCCTGCAGATCATTCTGTTCACACTGTACGAAAAGTCATATCTGCACTTGCTCGCTGAAGATAAGCAAAGCTGGAACCTATGATGTAAAAGTAATTGCGTATGGTACTGGAAGTTGCTCTGTGAGCAAGACTCTAAAATCAGCTATTAAAATAACAGCTGCAAAAAAGTAATTCGATAACAAAACTCAAATATCTTGCAAAAGGAGAGAAACAGAAACAAAGGATTGAATAAAAAAGAAAAAGGATAAAGACATTACTTAAGTTTGAAGATCGCAACATTTTAGGATTAGACACAGTTTTTATTTAAATCTGTGTATTTAAGGCACTTTTAGCCTCATTTTTGGGTGAAAATAGAGTTAAAACTAGGTAAAATTCACAGGTTTTTACATCAAAACCTGTGCGTCATAAATTATAACGTTACTAACATAACTTTTGGCATACTACCTACTTTTCTTTTGGATGTTCTTTACTGTGAAATGAATTTTTGCTTCTATATTATGATTTTTGCAACAGAGCCAAGAGCTGAATTTAAATTAAATTTGTCTCAATTGAGTTCAGTAACTGAGATATATAACGATTTTTCAGTAAAAAAATCTTAATATGTTTAGCCAGTATATACATTATAGAAGGTGAAACAATGATATTCGAAAGAGGATACACAGTAAGAAAAATTAGGACATCACATGGGACTGATATCTACTTATCGAAATTTGGTAATGTAGTAAAAATTGTACCATGCAGTCCAAAGATAAATCTTACTGACAGATACGTAAAAAAGTTAATTAATCAGGTTGAATTGATTAATTAAAAAAGTTTTAGTTACTACTTTAATGCAGTTGAATCTGCATTAAATATACATTTAAGATTTGAATTGGTAGTGTATTTAAAGTTCTGCAAATTTTGAACTGCTCTGTATTCTTTTCTTTTGTACAAAAACTATAGATTTCTGAAAAATTACAAAATACTTCTAGTATCAGGATTAACATAACTTTGATAAATGCCGTAATACTAATAATGCTATTTTTGTTTTATCGTCTAATTATTATAATGAAAATTGCCAATTTCATGCTTATTTTTCCACAATTGCCTATATGTTTGTTTTCTCGATCATTACATAATCTATAGGAATTTGCTTGTTTCCTTCGATAACCCCGCCGCCATCAAATGCCAAAAAAGTATAAGAAACACATAAGCATATTACTTAATGTTTCTTGATAGCAAAAAAATGCCGTAGTTTTGATTTTTATAAAATCCGCTAATATGGGCCCCAGTAGTATCCTTAGAAAAGATTTTTTGCAACTGAACCGAACCTTCTATTTTAACTGTGGGTACTGTCACTGCCCTGAACCTTGTTGCCAGAGCAGTATAAGTTCTTTGAGTCTTTCGTCCGTGAGTTTTGCTCCGGTTTCAGGGATTTGTAGCCTATTCTGGTATATATGGATGGCTTCCTGTAATTCTTCGGTGCTTATGTTTTTCCCTTCCGGAGAAGTTGGGCTATCCCAGAAGTTCCAGTCACTAACCGTCCAATTCCAACTCTGTATAACTTTTTCGTCCCCGGTTTCGGCAAGCGCTGTGACATTATAAAAGCCTGGAGAAAGGACAATTTCTGAGTATGAACTATTGCTAACGCTGGATTCGGAGCTCTTGCTTTCTCCATTAAGGTACCAGCTTACATTGCAGACATAGTTTGTACTAATACTAAACTCTCTATTCTCTCCTTTGTAGCTTGTAATATCCCCATTAGGGCTGGCTGAGTTGATTGAAAGAGGAGCCACTGTTATATAACCGGTTTTTGTCTCGGTGTCAAAGCCATTGCTGTTACCGACAGTTAGAGAAACAGCATAATTCCCGTAAGACCCATAAGTATAAACTGGATTCTGGGCTGTTGAGTCAATTTTCCCATCACCATTCATATCCCACTTCCAGGAAAGAGCATTGCCAGAAAGGTCGGTAAACTGGACCGTAAGAGGATACATCCCTGATGTAACGTTTGAGGAAAAGTCAGCTTCAGGAAGCTCATTGTTGGTTGTGAAAGCTTTAATGCAGATATTTGCTTCCGAGTTAGCGGATATATCCTCCCACTTAATTCCATTAGAACTCGCATAGCTTTCTCCGGGATTGGCCTGAGCTTTACTGCTATAATGGGCTACAGGCTCTTCGACTGCAAGAGGACCTGAAACTGAAGGATTAGTAAGCTTTATAACTATTGAAAAGTTCCCTCCTGCATGGAGTGGAATTGTGGAATTCAATAAATGTGTATGGTATCCTGGGAAAGAGTACTGGCCGTTTTCATGCGCGACAAATTCCTGTCCTGAGTTAATAGGGCCGGAAACAGGGTTTTTGTAGATGTATATCTCATAAGCTGTATTAAGGTCTGTTGTATAGAATCCTATAGCTCTGAGAGTTTCGTTCCTTTTAGAAGAGAAAACGTTGCTTCCCCAGGCAACCAGGGGATTTTCTGAATACATTTTAGATACTGTCCATCCCAGAGGGTCATACTGGTAGATATTATCATAATTGTCCTTACTTTCAGCTGTGAATACGGCGTTTTCATTGTACCCAAGTTTTGTATCGTAGTATGAAATATAGAAATACCCGTCTTCACCCCAGGTATTACCCCAACTATTCTTTGCTATAAACGCTCCGTTTCCGGGCGGGACCTGCGTAAACAAATTCCTGTCAAAAGAGTCATTCCAACCTACAATAGTTATAGCATGATTGACGTCTAGGTTCCCTATATATCGATAGGCATGACTTTTTTCTTGATAATAAGCCTGATTCCAGTATATTGTAGAGTACACAGCTCCGTATTCTAGAAGTGTCCTTTTAAGAACCTCGTTATCCAGAGGCTCCATTTTCTCAGGCAGAAAAAGTGCCTCCTGCAAGTGCTTCTGTACCGTAAGCCCTGAGGGCGAATAGGTAGACGACTCACTATAAGGATCTCCGGATTCATTTACGGGTCCGCTCCAGCGGGAAAGGTACGCTGTTGCTATGAATGCATTCCCACCGTCATCCGGAGTATAATCAAAACCCTGAGGATAGCTATTTGAAACAAGGTTTTTCATATTGTTTTCAGAAAAGGCGTAGCTTTTTCTTTCTTTTCCCAGGATATAGGATTCAAGGGATGCCATACTTGAAAAAGCCCAACAGCTTCCGTCATTTCCCTGGTTCTTTACAGCTGTTACTTTTCCTTCCTTACGCAGATCATAGAGCGCTGGAAGGTCTGAACCCGAAACTTTCAGCAAAAGTCTTCCCTTAGGACTTGAAAGTCCTGACAGTTTTACAGGGGAGGGCTTATACCCTGTTTTTGAAGCATGTCCGTAGCTGTCTCCAAGAGTAAGGGGTTCAGTTGAGTTAGGCTTCCAGTTTTCCAGAAAGTCAGGATTCATCGGCGCCGTTTCAATAACAGGTTCAGACATGTATTCAGTAGAAAATGTGCAGTTTTGCGATATTTTAGAGTCTCCAGCGTTTCTTGCAGCAAAACATAGGTTGCTTGGCAGACACAGGATCAAGACCGTAAATACAAGTAGAAAAAATTTTATCTTTTTCAAGATCTTTGGCCTCGGTGAGATCGCCTTCAGACCAACTCCCACAAATTTTTGCAGACCGGTCTGGATGTAAATCTGTATCATTATTATACGACTAACTTCTAAAACTATTTATGAAACTCGTCTATATATCTTTTTCCAACTGAGATCAATTTATTATTATAAATTGGAAAAATATTTTTTACAAATTGGACAAATCTTTTTACATAACCATCCTGCAAAATCTAATTATGGGTCACGAGTTTGTGAAAAAAGGGTTCCGTTGCAAAAACTTCAGAATAAGCATGTAAATTTGTAAGTAATGAATTAAAATCAAAAGATCCAAGGAAAATGTATCAACACTATAAAACTATACCAAACAGATATCGTGTAGTTGACGGGATTTGATCTCTTAACAGATGTCACTAAATGCTGAAAAATTCTCCCAGACCCCGTCAACTGCATATTACCAATTCTGACAACGTTTTTATATTTGTTGAAATATATAATAAAAATAGAGTCCACATAGACTTTTACAGTTGAACTAAGAAAAGAGTAGCAAGATGCTTTAAACTATGAAAATATAATATTTACAACGAATCATTTATTTAAGAAAACAAAATATGAGGTTATTTATGTTAGGCGCAGAGGAACTTATACCGATTTTCATACTAGTTTTACTCCTTTTTGGGGCAAATAAACTTCCTGAGTTAGCTCGTTCCATGGGGAGTGCCATGGGAGAATTCAAAAAAGCTCAGATAGCATCAGAACAAAATCTGAGAGAGTTTGAAACGTCTATAAAGGAACCCACTATTGCAAAGAGCAAGATACAGGAAACTGCTGAAAAGCTTAGAATTGACATAAAGGGCAAGACCGATGACCAGCTTCTAAATGAGATCCAGAAAGCCGCTGAAAAGCCAAAAGAAGTTTCTGAACCCTGAGTAATATTTTAAATGTGAGCTTTTTTTCCATGCTATTGAGGATCCGCCACAATAGAATTTGCTAGAGTAGGAGCAAACACAAACAAGCAAACTCAAGCCGACTGTAGAGATTTAACAGTAATGTTTATTTCTCTTTGTTTTGAATCTCAAATATGTAAATCCTAAATCATAAAACATCAATTTTATAATAATTGTTTTGATTGCAAATTGGATATTGGCTAAGATAGCCATTACTCCCTGGTTTCTGGTACTCAAACTTTATTATTTTCTCTATTCAAACTTTGTAATTTTTAAATTTCTTTTTGAATACTGGTAATTTTAGGAAAATATCAAAAATCTGTGAAAAGAACCGGATAAACTAAGGTGATAAAACAAAAGCAATAAAAGAAAAAAATAAGGATAGATTCCTGCAATTGATAGAGTTTTCCGAAAATAAGATACTAGTTTCCTTTTGCTTTTCCTGAGAAGTACTTCATTCATATATCTGAAGCCTTTGAAAAATCTAAGTAAAATCCTGCAGACCCTGAGGAATAAACTACTTGTGATTGCTATTATGCCCATGACAGTTTTCTTTGAGACCAGTATGCTGATTGTAAAAAATATTTGGAATGAAAAATAAAATTTCTAATCCTGATTCTTCGATACCTGTAGCTGGGATCTCAAAATAAGGGTCATTAGAGATACAAAATAAGAAATGTTTACCCTGATAGTTTTTCTAGTACTATAGAGTAAATAAGAACTACTTGGCTAGAAAACTTTCCAAAGCTATCAGAATCCAAGAGTCCTTAAACCGGCAAAGATAATATCTCTAGGATCAAAGCCAGTAACCTGCATTATTATATAACCTCCAAGGATAGCACCGACTACGTTTCCAATGTTTGCAAAGCTTGCAACAAGAAGAACTCTCATGATATTGTTTTTGAATATGTCACTGAAGTTTTCTACTGCAAAGAGGGCTTTTATATCTGAAGCTTTAGGATTTCGTTTTTTTGCTTCTACAAGGGCGGCAAACCAACCTGCATGTGGAGTAGTTATCCAAGCAGTCAAAAAAGAAGTTAGAACAGAATTGCGATGGCCTCCTGCAAGCAAGGTGCCCAATGCACTCAGGACTCCGGTGATAAGGAACCAACATACAAAAGCTATCAAAAATAGCTTCAATGAAACACCTGAAAGAAGCATTAACAAAAAGAATGCAATAATGATGCCGACAAAAATAAAGCTAATAATTTTTGTAATTCCATATTTTCTCTTTGGAATCTCCGTGAGAGTCTTCAATGGAGGGATAGTCTTAGGGTTTTTCAGATACTTAATTACTCCAGATTTATGCCCAGCTCCTATGACCACAACAACAGTTTTGTTTCCTCCTTCAGCAGCTTCAATGATATTTCCCGCAAGATATGCATCTCGTTCATCAATTAGGACTTTGGCTGCAGTTGGAGCAAAACCTCGGAGTTCACTTACAAGTTCAGCTACAAAATCTGGTTCTGTAATATGATTGATATCGAGATCGGGGTCGTCCCCTTTACCAAGATCAATAAGGCCACCTAGTAAGGAGCTAATCATCTTTACTTTTTCCAAGAACTTCATCTTTCCCCAAAAACGCTGAAGAGTTACCTGGATATCCCTGTCAATTAAAGCAATGTTTGCGCCTATATCACTAGCTTCTTCCATTGCAGAGAGCATCTCAGCACCAGGTCTTACGCCCATATCTTCTCCTATTTTTTTCTGCAAATGGGCAAGAAGCCAGTGTATAATGTAGTAGTAAATCTTCCCTCCAGAAAGAAGATCCTTAATAGGAACCTGTTCTTCCTGTGTATTCCCCTCAAGAGAATCAAAACGTCCCTTGCAGAGCTCTACAGCTACGACATCTGGTTTCAAACTCCTAATAACAGATCTAACTTCTTCAACACTCTTTTCCGAAACATGAGCCGTACCTATGAGCACAATTTTCGACTCAGCCTGATGTCCATCTTGAGACTGGGAAGTTGAGGGTATTAAAATTATTGAAACAGAATCCGAAAGAGAGTTTGCAATAAAGTTGGAGCTTATATCAAGCTTCTCTTTACTTTCTCCGGTTCTTATTGCAAGTAAAGGGACAGAAACTCCATTTTCCTCTGGGACGCTAATTGAAGAATCAGAAAGATTAGATTTCTCGACAGAAATATTGTTTTCTGCTGATTTAGGTGCAAATTTTTCCATAGAATTCTTAACTCCTAACATGAGATGTGGAAATCATAATCAGATTTCTTGCCTTGAGAAATACAATTGCAGGTCTGTCCATTATCGGTCTCTTTATTGCAAAGAAGATTCAGTTTCGAAGTCTAGTCATTTTTGAAATTACATTTATCATTGAATTTAAAAACTGAATTGATTCTAACCCCAAGCAATAATAGCGTCCTTACATAATAATTTACTCATACAATTATAAATCAACCTCTAAAAAAGACCATCAAATAAGCAAGTACAAAATAACGTCCAAGTTTCCCAAGAAAAACAAGGATAGAAAAAGGCCCAAAAGGAAGCTTCAAAAGTCCTGCAACCATTGTAATCGCATCTCCTATCCCCGGCACCCAGGTAAAAAGAAGAGTATAAATGCCATATTTTTTAAAAAGTTTTTCACTTTTCTCAAGCTTTTCATGAGATGGAGAAAGATACTTCTCAAGCACTGGTCGCCCCTTTAGTCCAAAATAGTAAGTTGTGCATGACCCTAAATAATTACCTAAAGTCGCTACCATAACAACAGTAACAGGATTAAAACCTTTATAAATGAGTGCCACTACCAATGGTTCCGATCCGAGAGGCAAGACTGTGGAGGCCAGAAAACTAAGGACAAAGAGGTTAAGGTAGCCGTAATTAACAATAAACGAACTTAAAAATTCAAGTATTGTATTCATAAAATATAATCCAGTACTTTTTAAACTGGTATCTTAGGCATATCCGGTAATTACTTTAAATTCATGATTTTTATATTTCTACTCTTCATTATATTTATAATCTTCACAGTAAAAATCTCACTGATCTCAGATTTGTTCAAAAAATCGATAGTTTTCTTCAATCGTTAAGCCATTATCGAACTTATATAAGTTGCAAAAAAAATCTCTGTAGTGGTACTAAATCAGAATAAAAAAGTAAGAGTATATCCACTGCAGTTAGACAATATTGCATCTGATATCAAAGATCTATGCTAACTTGTAATAGAGACTTCGAATCCTTCTTTAAGTTGATATTAGTCGTTGAATATCGATCACTTTTACTCCATTTGTGTTTACGAAGGTCCAAATCCTTTGTGTTTCGTTTTTTCCAGTGGTCCGAATTTTTACTTGAGCCGTTGTACCTGGGAGACCGCCTGCGTAAAGGCTTGCAGTAGGGTCAAGCATCAGCCAGGAACCATATTTGTCGGTCAGGTAATTAATGTCAACGTTTCCGTAGTAAGCCCTTATTCCTTTGACTGCGGCTTCAGTTGCCTTGGTTCCATTCCCGATATAAACAGCTACGAAGGCATGGGTATCAGTCAGGTAAATTCGGGTTGTACCTCCCACAGCTTCAAGCATGGAGGAGAGGATAATTGCCTTGTCATCGCAGTCTCCAGCTCTTATTTTTAAAGTTTCATTCGCAGGTGCCCAATAATCATGACTCCTTGGATCATTGACATATTTAATTTGATCTCTGACGTTATCAAAGATTGCACAAATTTGATAAATGTTATAAGCTCCTGAGTATGAACGGGCTATCTCGTTTGCAGTATTTCTTACACTAGGATCAGCTGGTTCCACCAATTGATTTATTTTTTTAAAGTAAAAAGCTGGATTGTATTGGTAAACAGAATTGACTTTTTCAGGCATGGGTTTCAGATCTGCAGTAAATCCTCTGAGGAAATAGGGCTTGTATTCATGCCATTTACCTTCTGAGGTCTCGGCAAGTAGCCAAAAGACAACATTGAAACTGGCTTTTTCCTCCTCAGGCACTTTAACTGCAATTATTCCGAGATTTTTCTCTTCTCCGGGAGAAATCAAAACTCCACAGTCCTTGGAATAAATTTGGCTTTTGGAGGCATTAACTGAAACTCCGTATCTATCAATAAAAATTGAGTTTCGTCCTTCGTTTTTGATGCTTATTTTCATATATCCCGTTCCTCCTTGAAAAAACTCTGATGTCTGATAATCGCTTTTCAAGGAAAAGCCAGGCTGGAGTCTGGTTCTAAAAACAGGAGTAAGTTCTTTTTTCTTAGGTGAATATTCAGGAGTTGAAGGAATAGTAAATGAAGTTGGATCAGGTGTAAAGACTGTCTCTTGGTCTTGAGGTTCTATTTTTAATCCAAGGTAGTCACCAAAATGATTCGCAAAATTGTCAATCGAGCCCGAAGACAAAAATCCACCAATTATAGTGAGTACTATAATACATATGCACAAAAACCTTATTGAAGCTATATTTTTTTCTGAAATTCCTTGGTTCTTCATTTGCGCTCCCCCCATAATAGAACACAGACAGAACCTTTTTTCAGTCGATTGAATATTTATTCAGTACCCTTTACCCACTTCCTTATTAGTGCAGATTTTTTGACATTCATAAGCTTAAGATCCCCCAAATAATTTTATTCATAAGCTATTCCTTTGTGGCCGGATCCAAAAAATGACTTTTACAAATAAAATTTTGCTACCTTCAAATACACTTATAATTTTTTGATATAGATATCTTTCGCAAAATCCTTGTTCTTTATGAATATTGATATATTGATTTCGCTTAAGGGTCGTATAGTGAATTTGATGTATACTTGAAATCAAAATTGGATGTGGGCAGAACAGAGCCCTTTAAAACATTTATTTTTTAAAAACTAAACATAGTTGCAGAAATTCAGTATTTTATTGGAAAAATTAATGACTTTTTCTGACCTGTTTTGTAGCTTCTGACCTGTTTTTCGACAGGAATTAACTGAATACAGAGGGAATAGTTATCATGCGGGATTTTCTGGCCTGTCTGCTATAGCCTTCCTCTTCCCAATACGCTCATAGACCAGATGCCCGCCTGTCTTCTTTTGTAATTAGGTTAAAATGAGTAGGTTGTTTTTGGAGGAAAAATACTGCATTTTTTGGCCTGCTTCTCATAACCCTTATTCATTCCTTTTGTGTTATCAGATACAGGAGCTCTCAGATTTTAGCCCACTCACTGGTCATATTTTCAGATGCCATATTTTTCCCTGATGCCTGTACATATACCCTGAATTTTTCTCCTAAAGGAACGGTAAGACCTTTCGCAGAGTAATTGTAAATTCCTTCTGGTTCAATTGTAACTGGAGAACTTTCAATTTCGTTCCATACATTAGTTTCATCTGCAGTCTGAAGGACAACGTAAACAGTTGTATTTTTGGCTACCTCAGAACCCACATTTCTTACAGTTACGTTAACATCTA
>Ga0207834_1000837_pt1 | contig 10045 bp, 10 predicted proteins | sample LuqExpMetagenom5_FD_187763 | JGI IMG/M metagenome (GOLD analysis project Ga0207834, IMG submission 187763) | Tropical forest soil microbial communities from Luquillo Experimental Forest, Puerto Rico - Sample 5 (SPAdes) | ecosystem: Environmental > Terrestrial > Soil > Tropical forest ...
ATACCGGATATAAACCTGCCTGATAGATTCCGCCTCTTGGATTTTTGAAATTCTCTAGAGGCTTCGTATAAGTATAAGCTACATCTCTTGCGAATAAGTCTACTTCAGCTACATCATTGCCATACTTGGGAAGTTCATTAATCATATCCTGCAGATCATCGTATTTTTTCCTGTTCTCTGCCGAGATACCGCCGCTTAAAGCGATTCGATAAATATCTGCAACATCCTTTTCGGTTACCTTATGTCCTGCAGCTACTATATTTCTAACGATTTCCTTCGTTACCGCTTCTGCAACGGAAGGATCGATTCCTTTGCCATAATTCAGCTCTAATGCTTTCTTTAATTCCTTTAAAGTTATCTTCTTTTCTTCAAATACCAGCTTTCTGATTGCATACAGGGAATCTGCCATATTAGCGATACCAAAGCCCTGGGGGCCAGTGAAATTATAAATCGCTCCGCCCTCCTGCATGCTCTTGCCTCTACCGATACAATCCTCAACCATACAGGACTGGAAGGGTAAAGGACATCTCTCTGCATGGGATACATCAATGGCATTGATTGCATTTACCATCAATCCGATCATATAATTCATCTGCTTCTGGTATGCCTCGTAGAATTCCGTAAAGCTGGTCATCTTCTCAACTTCGCCGGTCTGGACGCTGATCTGAACGCCTTTATCCATGCCATTGCTGAATACTAATTCCAGCGGCCTGCACATATTGAAGAAAGCAGCATCATGCCAGCCGTCAGTTTTGCCGGCTTTCTGCGGTTCAACACAGCCGATGATGTTATAATCTCTGGCATCAGCCAGTGTTAGCCCTCTATTTTGAAGAGATGGAATGACTACTTCATCGTTATAATAAGCAGGTAAACCAATACCTGTTCTTGTCAGCTTAGCAGCCTTAATGAAGAGCTCATGAGGCGTCTTATTCCAGATACGAATGGACAAGGAGGGCTGGGGCAGCATGACATGCATGGAAGCCTCAATGCACAGAAAGGAGAGATCATTGGTTGCATCCATACCTTCACTGTTCTGTCCGCCGACAATCAGGTTCTGGAACAGACTGTAGCCTGCAAAGCCTTCTGCAGAAGCTGCATCACGTACTTTATTCAAATCATTAAGCTTCACCCAGATACAGTCAATGAGTTCCTGGGCAAACTCTCTGGTTATCTTACCTGCCTTCAGATCTGCTTCGTAGTAAGGGAACATATATTGGTCAAAACGTCCAGGAGAAATGGAATGTCCGCTGGATTCCACCTGCAGCAGCATCTGGATAAACCAGAAGGACTGGCAGGCTTCATAGAAGGAGGTAGCACCTTTTCTTGGTACCCTCTCACAGTTCTTAGCGATCTGAACCAACTCAGCCTTACGTACCGGATCCTTACTTTTCTCGGCCTCTTCCTTTGCTAAAGCTGCATAACGTTCTGCATACAGAATGACTGCCTGACAGCTTCGTATCACTGCCACTAAGAAACGGCTTCGTTTGGAATAATCCATATCGGATACCTGGAGCTTATTCAGTGCTGCCTGAGCCTCTGCAATGATACCTTCATAGCCCACTGCCAGTATCTTATCATAAGATACAGTTACATGGCCGATGCCATTATAAAAGTAATTACCCGGGGTAAAGATATTATGATCAATTGCCTGCTTTGCGTCCGGAGCCATGTAAGAGGAAGCAAGCTCGCTGGTGGTTTTGCCGTTCCAGTACTGATAAACCTTATGAAGGGTATCCTTCGTCTCCTCTGAGATATAGAAGGGATCGGCACTTCTGGTGGCTACCGTTTCAAATTCCTGCTCCAGCCAGGAGTAGGAGTATTCCGGAAATACTTGACAGCCTCTCGGCGCTTTCGTGGCACTACCGACGATCAATTCATTCTCACGGATTACGATGGGAATATATTTTAAAATATGCTCAAAAGCCTTAGCGCGTCTGGTTATGATGGGTTCCTTCTCAGTCTGCATATAACTCTCGGTTAGCAGGACTGCGCGGTCTGCTTCGATTTCCGGCATTTTAGCATATAAAGCTTCTATCAGCTTCCCAATTCTTAGGCTCTTTACGATTTCACCATCATTATAATTACTCATAATATCCTCCATTCTGCCACTACCCGTGAATTTGGGCGTCAGCACAATATCTGCAAAATGAAATCCAAGGTACATTTATTATAATCTATTTCATTAAGCAATTGATGCTTTAAAATTCGTTTCAATATTTAAGGAGTTTGTAATGTCATTCCATTTCTGGTCCAGAGTTACATCCGTGACAATCATGTCGATTTCAGATAAATCACAGATCTTCGTAAAGGAAATTCGATCAAATTTCGTGCTATCCGCTGCAACAATCTTCACATTAGCATTGTCAAACATCAGCTTTTTAATATGGGCTTCCATCTCATTGGAATCTGTAATACCCTTCTCTATGTCTAAGCCTTTACAGGAAATAATCGCTTTGTCTACATGAAAGCTGCTGATCATCTTCTCTGCCTGATAACCTACCAGGGAGAGGGAGCCTTCCTTCATGACGCCGCCGGTGGATAATACCTTCCAGCCGGTTACTTCGGATAATTCCAGTAAAATCTCTATTGAATTCGTGATTATTGTGAGGTTCTTCTTATTCTTTAACTGCTTTGCGATATAGACTGCAGTAGAGCTTGCATCCAGCATGATATGGTCACCGTCCTGTATCATAGAAGCGATGATTTCTGCGATCTCCTGCTTTCCTGATACATTGGTGGTCTTTCTTACCGTAAAGGGAAGATCAACGTTCACACTTTCGTTAATGATTGCTCCGCCATATGCCTTCTTCGCAAAACCATCCTTCTCCAGCTTCTCCAGATCTCTGCGGATGGTTTCTTCTGTTACGTGGAAAGCCTTGCTTAAGTCACTTACCACCACACGGCTCTCTTTCTGCAGAATAGCCAATATTTTATTTCTTCTTTCAATAGCAAGCATTCTTATTACCTACCTTTATAAAATACTTTTGCAAAGATTACTGTCGGGATTAGCGATTACAGAGGAGTCTAAAAGCATAGAACCGACTCCGGCTGCTGCTTTTGCTTTTGCGATTGCTGCTTCTACTGCGGCTACTTCACCGGTCAGAAGCATATAGGATTTACCGCACATGCCTCTTGCGATTCGAAGCTCAATCAACTCGACCTCTGCTGTTTTTGCTGCTTCATCAGCAGCTACGATAATGGAGGGAGCCGAAAAGGTCTCGAGGATTCCTAAGGCTTTGATCTTCTCAACATTGGTGGTTCCATAAATTGCGGGGAAAATTCCCTCATGAGGATTACCTAGAATAAAGCTGTCAATCAGATGTTCTCCATAGCTGTTTCTCGCTACTTCAATACTTGCATTCACTGCACTTAAGTCACCACAGAGAATTACAATGTATTTACCCGGGCAAACCGTCTGTGCTTCGATTATCTCTACAGCCGCTGTCTTCAGCATGATATCAGCTGCAAACATTCCGCTGGAAACTGTCTTATATTCAACCATACCGATTGCTTTACTCATAAAGTGTTAACATCCTCTCATCAAAAACTGTCCGAAATCTCTATTTTGTAATACTTACTGTCTGATACTTACTGTCTGATACTTATTGTCTGTTATTTACTGTCTGATGTTTACTGTCTGATATTTACTGTCTGATATTACTGTCTGATATTTACTGTCTGATTATGATAAACTGTTCATTTACCTCCAGAATCTCACCGGAGATTGATGCGTGAACAGGAAGTGATAATTTACCTTCCTCCGCCTGGGCGATAAGATCGCCCTTCTTAACGATATCCTTCTGACGTACCACCGGAACTGCTTTCGCTCCGATGTGCTGACTCAGCTTAATCCTAACCTGCTTAATATCTACAGGCTCCTCCTGTAAAGGAGCTGCTACATTATATTTTCTTAAATTCAATCTGGAAACCAGTCGTTCCATTGGTACTGCCCGGTATTCTCTGACTGCCTTAACCGGTTTTAAGATCATACCCTTGGGAATGGCAATTCCCTTCTTTCTAAGTCCATCTTTATATTCAGTGATTAATTTTCTTGGTGATAAGCCCTGGGGACAGGCATACATCTCACAGATTCCGCAGGAGCAGCAGAACATGGTATCTAAAAATGGTGCCAGATCCTGAGTTGTACCACTGGTAGCTGCTCTCATGAACAGGTGCGGTGTAATCGGATGTCCTAACAGATTACGGGGACATAAATCAGTGCACATCTCACATTGACAGCAGGAGGCCATTGCACGTTTCATATCGATGGAGGTTTTTCCCTGCTTCTTTAAGATGATACTGTGGATACTCGGTAGAACAAGAATTGCATTCGTCGTCTTCGTTACTGTATCATAAGAATTAACTATACTTCCGGTCATCGGACCGCCCATGATATAAACCGAATCATTGATTACCGGGCCACCTGCCAGGCTAACTGCTTCTTCCACCGAGGTTCCGATGGGTACTCTGACTGTGACTGGGTTATGTACCTCACCAGCCACCGTTAGATATTTCATGGTAACAGGTTCCTTGCGGCTAACAGCCTGATAAACATTCAGTATAGTCTCTACGTTAAATACAACTACGCCAACCTCAAGGGGAATGCTTCCCGGAGGAACTACTTTACCCAGGGTTTCATAGATCAGCATTACCTCATCCCCCATGGGATAGGTTTCTTTCAGAAGCTTAAGAGATATCTTTGGAAATGAGGCTTGATTCGCTTTTACTGAATCCACTGTCCTCGTGTAAGCTTCCTTCACTGCGATGATGATATTGCTTATTTCCAGAGTATCAGCGATGATCTGTAAGGCAGACATAATTTCATACGAGTACTTCTGCAGTAATTGTCTATGAACCTTTAACAGGGGCTCACATTCCGCACAATTTAAGATGATTGTATCGGCTTTCTTATCGATCTTCGCATAGGTAGGAAATCCTGCCCCGCCGGCTCCTGCAACACCACTATCTTTTACTATATGAATTAGTTCCTTTATGTCCATTCAAATCTACTCCAGTTCAGTTATGTTATCTACAATTCCTACAATTGCTGCATCGATGGGGGATTCTTTCATGTTATCAAGAACTCTGGCTGCACTTCCTGTTACCACCAGAACCTGTTCTCCAACTCCGGCACCGACATTATCGACTGCGATAAATCTTTTACCCTTGCCCATTTTATCAAAAGGCTCAACGATAAGAAATTTACTGCCTACCAGCTTTTCATTTTTTCTAGTTGCTACAACAGTACCTACAACCTTGCCTACTATCATATTAATCTCCATTCTGCCGAAACACCCAGATTTCGGGCATCAACATAAATTTGTTACGTGAATTTAATTCACCTTGTAAAATAATCCTGCAATGGCTCACATGAGCTTTGCTAGACTATTAATGCCATTTCTTATTCGGATGGGTAGTGATTCGTATCCACATGTCTCGCCATGACGCAATTGCGGCTTTTAATATATTTTTAACTTGGGTCATACATAAGACTGTAAATAACTAGCTTACAGCTTAATTTTGAACCTCAATGAATTATATTCTATAAAATAGTTATCGTGTTACCTGTACTGATACTTGATGCATTGGCTTCGTCCGTATCAATATGCATTTCCAGGGTGTAGCTTTCATCAACACGGATTGTCACCTCATTGAAGGTTGTTCCGCGTTCATTGTCCACCTGTACGGATACGATCTGCCCGTTGGTTACCCCAGCTGCCTTCGCATCGGCAGGTGACATATGGATATGTCTTTTAGCGATGATGCATCCTTCCTGTTTATACACAGCACCTTTGGGTCCAACAATAGTAATTGGAGCTGATCCCTTGATGTCACCGGATTCTCTGATCGGTGCCTTCATTCCTAACTTAATTGCATCGGTAGCGGAAATCTCTACCTGCGTCTGCTTACGCAGCGGTCCTAAAATTCTGACATTCTCAATAGCTCTCAGTTTCAAGCCTACGATTGTTACACATTCATCAGCAGCATACTGGCCGCCCATGAGTTCCTTCTTCTTTGTCAGTTCATAGCCCTTACCATATAAGATTTCAAGATCTTCTTTGGATAAATGAACGTGACGTGCTGATACGCCAACCGGAGCTACGTATCCATCCTTTGTTTCACTCTTTTTCATGGCTTCGATTACTAATTTGGTAACCAGTTCAATCGTTTTATCTTCCAAGGATTTCACCTGCTTCTAATTTGTTTTATAGCTCTTTGCGGTCAGTGACCGCAAAGAGCCGGGAACAAAACTTGTTACTATTCATCTTACACTATTTATTTTTTATTAGAGGTTGGGGTGTAAGATTACTTTTCCATTATTTTAAGAAAGGAAGAATCTTTTCTACATCGGTGTGAGGTCTGGGAATTACGTGTGTAGCTACTAATTCACCAAGCTTGGATGCGGAGCTTGCACCTGATTCAACAGCTGCCTTAACTGCACCAACATCACCTCTAACCATAACGCTTACTAAACCGGAACCAATCTTCTCTGTTCCTACTAATGTAACATTTGCTGCCTTTAACATTGCATCTGCTGCCTCAATTGCTGCAACTAAACCTCTGGTTTCAACCATTCCTAATGCTTCCTGAGCCATTTTCTTTTCCTCCTTGATAGCGTATGCTATTTCTTGATTTGATTTGTTTGCTTCTTTTTTTCTTTCATTTATGATAACTTTTTTTGTTTCCTTCACAGGTTCCTTAACTGTATTCTTTACAGCTTCCTTAACCGGTTCTTTTACAGGTTCCTTCGGTGCCGCCGAAGCAGAAGCCTTCGCCTGAATGATTATGTTTCCCTGCTTTTTCGCATCTGCCATATTAATCTCCATTCTGCCTGATGCACATCTTATTTAGTCATTCGGCTGGCGCTCAGCTGAACCATCCTGATTGTCTCTTCATGGGGATTTGGTATAACGGCGTGTACGCAAGGCTTTATTGCATTCTTTGCTGCACTTTCAATCGCTTCCGTAACTGCTGCCACATCTCCCTGAATGATGATGGTTACTAATCGTCCGCCTAACTTTCTTTCCCAGGTAACAAACTCCACATCTGCTGTCTTGCACATGGTATCCAGTGCTTCAATGGCAGCTGTCACACTCGGGATTTCGATAAATCCTAATGATTTCATATGGAACCCATACCTTTCAAATTGACCTTTTGTGAATTATCTTAAGGTACGTTTGCTGATTATAGCTTAGGCAGAATTTTCTCAACATCTGTATGAGGTCTGGGGATTACGTGTGTAGCCACTAATTCGCCTAATCTGGAAGCTGCTGCTGCACCCACCTCAGTTGCTGCCTTAACTGCGCCAACATCCCCGCGAACTAATACTGTAACTAAACCGGAGCCGATTTTCTCTGTTCCTACTAATACTACCTCTGCTGCCTTAACCATTGCATCCGCTGCTTCAATTGCTGCGGTTAAACCTCTGGTTTCAACCATTCCTAATGCTTCCTGTGCCATGATACTTTTCCTCCATTATTAATTATTTTAGTTTTTATCCAAACCGCTGATCTCGAGCATTTTCTCGATGCCCTCATCAGGAGCTGCGATGACATGTTTCACAATTACTCCAGATACCTGATTTGCTGCCGCTTCAGCTGCATCAACCGCTGCCTTTACAGCATCCACACTGCCGCGAAACTTAACTACGACAATGAGTGGAACCGGGAGTTTATCCGAATTAGCCGGCTTGTTACGATCAAAGGATTCGATTGTAACATTAGCTACCTTGCATCCTGCGTCCCCCGCTACGAATGCTGCTACTAAGCCGTATACTTCTACAATACCAACAGCATTTCCCATCACAATAACCTTGCCTTTCTTCACAGCCTGCAAACTTTGGCCGTAGGCACAACCTATTTCATTCTATCAACTTATTTAATCAACGTCTACTGATTTATCACTGTTACCTTCAGACCTTCCATCTTCAGGTTTGTAATAAAGCCGTCATTAATCTTGTCGAGAGGATATTTGTGGGTAATTAGTTTGTTTACCGGTAAACCGATTCCTTTTGCTCTCTTTAAGAAATCAAAGGTTGTTGCATAATCTCTTAAAGTGTATACCCAGGAACCAACTACTGTGATTTCTTTGGAGCAGATATCAAAATGAGGATTGATGGTTGCATCTCCGCCATTGATGAAGAAACCAAGTTCACATAAACCACCGCCGTTACGGATGAACTTATAGATATTGGAGTGACCTATCGGAGATCCGGTACACTGGAATGCAAAGTCTGCAAGCTTTCCGCCGCAAGCATCAGAAACAGCTGCTGTCAGAGCTTCAATTCCTTTGTGATCCTTGAAGTTCACTGTCTTGGTAGCACCCATTTCCTTTGCAAAATCAAGTCTCTTCTGCTCTCCGTCTACAGCCACGATATTCTCGATACCCATGGTACGAAGTACTGCGATGCAGATTAAACCGATGGGGCCGCAGCCCTGAACAACGACTCTGCTGTTGAAGCGGAGAATTCCGGTTGTCTTTGCTCTCTCTACTGCATGGATCAATACGGCACAAGGCTCAATCAGAATTCTGGACTCAAGATCAAGATCACTTACATTGAAAATGGTAGAACCGCCGCGGATTACGATGTAATCTGCAAACCATCCGTTGAGATGCTTCTCATCATCCGGTAATAAGCCGTATACATCAGCGCCGCCGACATTCTGCTTGTTCAGGTCGAACATCGTGATATCCGGATTATCCTTAAAGATCATACAGGAAACAACTTTATCACCAACCTTAAGGTCTTTGCCTGCGCTGTCCTTCTTCACATTCTTACCAACCTTAACTACTTCACCGGTTCCTTCATGGCCTAATACCACCGGGATTAAACTGAAGGGATCTCTCTTGTACTCATGGGCGTCCGTACCGCAGATACCGCAGCCCTCCACCTTTACCAGGATATCGTCATCCCCAAGCTCTGGAATAGGGAATTCCTTCAGCTCGATCTTCTCAAGTCCGGTCAACATCGCTACCCTGCTGGTCTTCGGGATAGCACCGGTTGACTTAACGGGAGATGAACTCTCGGGAGCCTGCTTCATTTCCTTGAGAACCTGTTTTACTATGTCCTCTATGTTTACTGAATTAATGTCCATCTATGTCTCCATTCCGCCGCCCTTCAGCGGCATCCTACTTCATGTTACCTAATGACATTTATTAACCATGCAGCATCCTATCATACCTTTTGCCACTTTAATGCTTATTTTCAGGGTTCATACATGGGTTATCCTACAACTTTTATCGGATGCATAAGCTGTCTGACATGACGCATCTTCTCTGCTTCGTAAAGGTCTTAGCTGAAGTAAGTCCTTCACCGGTTCTGCTGGCGATTGTGAAGGTACAATAGCCCTCTCCGCCGAAACCTAAAGCTGCATAGGAAGGCGCATTCTTAACAAAGATTGCTGTATCAATTGCTTTACCGAAGCGGGTCAGATTGTCAATATTCTTGGAATGCATATGTGCTGAATGACGATTGCCATGCTCAAGCCATACTGCCTTCTCGATGGCATCATCAATATCCTTAGCTCTTACGATACCAAGGATCGGCATCATCAGCTCTTCTGCGATCAATGGATGTTCCTTCTCGTCTTCAAAGATAATGCAGCGTGTATTGGCCGGAGCATCTATTCCGATCATGGAAAGTAAGGTCTTCGCATCCTTACCTACACACTTACGATTTAACTGTCCATCCTTTAGAACCGTTGCTATCAGCTTATCCTGTTCTTCCTTACTAATCATGTAGCAGCCATTTTCCTTTAAGAAATAAATCAGCTCATCCACAATGGTTTCAACAGCAACGATCTCCTTCTCAGCGATGCAGGGGAGATTATTGTCAAAGGTGCAACCGTTCACGATATCTGCTGCTGCCTTCTTGATATCTGCCGTGTCATCCACAAGCACCGGAGGATTACCGGCACCAGCGCCGATTCCTCTCTTACCGGAGGAAAGAACGGTGGTTACCACACCGGGGCCGCCTGTTGCTACGATCAGCGGAATGCTCTTATGCTTCAGCATGATATCACTGGTTGCCATAGTAGGCTTTGTA
>Ga0207834_1000838_pt1 | contig 10044 bp, 10 predicted proteins | sample LuqExpMetagenom5_FD_187763 | JGI IMG/M metagenome (GOLD analysis project Ga0207834, IMG submission 187763) | Tropical forest soil microbial communities from Luquillo Experimental Forest, Puerto Rico - Sample 5 (SPAdes) | ecosystem: Environmental > Terrestrial > Soil > Tropical forest ...
TAACACCGATACCCATGAATACCAGGCAGGCAATAAGGCCATTGCTGAAGGTTAATGTATAAATCGGCTGCAGGAAATCAATCTGCAGAATATTCATCAAATCATCGGTTTTCGTAACCATCGGATCAATAAAGAGGTTACCAACCTGGGTAGAGGTCATGAATAATACACCGGCATTCACTGCTGACATACCGAAGCCCATCGGAATCATGATCAGAGGCTCTAATACACCCTTTGCACCAAGATATACGAGAAGGATACCAAGAAAAATAAGCAAGATACGAAAAATAACGATTAACGGATCCTGAATAAACATGGTTCCGATTCCTTGAAATAAATCTAAAATATTAATAATAATCACCTGTCTTTCCTGTAATTTAATTTCATAGATTAAGATTATACTTGCGTTTCTTTCGTATTGCGAGTAAAGTATTTAATAGCTTCCAATAATAATTTAACTATTACTGCAATACACATAGAAATAACAAATCCAAGGCCGAATACTTGTAAGGGTATTAAAATTGCATCTGACATATAACTCCACCCCCTCTATGCAATTGTTAAAAGTTTAACTCATTATACATCATACACCTAGTATTTACAGTTTACTAATACATATTATAAATGACACCGATAAATGAAATATATTGCCATCATAATTTAGCTAAGGAGTAGGATATGGATCTTCACTATTTGGAAATTTTTAATACGATAGCAAAGTATTCCAGCTTTAAGAAAGCATCTGAAGCTCTTCATATAAGCCAGCCGGCCTTATCCATACAGATTAAGAAACTGGAAACCCAGGGTGATTTTAAATTATTTTATAAAACCGGCAACAGGATTTATCTTACACAAGACGGTAATATGCTGTATGAATATACCAAGAAAATATTTGCCCTGATTGAAGAAATGGAAAGCAATATTGCAAACCGGAATAATTACTGCGGAGGAACAATTAATCTGGGGGGAAGTAATACGCCGGGAACCTATATATTACCCATAGTCATCGGGGAAATGAAGAAAAGATATCCAACGGTTACCATCAAACTACATATTGCAAATACTTCAGAGATTACAACGCTCATCGAAAACGGGACACTGGATGTAGCAGTGAACGGCGGTAATTGCAGCTACAGCAGTCATGTATTCTCTGAAAAACTGTTCCATGATAAGCTGATGGTGATAGCTTCTCCTATGAATCCACTATGCTTAAAGGAGAAGATTGAAATCGAAGATCTGATGGAGGAAAGCTTTATCGTTCACGAGAAAGCCTCACAGCTGTATACATGTTTTCGGTTATTTATAGAGAGATTTAATATACCGGAGAACATCAGCATGTATCTCGGGAGTATTGATGCAATCAAGCATGCGATATACGCTAACCTCGGGATATCAATAATACCATATCATGCAGTGAAAACTGAGCTTGAGATGGGGATACTCAAGGCTTTAAAGGTTGAATATGACAATTGCGACTATCCTTATAATCTGGTCTATAATAGAAATAAAAATATATCACTGACTACACAGAAATTTATTGAGGTTTTACGAGAGATCTGCGGAGAATTAAAATAAAGAGTTTGCCGAGGCAAACTCTTTATTTTTTTACGCATCCTTTATAAAGAGTGCTTTCAGTTTATTCTTTTACTCATCCTTCACAAAAAGTGCTTTCAGCCTGGTCCAAAAGTTTTGCTTGTTCTCCTGAATATTGCTTACAAATAGTAATTCAGCTGACAGATCAGGGGTTGTCTGCTTTTATTAAGAAGAAAGTTATGCTTTTCTATTCAGAAAGCTTGAATTATAATTTAATTATGGCATATTTTAGTATAGGTAAGGAGTTTGTATTAGAAAAGTATTTTGATGGAGGAGCTATATGAGAAAAATAATATCTTTACTGTGCATTATTTTAGTTCTTGCGGCTGTGATGACAACCCCGGCTGAAGCCGCAAAGAAGGATACCAAAGCCCCGGTAATAACGAAGACTGACCCGGTCGACTATGCTACGGATATCATGATTGAAAGCACGATTATCATTCGTTTTAATGAAGCAGTCCAAAAGGGAAAGAACATTGCAAAAATCAGTCTAAAGGAAAACGAGACAAAAAGCATAGAATTCACTTATGAGATAACCGGTCAATTTCTTAAGCTGACACCAAAAACTCAGTTAAAATATGATACCCTTTATACCGTTACAATTCCTGCATCAGCGGTGAAGGATAAGGCCGGTAATAATTTTGCAGCTACCTATTCCTTTAATTTTTTAACAGAGACCGATCCTTCAAAGGCCTCGACTGAAACTGCATCTACGGATGGAATTACATACAGCATTGAGATTGAAGCTACCATGCAGGAGGCATTGACACCGACGAAAATTGCGTATTTTGAACAGATGCTGCAGAAGTTTGGTATTAATGCAACCTTCAAGAATGTCTCCATTGCTGACCAGGAGGATCAATCAGCGGGGGATACAACTAGTAATTAAACCAATTGATTTTATATAGTGATAATATTCATAAATCATGAAATTGTAACAGATATTTTCAAATAAATATGGAAAAATGTGTAAATTTTATTGACTTGTAAGATACAGAATTGATATAATATGGTTGAAGGTATAAGAAGAAAGCCATATTTATATGAATTGTTGGCTAATTCGTTTATGGTTCAGTACAACTTGTATGGGAGGTCATAATATGCCAGGAACCATGAAAAGAAGAGATACAAAAGACAATTCACAATGGATACAACTGCTGATCAATGAAGATGAAGGAAAAGCACTGACAGATGCAATTCACAGCAAAGCTTCAGAGATCGAGGATATCGTATGGCTGTCACCCCTGAAAGAAACACAATATGAGCATTACCGCTTATATCAGGGGCCAATCTGCGAGAAACTAAAGATTAAAAAAGAAGATCTGGATTATTTACCTATGAATCAACCTCTGTGGGACGCGATCGGAACCTCGAACGAAACAATTATACTTGTTGAGTGCGATAATTCACATTATCTTGTTGGTAACTGCCTGACGTTTATGAATAAACTAAAGAGCAGAGGGTATAAAGTAAAACTTATTTTATTGAATGTTATTCATAGCCGAAAATATCTACCGTTCATACATAGTGATTGGGACCTGCCTTATAAAAAAATTTTTATTGATTTATTCGGAAGAATGGACACCCCGGAAGATGTAATTATCCTTGATTACCTTATGAAATGAAGTTATAAAGAGGCTGTTGCAGACGTTAGCATGTTGATAAAGAGCATATCAATGCCTTTAAAATATGTTAAGGTTTTGCAACAGCCTCTTGACGTATATCATATCGAAAACCTTTATTTTACCGAGTCTATTGAAATAACTTGACAATATTCTTTCACATAATATATCATGGACTAGGTTATGATATCCGGCTGTGATTGTATATGACAGGAAAGCGTACATATACTCACTATACCATGAATGTATCATAAGATGGATTATTGATCATTTATTTATTTGTTAATTAGGGTACTCCAATAGACTGGAGTATTTTATCATGTTTGGAGGATTTACTTTGAGTAATATAGCTGATGAAATAAAGAAAAGACGAACTTTTGCAATCATATCCCACCCGGATGCCGGTAAGACGACTTTGACAGAGAAGCTTCTATTATATGGAGGTGCAATCAATCTGGCAGGCTCCGTTAAGGGTAAAAAGACGGAAAGACATGCAGTATCAGACTGGATGGAAATTGAGAAGCAGCGTGGTATTTCCGTTACATCTTCCGTTATGCAGTTCAACTATGAGGATTACTGCATTAATATACTTGACACTCCGGGACACCAGGATTTCTCTGAGGATACTTATCGTACCCTGATGGCAGCAGATTCCGCAGTCATGGTTATTGATGCTTCCAAGGGTGTTGAGAATCAGACCAAGAAGCTGTTTAAAGTATGTGTGATGCGTAATATTCCGATATTTACATTTATTAATAAATTAGACCGTGAATCAAAGAACACCTTTGAGCTTTTGGATGATATCGAGACCGTACTCGGCATTCGCACCTGTGCGATGAACTGGCCCATTGGCTCAGGAAAGAATTTTAAAGGTGTTTACGACAGAAATAGCAAGCACATCACTCGTTTCTATGCTGCCAATAATGGCCAGAAGGAAGTGGATAACATTGAGGTGGAATTAGGTGATTCGCGTCTGGACTCCCTGATCGGTAAGGATAACCATGATATTTTAACCGATGAGATTGAACTGATTGATGGTGCCAGCAGTGAATTTGATCTGGATGAGGTTCTTGCGGGACACTTAACACCGGTATTCTTTGGCTCCGCATTAACCAATTTCGGTGTTGAAACCTTCCTGAAGCAATATTTATCCATGACAACCTCACCGCTTCCGAGACAATCCTCGGAAGGTAAGATAGATCCGATTGATAATGATTTTTCCGCTTTTATATTCAAAATTCAGGCGAACATGAACAAAGCCCACAGAGACCGCATCGCCTTTATGAGAATCTGTTCCGGCAAATTCTCGGCAGGTATGGAAGTAAATCATGTGCAGGGGAATAAGAAAATCCGATTATCCCAGCCACAGCAGCTGATGGCTTCCGAACGAACCATCATTGAAGAAGCCTATGCCGGGGATATCATAGGAGTATTTGACCCGGGTATATTCTCCATCGGAGATACCCTATGTGCACCGGATGAGAAGATTACCTATGAAGGTATTCCCACCTTCTCGCCGGAGCATTTTGTAAAGATCCGTCAGGTAGATACGATGAAGAGAAAGCAGTTCTTAAAGGGCATTACTCAAATAGCACAGGAAGGTGCAATCCAGATTTTCCAGGAATATAATACCGGTATGGAGGAGATCATCGTCGGAGTAGTCGGTGTCCTTCAATTTGACGTGCTGAAATTCCGTCTGGAATCAGAATATGGTGTGGAAATCCGAATGGAGTCGCTGGCTTATGAATTCATCCGCTGGATTGAGAACAAGAACATCGACATCAGCAAGCTGAGCATTTCCTCGGATACCAAGAAGATAAAAGATTTAAAGGGTAATCCGCTGTTATTGTTCGTAAACCGCTGGAGTATCCAGATGGCACTTGACCGGAATAAAGATTTGATCCTATCCGAATTCGGAAGATAAGAGCGAAGTTGTGTAATTCTTCATTCAAAAGCGCGGAACTTAGTTAAAGGCTTAGGTTCGGCTGGTATACAGTAGTATCGATATGTATTAGATTCAATATAAGTGTAATTGTTATACCATAATGGTAAACGATTGCACTTATTTTTTAGGCTATATGTATTGGTTTAAATGGCTTAAAATCTTTAACACAGAGAAAGATAATAGAAAGAAGCATAGATTTATTGGTACAGTCTCATAAAGGGAAACAAAGTGTTTGTATTACCAAAGAAAATTCTTTATTTGTTGAAGATGATAAGGTTACAGTAATTGGAGATATAGAATGTACGGTGTTTACAACAGAGATAATTACTCTAACACCTAATAACGTGTATAGATTACGAAACTTAAATTATGATTAGATAACACGAAGAGCTATTGCCTTACCTGAACTTTCGTCATATGATAATCCATGTAATAAATGAAAGGATTGTGTAATATTCTGTAGAAGAATGGTTATTACAAAGGACTGAATTCATCGGTAACAATCTATTTTGAAAATAATTATTCGATATATTGGGAGGAATTGATATGGGATGTTTGGGAAATATTATCTGGTTCATCTGCGGCGGATTTCTTAGTGGCTTAAGCTGGCTGCTGGCAGGGGTGTTATGGTGCATCACAATTGTAGGAATACCGGTAGGTCTGCAATGCTTCAAATTAGCAGAGCTTAGCTTCTTCCCATTCGGAAAGGAAGTTCGTTATGGTGGAGGAGCAGGATCATTTTTGTTGAACCTGATCTGGCTCCTTGCTACAGGAATTCCTTTGGCCATAGAATCTGCTGTATTCGGTTTAATATTATGTATTACGATTGTCGGCATTCCTTTTGGACTGCAGCATTTTAAGATAGCAAAGCTGGCGCTTATGCCCTTTGGCGCAACGATTGAACAAATTTAAGGAAAAGGAATTTGACGATGGCACTGAAGAAATTAAACTCAGGAATTCTGGAATTGGATATCCACGGAATGAATGCTTATCAGGCAAAGACCTGCATCGATGGTGTGCTTAAGAAAGCAGACAGAAGCATCTACCGGATCAGGATCATTCATGGATATCGTGGTGGAACTGCTCTGAAGGAAATGGTCTATCAGGAATATCAGGGGCATCCGAAGGTTATCCGGCTTGAGGGCGGTTGGAACGAAGGGACTACGGATGTAGTCCTGAGAGAGTTGTAATTAATTATGTAGTTCTTTCTTCGCGGAGGCTTTCTGATAAATAAGCTGGCATACCAGGATTACAGCTGATGCTGTTACTATCACGAGAGACATCGACTGATAAGCGTGCTTAAGACCCAGGGCATCAACCAGGTATCCTCCCAGGATGTTGCCTACGATGCTGCCGATACCACCCTGTACTATCATAAGGATGCTCTGGCCTTTGGACTGGTTTTCCGGCTTCACATGATTGCTGATAAATACAGCACAGCTGTAATAAACCGTCATATAGGTAAGTCCATGAAGAAGCTGGGCCAGGATGAGGAACACGATATTCCCGCCGGTTACGGTCATAATTCTAAGTCCTAATAAAAAGCAGGAGATGGCTGTTATTTTCATCGTACTGCTTTTTTTTAAGATGCGGTTAATCAGAAATAGAATCGGAATTTCACTAATGGCGGATACACTGTTGATGAAGCCAATCGTTCCTTCGCTTAATCCCAGCTTTATCATATACACCCCGAGAAAGGAGTAGTGAAAGCTTAAGCCAACCTGGCTGATAAAGGCAAAAGCCAGCAGGATAAAAATCTGCTTGGATTCGAAGATTTTAAGGATATTCAAGCGCTCCTTAAGGGATTGCTTCGGTAAATGAACCTGCTGAACCGGTACGATATCCTCCATCTCATCCTTTGGAAGCAGCTGGACAAACAGCAGCAGGAGAACATAGCCAATGCAGCCTAAGGCAAACTGCCACTGCGGATTCATTTTAACGATAGCACCGGAAACATTCACCATGATTGCATATCCGATGGTTCCGCCTAGTCTTATTTTAGAAAAATCATAGTGATTCTTCTTGGCATTTCGTAAGATAATAGCATCACTCAGCGGTATGATGGAGGTGCTGAAAATGGATAATAGAAAAGCCGCCAGCAAAAAGGCTTGAAAGGTTTTGCCGATATAATAGGTTAATACGGTCAGGGCACTGCCGAGAATGACGAAGGATAGGATACGCTTCTTTTTCCCGGTGCGGTCACTGATCACAGCCCATAAAGGCTGAATAAAAATTGAAACCAAAGGACCTATTGTAAGCAATATTCCTATCTGTACCGCATTGATTCCTGCTTTTGAATAATAAGAGCTTGTATAAGGGATATATAGAGCTAAGGAAATATATACAAAGGCATTGACGAACAGCAGATGCATTCCTTTGTTGCTTTGTAAGCGGTGCTTCATATCAGGTCTCCTTGATAACGTTCTACCATTTATTAATTTATATCTCTAAGTTTTTTCCGATACTGCGTCGGTGTAATTCCGACCTCCCGTTTAAACTGGCGCATGAAGTGTTCCTCATTTTCATAACCACAGAGAGCCGCAATTTCACGGACAGTACCTCCGGTGGCGGAAAGAGAAGCCTTTGCATATTCCATTTTACAGGCAATGACGTCGGCGATACAGGACACCCCGAAGGTATTTTTATATAATCGCTGAAAATGTGAGGTGCTTAGGTTTACCTGTTGTGCCAGGCTGGTAATCGTCCATTTCTCCTCGGGATGACGATATATCATGGAACGCAGGTTGAGAAGCGCATCATAATAATCGTATAATACAGTATTCGTGGGCTTATAGGCAACCACTTCATTAATTTTAACGAAAAGCAGCCGCATTAATAAATCCATGGATTCTTCCCGGTTAGCATTATTTGATATGAATTCCAGATAGATATCGCGAAGTATCCGGTTTACCTGCTTGATGGATGGAAGCGGGAGTAAGGTATCAAAGGGAAAATTACGTAATTCCCTTTCGCCTTCAGCGTCAAAATGAATGAAATCATTTGTGTAGGTTCCGTTATAGGCACTATATAATTGCGGAGTACCTTTATTAAATACGATTATTGAATTCTTCTCCGCGATGACCTCATTTCCATGAATCATTAGCTTAGCGGGGGATTTTACCAATAAGAGCAGATAGTCTCCGGAACCGGTAGGACGGTTGATAGCAAAGTTCTGGCTATGGGTGTAATTTAAACCAATTCTGTTAATCTTCATAAATAATCACCAACTCAAAAAGTGAGATATATCAGTATGAAAACATCATACATCATTGTAAAATCAACTGTCAATATGTTAACATAAAAGCACAAAAAATCATAGTTGACATTACGAAAGGAAGAGCTGATTGAAAGCAAAAATTATCTTAAATAAAGATTTTACAGTAGGAAAAGTCGACGAAAGAATATTCGGATCTTTTATTGAACACCTGGGAAGAGCAGTATATAACGGAATTTATGAACCGGATCATCAGACTGCAGATGAAATGGGTTTTCGTAAGGATGTAATGGAGCTCGTGAAAGAATTAAAGGTTCCGATTGTTCGATATCCAGGTGGTAATTTCGTATCCGGCTATAATTGGGAGAATGGAACCGGTGATAAGAATAAACGTCCGAGAAGAGCGGAGCTTGCTTGGCACACCATCGAAACCAATGAAGTTGGAATTGATGAATTCCAGGAATGGGCAAAACGTGTGGGAACAGAAGTAATGCAGGCGGTGAACTTAGGCACCAGAGGCCCCGAGGAAGCACGCCAGCTTCTGGAATACTGTAATTTCCCGAAGGGAACCTACTACAGCGACCTGCGCCGGGCAAATGGTTTTGAAGAACCTTTCAATATTAAAGTATGGTGTTTGGGCAATGAGATGGATGGGCCTTGGCAGATCTGTGCAAAGACGGCAGAGGAATATGGCCGCGCTGCCTGTGAGACGGCAAAGGTAATGAAAGAATTGGATCCTTCCATCGAATTAGTAGCCTGCGGCAGTTCCAGTCTCATGATGCCTACTTTTGGCAAGTGGGAAGCAACAGTTTTGGAGCATACCTATGATTATGTTGATTACATTTCCCTACATAATTACTACAGTAACTATGACAATGATCCAGCAGCTTTCCTGGCTTGCTCCCTTGATATGGATAAATTTATTAAATCAGTTACAGCCATCTGTGATTATGTGAAGGCTGTGAAGCATTCCAATAAAACAATCAATCTTTCCTTTGATGAATGGAATGTATGGTTCCATAGCTGCGAAGGTGATAAGAAACTGGAACGCTGGCAGATTGCTCCCCATCAGCTGGAGGATATCTATAACTTTGAAGACGCACTCGTTGTAGGATGTCTGCTGATTACTCTGTTGAAAAACTGTGACAGGGTGAAGATGGCCTGTCTGGCACAGCTGGTTAATGTAATTGCGCCTATCATGACAGAAAACGGCGGTGTTGCCTGGGCACAGACGATATTCTACCCATTCATGCACGCTTCCAATTACGGAAGGGGTACTGTCTTCGCTCCCGTAGTACAAAGTGAGAAATATAATACGAAAAGCATAAAAGACGTTCCTTATGTTGAAGCCCTCGGTGTGATGAATGAGGATAATACAGAACTTACTGTATTTGCAGTAAACCGCTCCTTAGATGAGAGCATCGATCTGATGATTGATTTACGTGATTTTGCAGGTGCAAAGCTGATTGAGCACATCGTATTGCAGCATGATGATCTGAAGGCTGTAAATACGGCAGAAAATCCCGATAACGTTGTTCCTCACAACAATGGTGTTATTATAATGAAGACAGGCGAAGCAACTGCAGCTTTACAGAAGCTTTCCTGGAATGTAATTCGTTTTCAGATATGATTTTCCCTATATGCTGAAGGCATGCTGAAAGTACTGGGAG
>Ga0207834_1000839_pt1 | contig 10041 bp, 9 predicted proteins | sample LuqExpMetagenom5_FD_187763 | JGI IMG/M metagenome (GOLD analysis project Ga0207834, IMG submission 187763) | Tropical forest soil microbial communities from Luquillo Experimental Forest, Puerto Rico - Sample 5 (SPAdes) | ecosystem: Environmental > Terrestrial > Soil > Tropical forest ...
CAGGCACGCGGTCGAAGTGAGGAGAGGCGATGCCAGGAAATCGGCTGCCGAGGGGAACGTTTCGACAGTGTAGCCCAGCGATGTCATGAGCTTTCTCATGGATTCGCGAAAGAGCTGATCATCCTCGACAATCGATATCAATGTACGTTTCGCCATCGCGGCTTCCCGGTCACGTTCTGCGCCTGCAACTCGGTAATGTCGGAGAAGTCTCGCAACCAAGCAATGCCAGCGCCACTAAACAATGGCTTAGGCCCTCGGCTGTTCGCTTAGGTCCTCAGGCTGTTCATGTGGGCGGTTTGTGATTAAAATGAATGCTGTTCTAGGGTAGAAGTCGTTCCCCATTCACGCGGGATCCAGGGGATGCGTGACGCGGACCCCAGTGTCGTGATCATCGATGACGATGCCGAGTTTCGCGACTCGGTTGCTCGTCTGTTGCGATCAGTCGCCCTCAATATTCAGCAATTTTCGTCTGTTTCCGATTTTCTGAAGGCCGACCTGCCGGACGGCCCGACCTGCCTGGTGCTCGACGTGAGAATGCCGGGAGGCAGCGGTCTCGATCTGCAGCGCGACCTTGCGGCGGCGAACAGGCAACTGCCGATCGTCTTCATCACGGCGCACGGCGACATCCCGATGACGGTGCAAGCGATGAAGGGAGGGGCCATCGAGTTCCTCACCAAACCGTTCCGCGATCAGGACCTGCTCGACGCCGTCGAAGCCGGCCTCGCGCGCGATCGTGCGCGGCGGGAGGGCGAGAAAGCATTGGATGTGATCAGGGAGCGCTTCAACTCGCTCAGCACCCGCGAGCGTGAGGTCATGATCCGGGTCACGGCCGGTCGTCTGAACAAACAGATTGCCGCCGATATCGGCATCACCGAATCCACCGTGAAGGTGCATCGCAGCCACTTGATGCGGAAGATGAAGGCCCGATCGCTTCCCGAGCTCAGTCGAATGGCGGATATGCTCAAGCTGCACTCAGGAGGGCCGCAACGGTCCTGAGCTTGGCTTGCGGAATCCTCCTCGAGCGTTGCGCCAGGAGGTCCGCTGTCCGCGCAACATCTCCATCCGTCGCCTTCCACACAGTGCGGGTCGTCCGCACCGAACTGCTTCCTCCGGCTGAGGGATGCAGACGCTGCGATGTCGCCGCCACCTTCCGACATCGCCTGTAAGCATTCGCTTAGTGTCGCCAACCAGAGGCGAATTTCGCGCTACCCGCGCACAATGGATTACGACGCCGGGTCGTGGTCTACTCGAACAATTGAACGGCGAGGGGCGACTGCGTCCTCCGCATGCGGAAACGAATGGAGCGACCATGATGACGAGCGATTACGTACTGCCCACCGCCCAGGAGCTGCAGAAGAGGCTGGCCCTGGCCGAGGCCCAGAAGGCGGCGGAAGAGGCGCGCCACGCGGCGGCCGCGGAGGCGGAGAAAAAGGCGCTGCTCGATCAACTCTCCAAGCCCCTGGGCATCGCCGACAACGAACACATGAGACGCGCCGGTGCGGTGATCGAACGCGCCGTGGCGAACGGCCAGACCGAGGTCTTCGTCGGACGCTTCCCCAATGAGCTCTGCACCGATCGCGGACGCGCGATCAATCAGGCGGAGCCCGGCTGGGAGAAGACGCTGACCGGGCAGGCCAAGGAAATGTACACCTTCTGGGAAAAACACCTCCGTGCACGCGGATACCGGCTCAGGGTGCAGATCGTCGATTTTCCCGGCGGAATGCCGGGCGATATAGGCGCGACCTTGAGCTGGGCGGCTGACCATTCCCAGGATTCCCAGGCCGCCTGAGGCAGGCCAACGCACAAAGGAGTGCTTTCAATGTCTTCCATCCCGCAGAAACCGCAGCATGCCAACGCCGCTAGTCTCGGTCCCCTCGCGCCAGCCGTCGAGTACATGGTCGACGCGGCGCAACGCAGCATCTTGTATTGGGACGTGATGCGTCAGCGGGGCAACCAATACCGCGCCCATCTCGCCGAGACAGTCCCGCACGTGCTCGAATTTGGCTTTGAGCTCGTGGTTGACGGGCGCGAGCTCGAACGCCCGGTCAATTACGGTCTCGTGCGCATCATCCCGCCGAAGGGCGTAGTCGTCGATCCGACGCGCAGGCCGTTCGTCGTGGTCGATCCGCGCGCCGGCCATGGTCCCGGCATCGGCGGCTTCAAGGCCGACAGCGAGATCGGTGTTGTGCTCAAGGCCGGACATGCCTGCTACTTCGTCGGCTTCCTGCCCGATCCGATGCCGGGCCAGACCATCGAAGACATCGCGCGCGCCGAGGCGGTCTTTCTCGAGCGTGTCATCGCGCTGCACCCCGAGGCCGATGGCAAGCCCTGCGTCATCGGCAACTGCCAAGCCGGCTGGGCCGTGATGATCCTCGCCGCCATGCGGCCCGATCTGTTCGGCCCGATCATCATCGCCGGCTCACCGATGTCTTACTGGGCCGGCGTGCACGGAAAGAATCCCATGCGCTACTCGGGCGGCCTGCTCGGCGGCACTTGGCTCACCGCGCTCACCTCCGATCTCGGCCACGGCAAATTCGACGGCGCCTCCTTGGTGCAGAACTTCGAGAACCTCAATCCCGCCAATACACTGTGGACCAAGCAGTATAATCTTTATTCGGAGATCGATACCGAAGCGCCGCGCTATCTCGGTTTCGAGCGCTATTGGGGCGGACACGTCACCCTCAACGCCGAGGAAATCCAGTTCATCGTCGACGAGCTGTTCGTCGGCAATCATCTGGCGGCGGGCGAGATCAAGCTCTCCGACGGGACCGCGATCGATCTGCGCAACATCGACCGGCCGATCGTCGTGTTCTGCTCGAAGGGCGACAACATCACGCCGCCGCAGCAGGCGCTCGGCTGGATCCTCGACCTCTACCGGGATGTCAACGAGATCCGCTCCTATGGCCAGACGATCGTCTACACGATCCACGAAAGCATCGGCCATCTCGGAATCTTCGTCTCGGCCGGCGTCGCGCGCAAGCAGTACGACAAGTTCTCCAGCAACATCGACTTGATCGATGTGCTGCCGCCCGGCCTTTACGAGGCGGTATTCGAACCGAAGACCGACGGGGCGGCGAGCGCCGATCTCGTGAGGGGAGAATGGATTATGCGCTGCGAGGAGCGCACGCTCGACGACATCCGGGCGCTCGGCGGAAACGACATAGCCGACGAGCGCCGCTTCGCGACAGCGGCGAAAGTCTCGGAGATCAACCTCGCGCTCTACCGCACCTTCGCGCAGCCGTTCGTGCGCGCCGCACTGCCGCCGGCGGTGGGCGAGGCGATGCGCGAACTGCACCCGCTGCGCGTGCAGTACCAGCTCCTTTCCGACGCCAACCCGTTGATGGCGCCGCTCAGCGCCATGGCGAAGCAGGTACGCGAGACCCGCGCGCCCGCGGCCGCGGGCAATCCGCTGCTGGAAATGCAGGAGTTGGCGTCGCGCCAGATCATCGCCGGCCTCGACGCCTGGCGCGACATGCGCGATGCCATGGCCGAATGGACGTTCATGACGGTCTACGGCTCGCCGTTCCTGCAGGCTGCGGTCGGGATCGATCCGGCCGAGACGCGTCGACCGCGCCACGCCGGAACGAGCCTCCTGCACCAGCAGCTCGTGGAGACTCGGATCGCGGAGCTCAAGGCGAAGATGCCGCAAGGCGCCCTGCCCGAAGGCTTGGTGCGCACGATGCTCTATGTCGGGATGCCGCGTGGCGGCGTCGACGAACGTGGGTTCGACGCCATCCGTCGCATCCGGGCTGCAAACCCCGACGGAAAGACGCTGCCCTTGCCGGAACTGGCGGCGATGACCCTCTCGGAATTCAAAGCGCTGGTACGCGAGCAGTTTTTCATGCTGCTCATCGACCAGTCGGCGGCGGTCGCCGCCATTCCGGCGCTGCTGCCCAAGGATACCGCGGCGCGGCGTGCGGCCTTTGCGTTGCTGCGCCAGGTCTTGAGCGCGGCCGGAGAGATCACTGCCGAATCCGCGGGCCGGCTGCGCGAGGCGGCGCAGTGGTACGGCGTCGATCCGGCGCGCGCGCTCGACGAGAAGATCGTCGTCCTGCCGACCGTCGGAAATGTTGAACGCGCGAAGGTATCGTAGCGCCGGGACGCAGCCGGTCGACGCCACAACGAGGATGAGCCATGAGCAAGACGATGCAAGCCGCCATAGTCCGCGAATTCGGTAAGCCGCTGATCATTGAGGAGACGGCCGTCCCGACACCGGGGGAGGGCCAGATCCTCGTGAAGATTGCCGCAACAGGCGTTTGCCACACCGATCTTCATGCGGTCAGTGGCGATTGGCCGGTCAAGCCACAGCCGCCCTTCATCCCCGGCCACGAAGGCGTGGGCCACGTCGCCGCCGTCGGCTCCGGCGTGAAGCACGTCAAAGAAGGCGATCGGGTCGGAGTGCCCTGGCTGTACACCGCCTGCGGTCACTGTCGGCATTGTCTCGCCGGGTGGGAGACACTGTGCGAGGAACAGAAAAATACCGGCTATTCGGTCAATGGCAGCTTCGCCGAATATGTCATCGCCGATCCGGACTATGTCGGCCATCTCCCCGGCAAGGTCGACTTCGTGGAGGTCGCGCCCGTCCTGTGCGCCGGGGTCACGGTCTACAAGGGACTCAAGGTCACCGATACCAAACCCGGCGATTGGGTTGTGATCTCGGGGATCGGCGGCCTGGGCCATATGGCGGTCCAGTATGCGAAAGCCATGGGACTCAACGTCCTCGCGGTCGACGTCGACGATTCGAAGTTGCAGCTCGCCAAGCGCCTCGGGGCTGCACTCGCGGTGAATGCCCGCACGACGGACCCGGTCGCGTTCGTCAAGAAGACGATCCGTGGCGCCCGGGGCGTGCTCGTGACGGCGGTCTCGCCCAAAGCCTTCGAGCAGGCGCTCAACATGGCTGACCGTGGCGGAACGGTCGCGCTCAACGGTCTGCCGCCCGGTGACTTCAGCCTGTCGATCTTCGATACGGTCCTCAACGGGATCACGGTGCGCGGATCGATCGTCGGGACCCGTCTCGATCTGCAGGAAGCACTCGATTTCGCCAACGACGGCAAGGTCAAAGCGACCGTGGAGGTCGCCAAGCTTGGCAACATCAACGGCGTGTTTGACCGCATGCGGGCCGGCAAGATCGACGGACGTATCGTTCTCAACATGATCAATTGACGGAAACATCAACGACGCGAAGGCATCGTAGCGCCGGGCCAACGGAGCGGCCAGTGCCGCTCAACGCAATGGGAGCACCCAAATGACAATTTCTCCGGTCGACATCCCTCTCCGCCCGCCTCAGAGCAAATATGACAAGCTGATCGCGCTCGCCAAGCAGGTTCCGGCGGCAAAGATGGTCGTCGTTCATCCATGCGACGAGACCTCGCTGCGCGGCGCAACCGAGGCGGCCGAGCTCGGAATCATCATTCCCATCCTGGTCGGGCCAACAGCGAAGATCGCGGCGGTCGCCGCGCAGCACAAGCTCGACATCGGGCGGTGCGAGATTGTCGACGTGCCGCACAGCGAGGCCGCCGCCGAAAAAGGCGTCGAGCTCGTCCGCCAGAGCCAAGGCGAGTTGTTGATGAAGGGCAGCCTGCACACCGACGAGCTGATGCACGCCGTCGCCTCGTCGGCCACCGGCCTGCGCACCGCGCGGCGCATCAGCCATGTGTTCATCATGGATGTGCCGACCTATGCGGAAACCCTGTTCATCACCGACGCCGCGATCAACATCTTCCCCGACCTCGACGCCAAGCGCGACATCATCCAGAACGCGATCGACCTGTGGACGCAGGTCGGGCTCGGCACGCCGCGGGTTGCGATCCTCTCAGCGGTGGAGACCGTGACATCGAAGATCCCCTCGACCATCGACGCCGCAGCACTTTGCAAGATGGCCGACCGCGGCCAGATCACAGGCGGACTGCTCGACGGCCCGCTCGCCTTCGACAACGCGATCGATCTCGAGGCCGCAAAGATCAAGGGCATCAAGTCCGAGGTCGCGGGCCGCGCGCAGATCCTGGTCGTTCCCGATCTCGAGGCCGGCAATATGCTGGCGAAAAATCTCACTTTCCTGGCCAAGGCGGGCGCTGCCGGCATCGTGCTCGGCGCCCGCGTGCCGATCGTTCTCACCTCTCGCGCGGATTCGGTGCGCACCCGCATGGCATCTTGCGCCGTGGCGGTGCTTTACGCCGACGCGCGCCGCCGCATCGCGGCAGTGCCAGCCGAGTGATTGACATGAACACGATCCTGGTCGTGAACGCCGGCTCGTCGAGCGTGAAGTTCGAGGTCTATGGGATCGCGGACGGCGGCGAGCTCAAGTGGCTGATCAAGGGCCAGATGGACGGCATCGGCGAGCGTCCGCGCTTGCGCGCCGCCGCCGTGGACGGAAAAAGCATGATCGATCGGAGCTTTGCGGCGGACGAGGTAGCGGACCTGCCGGCCGCCATGCAGCGCACCGGCGCGTGGCTGCGCGAGGCGCACAAGGTCCAGCCGGTGGCGGTTGGGCACCGCATCGTGCACGGCGGCCCAGCGTTCGACCGTCCCGTGCTGATCGACGATTCCGTGCTGGCGCAGCTCGAGCAGTACACGTCGCTCGCGCCGCTGCACCAGCCGAACAACCTCGCGCCGATCCGGTCCATCCGTTCCCTCTTTCCAAATATCCCGCAGGTCGCTTGCTTCGACACGGCCTTTCATCGCGGCCACACGGCGATCGCGGATCACTACGCGATCCCCGAGCGCTACTATGCGGAAGGCGTGCGGCGTTACGGTTTTCACGGCCTATCGTACGAGTTCATCGCGAGCCGGCTAAAAGAGGTCGCGCCGCGGATCGCCGGCGGACGCGTCATCGTCGCCCACCTCGGCAGTGGCGCCTCCATGTGCGCGCTCTCCGCCGGCTGCAGCGTGGAGAGCAGCATGGGTTTCACGGCGCTCGATGGGCTGCCGATGGGCACGCGCCCCGGGCAGATCGACCCGGGCGTCGTACTCTATCTCCTCGGCCAGAAGCGCATGAGCGTCGCGGAACTAGAAGAATTATTTTACCACGAAAGCGGACTCAGGGCCCTGTCGGGCATCAGCAACGACGTGCGCGCGCTCGAGGAGAGCACTGATCCGCGCGCCGGCTTTGCGCTCGATTATTTCGCGTATCGCGTCGGCCTCGAGGCCGGCCGGCTCGCCGCGGCGCTCGGCGGGATCGACGGCTTCGTGTTCACGGCCGGGATCGGCGAGAACTCGCCGTCGATGCGCGTGCGAATCGCCAAGCACCTCACTTGGCTCGGGGCCGAGCTCGATCTGCAAGCGAACGCGCACGGGCCCGTGATCTCGCGCCCGGACAGCCGCGTCACTCTTTTTGTCATTCCGACCGACGAGGAGCTGATGATCGCCCGTCATACGCTGGCGCTGCTCTCCGAGGCGAGCGGTCGCGGGGTCGAGAGGACCACATCCTGCAGGAGAGGTCGTGATGGAGAAAAGTCCGCCGTCGGATAAGGCGGTTACCTATGCCGACGGTACACCATTCGACCGTGTGCAATATCTCGAAGCCAAGCTAATCCTCAAGCCGGACCGGTTCACATCGCTACAGAGCTTCCGCGACTTCGGCAAGATCGTGCGGCGAGTGGCAAAGCAACTCGGTGTGGGCTTTATCGAGGACAAGAAAGCCAGCCTCAGGCCGGAAATCAGGGAAATTATCTTCCTCGATACGCCCGACTTCGCGCTCTACCGCAATGCCTTCATTCTTCGCCGGCGGGTTTCATACGTGGACGGCTTCCCTGTTGGCGATCCCGAGATTGTCTTCAAGTTCCGCCACCCCGACGAGCAGAAGGCGACCGCCCTGGACGTACGGCCTAGGATCGAGGGCAAATACCGGATCAAGTTCAAGGCAGAGGCGTTGCCGCTAAAGGACGAGGTCGGCGGCTATCGGATTCTGTTCTCGCACAATTGCCAATTCGGCCTTAGCCAGACCCACCAACCGGACACCATAGCGACGTTAGAACGGGTGTTCCCAGCGCTGGCAACGCTGAGTCGGTCCGGTGAACGGGTCGGGCCGGTCAATGGAGGCATCGTCGAGGAGGTGCTCCTCCCGCTCGGTAAGCTCGACTTTGGCAAGGGCGTGCTGGCCAAATGCGACATCGCCTTGTGGCGCACCCGTGGCGAGCACTTGCCGTTGGTGGGGGAATTCGCCTTTCAGGTCAAGTTCGATCGCAAAGAGGACATCGCGGAGAAGCAGAAAAAGCTGGTGGCTCACTTCTACATCACGCTACAGCGCGAGGTCGCGGGATGGCTGGCGCTTGGCGTGACCAAGACCGCCATGGTGTACCGCCTCAAAGGGATCGGGCCTCAGAGCCATGAGTGAATCGAAACCTGAGAAGTTGCCGCCGATACACGCTGCTTGTACTCTCCGAACGTTTCAATGATTTGCTCGAACTCGCCGCCAAACGCGCACCTGCGAGACAGCTTGTCAGCATCGAAGACGTCAGCGTCGCGACCGCGATCCTGGCGACTGACTATACCAAGCTGATCACTGGAGAAACGGTCTATGTCGATGCCGGATACCATCGTCGGGTGATCCCAAGAGCTTGACATGCATCAAAGCTCGGTCGGCTTTTTGAGCATTCCACCCTTCGAGCCTATTTCTGGCGTCGAACTCGTAGTAGGCCCTTAAATTCAGGTAGCCCTGCCGTCCAAAAATCGGAAAAAAGAAACCGATCTAGGGCCTACAGCCGCGACGCTCGATTTAAACGCACCACTATCGAGGGCTTTCGTGGCAACGCGCGGCGACCACTAAACGAAGGCGTAGGCTCTTCTCCTTTAGATTACCCGCGTTCGACCTGTGCCGAGTTGGCTTGGGGGCTGAAACTCAGCATAATGATCGAGGTATTTGAGATCCCCACCGGCAGGCACAGAAAGGGAACATTTTCCTTGGCCGGCATTCTTTTGGCCACATCGGCGCTGGGACAGCCGGTGCCTTCCGGTCCCCCGCCGGTCGGAGTGGTCACGATGCAACGCCAGCCGATGACCGACAGCTACGAATTCAATGGCCGTATTCAGGCGATCAACAGCGTCAACATCGTTGCGCGCGTGAGCGCCTACTTGGAGCAGCAACTTTTCACGGAAGGCGCTGACGTCAAGAAGGGCGATCTGCTGTACACGCTCGAGCGCCCGCCGTACCAAGCGGCCGTAGACCAACAGAAGGCGGCTGTCCCTCCCGAAAATCATATCCGGGCGTAGCTATGATGTAATCCGGACAGAATTGGCGTGATGACGATGGATCCGGACGGTTGGACAGCTCGTCGTATCGGCGCGTCCCGAACGTCAGTGCGCAGATCACGTCCATCTATTTTTTTCCTGAATTTCTGTGACGAAAAAGCGACGGTTCTACGTCGCTTAGCCCCGATTGCTTATGCGATAGGCAATCAAATGCCACTTTTTGAATCAATTCATACAATTTCGACTTTTATGCGGTGCAGCGCATGAGGTGCGCGCATGGATCGCATGTCGTTCTGCCGCTTTTGCGCGGAACGAATCTAAATATATTGCGCTGCATCAATCAATAAAACTGCGGGAAACGCCTCGGAGTATCTCGAAGGGGATACAACATCATGGCTTACGGTCCATCTGCAGTTGCCTCGCGCGAACTCAGTTACCCGGAAGGTTCCAGCAACCGCGCCAGTCGCCGCGGCCTATTGCTCTGGTTATTCGACGCCATGATGGCGTCGCGCCAGCGTCAGATCGACCGCGAGATCGCACGGTATCTTGCGAGCACCGGAGGCAAATTTACCGACGAAGCCGAGCGTGAGATCGAGCGTCGCGTCCTATCCACGCCGTCGCATTGGTGAAGTAGCTTCGACGTAGCCCTCGCCTGCGAACGCGCGTAATTCCGAAAAAAACACAGGGGTTAGAAATGGCTGCTGCTACACAGAAGATTTGGTCATGGCGGCCCAAGATGTTCTGGGCCGGCCGTGAAGGCATGGCAAAAACCGAACGGCTACCACACGAGGGAGCCAGAGCCGTGCCCGGTTCGCTTCATTCAGGCGTTTTCAGCGAAATCAAGATGTTAGATGT
>Ga0207834_1000840_pt1 | contig 10040 bp, 10 predicted proteins | sample LuqExpMetagenom5_FD_187763 | JGI IMG/M metagenome (GOLD analysis project Ga0207834, IMG submission 187763) | Tropical forest soil microbial communities from Luquillo Experimental Forest, Puerto Rico - Sample 5 (SPAdes) | ecosystem: Environmental > Terrestrial > Soil > Tropical forest ...
TTACGAAGCACTTACTCGCGCCCGCGGCGAACGCGGCCCGCTCGATCTCGATTTGCCGGAACGCAAGATCCTGCTCAAGGGCGACGGCACCGTCGACCGCGTGGTCGTGCCGGGCCGGCTGGAGGCGCACCGCCTGATCGAGGAATTCATGATCCTCGCCAACGTCGCCGCCGCGGAGACCCTGGAGAAGGCGCGTGCGCCCCTGATCTATCGCGTGCACGACGAGCCGAGCGTGGAGAAGGTGAATGCGCTGCGTGAATTCCTCGCCACGCTCGGTATCCCCTTCCCTAAGGGCGGTGTACCGCACGCCGAAGCCTTCAATCGCGTGCTCGAGCGGGTGAAGGGCCATGATGCCGAGCCGCTGGTGAACGAAATCGTGCTGCGCACGCAGGCGCAGGCCCAATATGCGGCGGAGAATTACGGCCACTTCGGCCTGAATCTACGCCGCTACGCGCATTTCACCTCGCCGATCCGCCGCTACGCCGACCTGATCGTGCATCGCGGGTTGATCCGCGCGCTCAAACTCGGTGATGACGGCCTGCCGCCGCACACCGACCGTAAGGAGCTGGCCGAAATTGCCGCCGAGATTTCTGCCACGGAACGGCGCGCTATGCTGGCCGAGCGCGAGACCAATGACCGGTTGATCGCGCATTTCCTCGGCGACCGCATCGGCGCCAGCTTCGACGGTCGCATCTCCGGCGTGACCCACGCTGGGCTGTTCGTAAAACTCAGCGAGACCGGCGCTGACGGCTTTGTGCCAGCGCGCACCATCGGCGACGAATATTTTCGTTATCACGAGGCCGGCCACGCCATGGTCGGCTCGCGTTCCGGCGAGACCTATCGGCTCGGCGATCGCGTCACCGTCAAGTTGATGGAAGCCGCGCCGGTTGCTGGCGCACTGCGCTTCGAATTGCTATCCGAGGGCCGGCCCGGGCGACCGCGGCGCCGCGAAGCGCGCAGTGAGCGGCGTGATCGGTACCAGCCGCGCGACAACCGGCGGAAGGCGCGATGACTGATCAAGTGCAAGATTTCCTGGCCCGCATGTCGATGGTCGAGCGCGACCTGACCCATCCGGTGGTCGAACCGCGCGACGCTGCGACACTGATCCTGATCGACCGCTCTGGCCATGAGCCCAAAGTGCTACTCGGCCGACGCCACCCGGGTTCCAAGTTCATGCCAGGCAAGTTTGTGTTTCCGGGCGGCCGCACCGAACCGCTTGACCGCGCTATGCCGGCAGTGAGCGAACTCCATCCCGACGCACAAAAGAAGCTGCTGACGCGCGTGAAGGAGAACGGCGCCGGCTTTGCGCGCGGCTTTCCGCTCGCCGCCCTGCGCGAGACGGCGGAAGAGAGCGGCCTTCTGATTGGCGTCAAGCGCGATGAGCCGCCGGAAACGCCTGGCGGCCTGTGGGAAGAATTCGCCAAGGCGCACGTGCATCCGGATCTCGGCCAGCTCCATTTCGTGGTACGCGCCATTACGCCGCCCGGGCGCCACCGGCGTTTCGATACGCGCTTCTTTAGCACCGACGCCACTTCTATCGCGCATCGCATCGAGGGCGTGGTTGGGCCGGACGCCGAGCTAGTTGAGTTGGTGTGGATGCCGGTCGCCGAAGCCAAGACCTTGGACATGCCGATGGTCACCAGCGTGGTGCTCGACGAACTAGCCAACCGCGTCGCCGCCGGTATGCACCACCATTTGCCGGTGCCGATGTACTACATGGAAAACGGCAAGTTCTTCCGGGAATTGTTGTAGAAGCGAGCTTTTCTTGACATCTGCGGCTCTGCCGCTACGGTCCGGCGCCAACAGCACCTGAATGACGTTTCGAGGATAGTTCCATGGCCAAAGCCATCAGTCTGAAGATCAAGCTCGTGTCGAGCGCCGGGACCGGGCACTATTACGTGACCCGCAAGAATGCGCGCACGCAGACCGAGAAGCTGGCGAAGAAGAAATACGATCCGATCGCCAAGAAACACGTCGAGTACAAGGAAGCCAAGATCAAGTGATCGTCGGCTGATCACGGGTCGCGGCGGGGCGCTCTGTGGGCGCGCTCCGCATGTCTAAGCCTTGCGTGAATCAGGTGGCCGGCCCGAAGCGGCGCCCGGGAGGAGGCTACTAGCACTGCTTCCGCAGCGATGCCGATCGAGATCGTCACTTCCGGGCTTCGAGCAGCCTCAGGTTGACAGGGACATCGTCGTTGACAAGAGCGCGCGCGGTAATTGCTCTACCTCAGGCCGCGCCCAGGAAATGCTGGATGGTCTCGATGAATTTGCCGACCGAGATCGGCTTAGACAGATAGGCCTCGCAGCCGCCCTCGCGAATACGCTCTTCGTCGCCCTTCATGGCAAAGGCGGTAACCGCCACAACCGGGATCGCCTTCAGTTCGGGATCGTCCTTTAGCCATTTCGTCACTTCAAGACCCGAGACCTCCGGTAACTGGATATCCATCAAGATCAGATCGGGGTGGTATTTGCGCGCGAGATCGAGCGCTTCGATGCCGTTGCGAGTCCCCACCGTCAGGTAGCCGTGCGCTTCAAGGAGATCGTGGAAGAGCTTCATATTCAGCTCGTTGTCCTCCACGATTAGGACGGTCTTCGGCATTGTCCGCCCCATTTTGTCCCCAGGTGCACCTTGGCCGGGAGCGCGCGGCGTCGCCAGACCGCGGGCACTCGGGCATGATCAGCCACGGTAGTGCCGATTTCTTACGGAAAGGCAAATTTCATCGATGAAACGGCGCCTTTCAAAGACGGTGGAAGCGGCAGAAGGGCTTGCAATTCAGGCGCTTACGTATCTCGCCGGGGATAGCGAGCGGCTTTCGCGCTTTCTCGTCTCAACCGGCATTGAACCGGGCAAGATTCGCGCCGCCAGCTCCGAACCAGAGTTCTTGGTTGGGGTGCTTGACCACTTGGTCTGTGACGAGCGGCTGCTGACCGACTTTGCCGACGAGGCCGGAATACATCCGACCGATATCGGCAAGGCACTAGCCGCGCTGGGAGGCCGCCGGGAGCCCGAAAGCCCATGAGCTTCTGCCGCGATTGCCTAGCCGAGGTCTTGCAGGCAGCAACCCGCTGCCCGACCTGCCGCTCGCCGCGCATCGCGCGCCATCCCGAACTCGATCGGCTTGCCATTGCGCACGTAGACTGCGACGCGTTCTACGCCACGATCGAAAAGCGCGACGATCCAGCGCTGCGCGACAAACCGGTGATCGTCGGCGGCGGCAAGCGCGGCGTGGTCGCCGCCGCCTGCTACGTGGCACGCACTTACGGCATACGCTCGGCCATGCCCATGTTCGAGGCTAAGCGCCGTTGCCCAGACGCGGTGGTGGTGAAGCCAAACATGGCGAAATACGTCCAGGTCGGCCGCGCTGTGCGCAAGGCTATGTTCGCACTGACGCCGCTGGTCGAGCCGCTGTCGATCGACGAAGCCTTCCTCGATCTCACCGGCACCGAGCGCCTGCATGGCATGAGTGCGGCCAAAGTGCTGGCGCGTTTCGCCGGTCGGGTCGAACGAGACCTCGGCATCACGGTATCGATCGGCCTGTCGGCCAACAAGTTCTTGGCCAAGATCGCTTCCGACATGGACAAGCCGCGCGGCTTTGCCGTGCTTGGCCAGGATGAAGCCGTGAGGTTCTTAGCCGGGAAGCTGGTCGGCTTCATCTATGGCGTTGGCGCGGTGAGTGCCGCCAAGCTTGCCGCCGACGGGTACAAGCTGATCGCCGACCTGCAACGCGCCGAGGAACATGACCTCACGCGCCGCTATGGCGAGGAAGGCGCGCGGCTGTGGCGACTGGCGCGTGGCATCGACACGCGCACTGTCAACCCCGAGCGCGACACCAAAAGCATTTCCGCGGAAACGACCTTTGATCGCGACACCAGCGAATTTCGGCTGCTGGAGCAGACACTATGGGAGCTGACGGAGCAAGTGTCTCGCAGGTTGAAAGCCAATGCCTTGGCCGGCTCGACCGTGACGCTGAAGCTTAAGAGCGCCGATTTCAAAATCCGCACGCGGGCGCGTTCGCTCGGCTCGCCCACTCAGCTTGCTGCCCGCATCTTTGCCGCCGGCCGGGATTTGCTCACCCATGAAGTCGGCACCACGCGCTTCCGCCTGATCGGCATCGGCCTCAGCCATCTCGAGGATGCGGTCGGCGACGATCTCGCCGATCTCATCGACCGCCGCGCCGCCGAGGCCGAACACGCGGTGGACCGCCTGCGCGTTAAATTCGGCCGCGGGGCGGTCGTGAGGGGTCTGGTGCTCGACGAGGACTAGCCTACTGGCAGGGCTTCGATTTCTTGATATCGAGCGATGTCATATCGCCTTTTATGACGAAGTCGGAATAGTCGAGCGTGAGCGCGCGCGAAATGCCGTTCTCGAAAAGCTCGAAGGAGATCGCGTAAACCGGGGTCTGCTCGCCGGCATGTTCAGCCTTCTCGTCCTGCTGTTCGAAATAACTGATGGTCACCGGCCAGCGCGTCAGATTGGCAAGCTCGGCAAACTTCGCCGAGGCATCGTCCAGCGGCTTGCTGCCCGGCGGAATCGGTTGGCCAATTACCGTTAGCGTGCTGTAGAGCTTTTCCCCATTGTCCGAACCATCGTACACCGGAAATTCGAGGATCGATTTGCCCTCGCGTGCGGCGATGATAATGCGTCGCATATGCTCGGTTGGAAAAACCGCGCTTACTGATACCGTGAATTTCTTGGCGGTCGGCTTGCTTAAATCGACCGCCACCGTTTGCGTGTTTCGCTCGGCATGGCCGTCAACGACGTCGGTAGGTTTGTCGTCTAGCAGATTTTCAGAATTGAAACGGAACGTCTTAGCGTTCCCGTCCTCCCACGTGGTCGAGCGTAGGTCGCTGAGCGCGGTTTTCCCCTCGGAGGAGTCGAGCTCCGACACCTGGCGAAACTGCAGCTCATAGCCCTCGCAGGTGTTCCCCGAAAAATCGTAGAGGATGCGTCCGCGCACCGCTTCGATACCGCGGGTGCCGTGCGACTCCTTCAGCTTGAGATCATAGACCGCTCGATGCGGCGCCAGGAACACCTTGTCGGTTGGCGGCGCGGCCACGGCCTGGACCGCCATGCCAGCTAGACCGAGCACAGACAAGATCAGAAATTGGATCCGTGGTATCTTCATCAAGGCGGAGCCCTTCCAGCGGCGTTCCAAAGATAAATTAGCAGGATAAGAGTAAGATAGAGGCCGTTGCCGTCGCTGGCAACGCGGCCTTGCGCTTGCACCAAAGTGCCCGATCAGCCAAGACAGAGCAACCCATCGGGAGGACAGATATGGCCGGAATGATTGAAAAGAAGCTTACAAACCTGGGAATTACGCTGCCGACGCCCGCCAGTCCGATCGCCAACTACGTGCCGTTCGTGCGCACCGGCAACCTGCTCCTGATCTCCGGCCAGCTCTGCTTCGGCGCCGACGGGAAGTTAGTCGCGAAGGGCCAGCTGGGTGGTGGTGTCTCCATCGAAGCGGGACAGAAAGCGGGGCGTGCCTGCGCTGTGAACTTACTGGCGCAGCTCAGGGCCGCGCTCGGCGACCTCGACAAAGTACGCCGCGTTGTGCGCCTCGGTGGCTTCATCAATTCGACACCCGGGTTCACCGACGGGCCGAAGGTGATGAACGGCGCCTCCGATCTGATGGTCGAGGTGTTCGCTGACAAAGGCCGTCACGCGCGCACCACCGTCGGCGTCGCGGCGCTCCCGGCCGACGCGGCGATCGAGGTCGAAGGGCTGTTCGAGGTCGACTGACGTTCTATGTCCGGCCTCGGCTGGCTCACCGCGCGACCGATCGCCCATCGCGGTCTGCATGATGAAGCGGCCGGCGTCATAGAGAACACCGCTTCCGCTTTTTCCGCCGCTATCGCTCGCGGCTACGGCATTGAATGCGATCTACAGATCAGCGCCGACGGCGAGGCCATGGTGTATCATGACGAGGCGCTCGGCCGGCTGACCGCAGGCAACGGCCGGCTGGCCGAGATGCGGGCGGTCGAGATCCGGCAAGCGTGCTTTAAAGAAAGCGCGGACCGTATCATGACGCTCGGCGAATTGTGCGACCTGGTCGCGGAGCACGCCGCGCTGGTGATCGAACTCAAGAGCCATTTCGACGGCGACCGGCGGCTGGTGCGGCGGGTCGTCGATGTGCTCGGCCGATATCGCGGTCCGGCGGCGGTGATGTCGTTCGATCCCGGGATGATCGAGCTGGTGCGCTCGATCGCGCCGCAACTCACCCGCGGCCTGGTCGCTGAGCATCATCACGCCCATAACGAATCGGGCGCGTTGCCTGTCGGCGAGAAGCATCGCATGGCGTGGCTGTTGCATGTCATCCGGACGCGGCCGCAGTTCCTTGCCTATGCGGTGCGTGACCTGCCAGCGGCAGTTCCGCTAATTGCGCGAGCAATCTTCCGCCTGCCGCTGCTTACCTGGACTGTGCGCAACGAAGCCGATCGCGCTCGCGGCGTACGCTGGGCCGACCAGATCATCTTCGAAGGCTGGCGGCCGTGAATAGGCCGGTAGCCACAAGAACGGGTTAAGTTCGAACGATTTCCGGCATAAAGTTGGTCTATCCAGACAGCCGATGACCGATTTCGAACTCCGTATTCGCGTCGCGCAGTCGCTAGCCGAGGTTCCGGCCGCGGCTTGGGATGCCTGCGCTGGCTGTGCTAATGCGGCACCCGAGGATAAATTATCTACACGACGGTTCGTCTCTAATCCCTTCGTTTCTCATGCATTTTTGTCATCGCTGGAAGCCTCAAACTCGGTCGGCGGCCGCACCGGATGGCAGCCGCGCCACCTGCTCGCCGAGGACCGAGGTGGCGACCTGCTCGGCGTCGCGCCGTGCTACCTAAAGAGCCATTCGCGCGGCGAATATGTCTTCGATCACGGCTGGGCCGAGGCCTTCGAGCGCGTCGGCGGCGACTATTATCCCAAGCTGCAGGTGGCGGTGCCGTTCACGCCAGTGACCGGTCCTCGGCTGCTCGCCCGTCCGGGCCCGCTAGCCGAAGCTGTGCATCACGCGTTCGCCGATGCTTTGGTTGAAATCACGACCAGCAGCGAGTTGTCGTCGGCACATATCACGTTCCTGACCAACACGGAGTGGCACACCCTCGGCGAGCGCGGCTTCCTGCAGCGCAACGACCAACAATTCCATTGGGAGAATGCAGGCTACGCGAACTTCGAGGATTTCCTCGGCCATCTTGCCTCGCGCAAACGCAAGACCATCCGGCGCGAGCGCAAGGAGGCTATCGCTACCGGCATCGAGGTGCGCTGGGTGACTGGATCGGACCTAACCGAGGATGTCTGGGATGCGTTTTTCCACTTCTACATGGAGACCGGATCACGAAAATGGGGTCGGCCCTATCTCACCCGCGAATTCTTTTCGATCGCGGGCGAAAAGATGCGCGACCGCATCTTGTTGGTGATGGCCCGCCGCGCAGGGCGCTGGATCGGCGGCGCGCTCAATTTCGTTGGCAGCGACACACTATTCGGCCGCAACTGGGGCGCCATCGAGCATCACCCGTTCTTGCATTTCGAGCTGTGCTACTACCAAGCAATCGACTACGCGATCACGAACAAGCTCAAGCGGGTGGAAGCCGGCGCCCAGGGTGAGCACAAACTGGCGCGCGGCTACATGCCAACAACTACCTATTCTGCCCATTTCATCGCCAATCCTGCCTTGCGGCGGGCGATCGCCGAGTATCTGACACGCGAGCGCGCCTATGTGCGGGCGGCCGGCGAGGAGCTTGCGGCGGCCGCGCCGTTCCGCAAGGATTTGGTCGAGCAAGATTGAGTCTGCGGGAGACCCGGATGCCGAGCTACGATCCGAACAACATCTTCGCCAAGATCCTGCGCGGCGAGCTGCCGAGCTACAAGGTCTACGAGGATGACAAGACCTTCGCCTTCCTCGACATTATGCCGCGCGCGCCCGGCCACACGCTGGTGTTGCCCAAGACGCCGGCGCGCAACATACTCGACGTCAGCGCCGACGATTTCGCGTATGTAATGAAGGTGTCGCAGAAGATCGCCAAGGCTGCAATGACGGCGTTCGAGGCCGACGGGATTACCATGCAGCAGTTCAACGAGGGCGCTGGCGGGCAAGTCGTTTTCCACTTGCACGTCCATATCATCCCGCGCAAGGCAGGCCTGCCTATGAAGCCGCCGGCCAGCGAGAAGGAAAGGCCGGATATATTGGCTGAGCAGGCCAAGAAGCTTGCAGCCGCTCTGGCTGGCTAGTGCACGAATGGGAGTCCCCCGAGCGGAGGTGCAGCAGGGTCTTCGTGCGGTCTTCCATAAACTCGCGCAACTTATCTGACTCTCGCCAGCATTCTCAGCCGCTGGCGGCAGTGATCGCGCGCCTAACTTTCATCGCAATCGCTGTGGAACGTCTGAGCGCCGATCAGGCCTTGATGAGCGGTACCTTCGGAACCGAGCTGCGTTTAGCCCGTGGCCGCGGCGACGACCGGCGTTTCTTCGGCCGTACCTGCACTGGTAGCTTTTCCGGCTTGGGCGTGACCGGGCCCTCGAGGAACTGGAAGCCGAGCTTGTCCCGTCCGTTCTCGTCTTTGTCGACGATCACCCGCACGTGCCCGCCCGCCTTCAGGTGGCCGAACAGTACCTCGTCAGCGAGCGGTTTTTTGATGTGCTCCTGGATCACGCGCGCCATCGGCCGCGCGCCCATAAGCTCGTCGTAGCCGTTGGCGATCAGCCAGCGCGTAGCTTCTTCCGACAGCTCGATGGTGACGTTGCGGTCGCCAAGCTGCGCCTCGAGCTGCAGCACGAACTTCTCGACCACCATCTTGATGATCTCTTGCGACAGGTGCGCAAAGGTAATGGTCGCGTCGAGCCGGTTGCGGAACTCGGGAGAGAACATCCGACTGATCGCCTCCTGATCGTCGCCCTCGCGTTTGTTGCGCGTGAAGCCAAATGCCGCCCTTGCCATGTCGGCCGCACCAGCGTTGGTGGTCATGATCAGGATAACGTTGCGGAAGTTGACCTGCTTGCCATTGTGGTCGGTCAGCTTTCCGTGATCCATGATCTGCAAGAGCACGTTAAACAAATCGGGGTGTGCCTTTTCGACCTCGTCGAGCAGCAGCACGCAATGCGGATGCTGATCGACGCCGTCAGTGAGCAGACCGCCTTGGTCGAAGCCGACATAGCCGGGAGGCGCACCGATCAGGCGCGACACGGTGTGCCGCTCCATGTACTCCGACATGTCGAAGCGGATCAGCTCGACGCCAAGCGCCACGGCGAGCTGCTTGGCAACCTCGGTCTTGCCGACGCCCGTCGGACCAGAGAACAAATAGCAGCCGATCGGTTTTTCCGGCTCCCGCAGGCCAGCGCGCGCCAGCTTGATCGAGGCGGCGAGCGATTCGATTGCCTTGTCCTGGCCGTAGACAACCGTCTTCAGCGTCTGTTCGAGATGCTGCAGTACCACGGCGTCATCCTTTGACACTGTCTTAGGCGGTATCCGCGCCATGGTGGCGACCGTCGTCTCGATCTCCTTGATGCCGATCGTTTTCTTGCGCCGGCTTTCCGGAAGTAACATCTGCGCCGCGCCCGACTCGTCGATCACATCGATCGCCTTGTCCGGAAGTTTGCGGTCATGGATGTAGCGCGAGGATAGCTCGACTGCCGCCTTGATCGCCTCGCTGGTGTATTTAAGCTTGTGATATTCCTCGAAATACGGCTTCAGCCCTTTCAGAATCTCGATCGTATCCGCCACATTCGGCTCGTTTACGTCGATCTTCTGGAAGCGTCGCACCAGCGCACGATCCTTCTCGAAATACTGCCGGTATTCCTTGTAGGTGGTCGAGCCGATGCACCGGATCGTGCCGGACGCCAGCGCCGGCTTGAGCAGGTTTGAAGCGTCCATCGCGCCGCCCGAGGTGGCGCCAGCGCCGATCACGGTGTGGATCTCATCGATGAACATGATCGCGCCCGGATAGGCTTCGATCTCCTTGATCACCTGCTTGAGACGCTCCTCGAAATCGCCGCGGTAGCGCGTGCCAGCGAGCAGCGTGCCCATGTCGAGCGCAAACACGGTTGCGCCC
>Ga0207834_1000842_pt1 | contig 10016 bp, 9 predicted proteins | sample LuqExpMetagenom5_FD_187763 | JGI IMG/M metagenome (GOLD analysis project Ga0207834, IMG submission 187763) | Tropical forest soil microbial communities from Luquillo Experimental Forest, Puerto Rico - Sample 5 (SPAdes) | ecosystem: Environmental > Terrestrial > Soil > Tropical forest ...
GCAGCCAGAACGCCGGGCTCCTCCAGCAGATCGCAGTAGAGGCACAGTGCGGTCACCATATTGCGGGTGTCATGCGCGACCTCGGCCAGCGTTTCGCCCCGGCTGCCGATCATGGCCAGGGTTTCCACCACGGTTTCCACGCGCCGACGCTCGCTCGTACCGTTCGTCTCCAATTGACCTGCTACCGGCACCGCCGTGACTCGATCCAACTGTTGCATTGCCGTTCTCCCTTCCGTTCTGTGCCATTTCTGGAATCCGTCTGGTTCAGAATTGGCCTTTCTTGCCTTCTCTATGTACACGTCGCGTGCCAAACCAGAACCCATTTGTCTAAGTTCCTAAGAAGGGAACAACTTACTGTCTAAAACCCGCACAGACCTGTGGAAAACTCGGGACGTATCTGTCCCGATTCAGAACAGTTTGAGCGCCGGGAAAATCTGTAAGATATTGATTTTTAATGTATTAAAGAGTGTTTCCCAGGGCTAGTTCTCTTTCGGGCGCGATTCCCGTAACGGAACCACTTTGGGAACCATGCCCAACTTGGCCCAAGCTCTCGTACAATCCCCCTATGAGCCAGACCATTTCGAAATCCCTCAACAACTCTTTCCGCCCTGGCGGACGGCTCCCGAACCAACTCCGCCCCTTCAGTTTCACTCCGGGCTTTGTCCAGACGGCCGAAGGTTCCGTTCTGGTCTCGTTCGGTAATACCCGCGTTCTGGCCAATGCCACGATTGAACAGGGTGTCCCTGGCTGGCTGCGCAATTCAGGAAGAGGCTGGGTCACGGCCGAATACGCCATGTTGCCCCGTTCTACGGTGACTCGGACCCCGCGCGAGAGCGAACGCGGCAAGATTGGCGGCCGTACTCACGAGATTCAGCGTCTGATTGGCCGCAGCCTCCGCTCGGTGGTGGACATGCACGCCCTTGGCGAGCGGACCGTGATCCTGGATTGCGATGTACTGCAGGCCGATGGCGGCACGCGCACCGCGGCCATCTCTGGCGCGGCTGTGGCCCTGGCTCTGGCGCTCAATGCGCTGGTCAAGGCGGGGACGATTAAGAATTCTCCAATGAAGCAGCTCATTGCCGCCACCTCAGTTGGCATTGTGGGCGGAGCGGAGCTGCTCGACCTTTGCTACGAGGAAGATTCCCAGGCCGAGGTGGATATGAATGTGGTGATGACGGCCGATGGCGGCCTGGTGGAGACCCAGGCAACCGCCGAAAAGGGAAGCTACTCCAGGAAGCAGCTCAATAGCCTGATAGACCTTGCCGAAGTGGGGATCCGCGAGATCTTTGCGGCGCAGAAGGCTGTTCTGGGCATGTAGAGCAAAAAAATAAAAGCGCGGGGGCTACGGCTCCCGCGCTTTTATTTTTTTGGCCTGATGCTACTTCTTCTTTTTCTTGTTCTTCGCGTTGGCGTTGGCCGGGTCTCCGGGCTTTTTGTCCGCGTCGTGCTGGACAGGAATTGGAGCCAGGTCTGGTCCGGTTCGCTCCACGCGGGTATCAACCAAACGGAAGCTCAATGTGCGCGGATGGACGGGCCGTGTGACGCCGGTGGTCTTGTCGGTGGCCAGAGCGCCATCGCCGGGAATGGTGAAGGTAAAGGTAGCCGGTGCCTTGTCCGTGGCTGGGGTCACCTTCACGGGAAGGTAGCCTTGGATGGGATGCAGGCGATAGGCCGTCTCATAGCGATGCCGGCGGATGCTCCAGGTGAAGACCCGTACCTGATCAAAGTCATAGGGCAGGCCGGACTTGAGCGGAGACATAATCGTCAGGAATTCCGGCACTTGATGGTTGGCGGCACTCGATTCCGGATCGTCTACCTTGGTCAGAACCCATGCGCCCACAATTCGTTGGCCCTCGGCAAACAGGCCGATTTCGTCCGGTACATCCACGTCGAGCCGGCTAGCCAGTACCCAGCCGGTATGTCCCTGTGCGTCGCGCGCCAGCCACCAGTCTTCCATCGGTGGTGGCTCAGGGGCGGGAGTGGGAGGAGCGGGTGCAGGGGTTGGAGCGACGGCTTGCGTGCCTGGCTTGGCCGTTGCGGCTGGAGCAGCCGGTTTGGCGGCAGGCGGCGGAGTTACCGGCTTGGGGGCAATCGGCGCACCGGTCGCGGTGGTTTTTACCACCGAGGCGCGCACGAGCAGATCCACCTTGGTGTTGCCGGTCAGCAGATAAAAATGCTGGGTGGCGCGGCCAGGGGTCAGGTGCATGTAGAGGTCGTCGCGCAGGGTAGCGCGGGCCGTAATCGTGTCCTGGCGATGGGCGTCGGCCAACTGCATAAAGGCGTCGGCATCTTTGGCGTCGATGACGGCGTGGTCTTCGATCCAGCCGACCTCGTTTTTCTCGGTCCGGACGTGAAGAAAACGGCGGCCTCGTTCAAAGACCTGCAGTTTTTGTCCGTTGGTTACCTGGGCCACGCGGTTTGAAACCGCGGCCACGCGATCATGCAGATAGGTTTGCCGGGCCGCAACGTAGACCGTATCTTCCTTGCGATGGCGGAAGCGGGCACAGCCGGCAACCAGTACCACAAGACACAGCAATCCCACCAGAGTGGCTACTGGACGAAGGCGCATCGGGCGCGCCACATGTGCTGGAAAGAGCGGTTTCACGGGCAGTTTCGACTAGTTGAGGATAGCATTTTGCACCAGGAATGGTGGATACAGGCTCCCAACTGGTCAACAGGTACGGTCGGAAAAGGGCCTGAATACATCCCCCAGGTGCAAGAGAAAAGCCGGCCGTTACGCCGGCTTTCTCTGGATGTGGATCATGGTGGCGCGTTTTTCAGCGTTCGCCTGTCTTAGTGTGCGGCGGCAATGGCGCTAGCCTGGGTTGGATCCGTACCGGTGGTGGATTGGACCACGGTATCCAGATAGCCGGAGTTGGTTGAGTCATACACGTAGCCGGACAGGTCATAGCTGCCATCGGCGCTCACGGCAAAGACAAACTGATGGGAAGAGTCTTCCGCCAGCCCTACGGTGTGGGTACCAGCCGAGAAGGTGCTGCCGAGCGCGGTCAGCGTATAGCTGCTGCTGGAGCTGGCAATCGAGAATCCCTTGATCAGTCCGGCTGTGCCGGATGCGGTCTGCCGGTTGGCCACATAAACATAGCTGCCGGTGGAGATGGGCAGGATTGAGTAGGGAGCCAGGCCGCTGATCGCATACGGCGAGCTGGACAGCTCGGCCAGGGTGCTGTACGTGAAGACGCGCAGGCCGCCGGAGTTCGATCCGGAGGTTGCGGCGGTTTCGCCAATGTAGAGCAGGCGGTTGGAGGGGTCCACTGCCACCGAAAGCGCGGAGCCGGAGCTGCCTTTGACGGCAATGGTGCCCGCCGTGCCGAAGGGATTCGCATTGCCGGAAGTGAAGGGAACCGTCGCCGTGCCGCTGGTGCCCATGGCCACAAAGACGTAGGCATTGTCCGGCGAGATGGTCAACTGCTGAATCGAACTGCCCGCGATACCAACGTACTGCTCCGTGGTGGCGGTGGGCAGGCCTGTCGAACTACTGATCGAGATGGCATACAGATTGGCCGTGCCACTCATGGCCTCAACTAGCCAGGTGCCGGTTGAATCCACCTGCATGGCGTAGGCCTGATCGGTGGAGATGGGCTTGGAGGAGTTGCTCAGGGTCAGCGTTCCGCTGGAACCAATGGTGTAAACGTAGATACCGTTGAGGGTGCTCAGATACAGGAAGCTGTTGGAAGGCGCAACGGTGAGCGTAATGGGGGTGGTGGGCGTGGAATAGCTGGCAATCTTGGTCAGTGTGCCGGCATTCACGTAGTACGCCACAATCTGCGCGGTTTCAATATTCAGGACCCAGAACACGCCGCTGGACAGTGTAGTGGTTGTGGTGCCGTCGGAACTCGACGACGGGGCCTGCCAGAAGTTGGAGCACCCGTTCAGCAGGGGCATTGCGCCCAACAACAACACACTCACCCACTTGGTAATCTTCATTCCCTCTCCTCAGCTCTGGTGCTGGTTCCGGCGAAACTGTCTGGCCTAGGCCCATCTCTTTAAGGTTATAGCGGTTTCAGGATTGCTGTATCCACGAAGTGAAGCTGTCCAGTCGACTCGGCCCCAAGGAGGGGCAACATTGGAAGCTATCGCAGTGGGTCTATCTATCCTGAAACCGCTCTAGCGGATCAGACAGAGTAGTGCGCCGCGCAGCCCACCCTGCAGCTACCAGGCTCTTCCCTCAATGAGACGCAGGGGAAAGACGAAATGCTCACGCAAGCTGCGACGAGATTGGCGGCAAACTTGAGGCCAACCCAAGCGGAAGGGGAGGAGAGAACATGCAGTGGGGGAGGAGGGGGAGGGCCGATGAGAGGCTGGTGTACCTCCTGGCGGCTGTGCGAGCAATCAGGAGATACACCATTCGACGCGGGGAAGCGCGGAACTTATGTTGGTGGGAAGCGGCCTTTGGGTATCCGCTCTCCGTGGGGAACGCGGAGCTGGAAGGCCAAACGCCGCTTCACGGCCTGAGGCTTAGACGTGCAAGGTCTCTTCGCCCTTCTGCCAGTTGCAGGGGCAGAGCTCGCCGGTCTGCAGAGCGTCCAGAACACGCAGAACTTCCTGCGGGTTGCGGCCAATCGACAGATCCGTCACGTAGACAAAGCGGATCACGTTCTTCGGGTCCACGATGAAGGTAGCGCGCTGTGCAACACCGGCCTCGGGATCGATGATGCCCAGAGCTTGGCTCAGTTCACGCTTGATGTCCGACAGCATGGGGAAAGGCAGCTTGGTCAGGTCCGGATGATGCTCGCGCCAGGCGTGATGCACAAACTCGGAGTCCACCGAGGCGCCCAGGATCTGCGCGTCGCGATCCAGAAACTGCTGATTGGCCTTGCCGAAGGCCGCGATTTCCGTGGGGCACACAAAGGTAAAGTCCTTGGGCCAGAAGAAATAAACCTTCCACTTGTCGGGATAGCTGGAGCTATTGATCGATTCAAAAGCATTCTTCAGATCCACACTCAAACAAGCAGTCAAATCAAACTCGGGAAACTGCTGACCAACACTAACCATGGAAGACTCCTTCAAAAAGGTTGGAGGTTTGCATTGTGCACACTGCGCCTCATCCGTGGGGCCAGCGGCAACCAAGAAGATACACCGGTGCAAAGGCTCCGGCTAAGAAGAGTGGATTAATCCATTTTCACCCTACAAAGGATGTTTGGGGTAGAGCAAAGGACTCAGGGATTTTCCGGAAGAGGGTGGAATTTCCACGCGCAGGGGCCTGGGCGGGTGTTTACGGCCAGATTCTGGCATCTACGTTCGATGGGCTGATTTTGCAGGCTGGCCGAGAGGGGGAAAACGCGGAAGTGAGTTTGTACGCGCGGGGAATCAAAGGAGTTGCTGGGAGTGAACGGTCCTGAGGTATGTTCTGAGCGCGTGGGGTCGAGCGATGCGTTTGCGGCCTAATTCGGCTTGCTGCCGGTCGAGCGGCGGCGGAATCGCTCGTCAATTGGCTGGCGGTCTTTGAAGCCGGTGTCCATGGTGTGCCAGTGGTCAATGGAGCTTTCGCCCATCCTCCAGCACAGGAGCACCACCTCGTCATCCAGCCGGCAGGGAAAATCCAGCAGGCCTGTGTCGAGATCCTTCACCTGCACCCCGATGGCGTCGATCTCGGTAACGGTTTCGCGTACCTGCTTCAGGTGGTCCTCCATCTCATTGCGCTCCCGCACCACGGCCCGGGTTTCAATCCGCATGCCGCCGCTGATGAAGATGCGGCGGGAGAGGTTTGCCAGACGCGCCTCCACAGCCTCGGCTGCTTTGCGGCCTTCAAGCGCGCGCTTCAGCAGAGACTCCAGGATGGGCAAGAGGGATTGGGCTTCTTCCAGGGTGAAGGTTTTCATGGGGACCTCGACTCTTTCAGGATACGGGAAATGCAACTGCGGGAATAGAGCCAGCTTGCGGTAACTTCTGCACGGCCGCGCACTTCGGATGGGTACTCTTTTGGGGGCGAGGAAGTGACTTCCCGCCCCCCATGACGTGTTCTGATCAGCCGAGTTCCAGCATCCGGTCCAGGGCCACACGCGCCCAGCGTTTTACCTCCGGCTTAACCTGGATGCGGTTCACCACGCGGCCTTCCACCAGATTTTCCAGGGCCCAGGCTAGATGTTGCGGGCTGATCCGGTACATGGTGGTGCACAGGCAGCCGGTTTCGTCGAGGGTAACGATCTTCTTGCCAAGCGGGGCAAAGTGCTTTGCCAGGCGGTTGACCAGGTGGATCTCCGTTCCGATGGCAAAGGTGGAGCCCTCGGGTGCCTCTTCGACGATCCGGATTAGCCGCTCCGTCGAGCCCAGTGCGTCGGCCTTCTGGCAAAGCTCAAAACGGCACTCTGGATGCACGATGACCTGGATGCCCGGGAATTTGGCGCGCACCTGATCTACGTGGCTGGGCAAAAAGCGCTGGTGCACGGCGCAATGGCCCTTCCACAGCACCACCTGACTGCTGGCCAGTTGGCTGGTCGTTAGCCCGCCCATCGGCACCCATGGATCCCACACCTGCATCTGGTCCAGTCCGATGCCCATGGCAAAGCCGGTATTGCGGCCCAGGTGCTGGTCGGGCAGGAACAAGATGCGCTTGCCCCGCTCAAAAGCCCAGCGGAAGGCCCGGTCGGCGTTGGAACTGGTGCACACCAATCCGCCCCGTTCGCCACAAAAGGCTTTGATGGCGGCGGTGGAGTTCATATAGGTGAGCGGAATGGTATCGGCTGCCACGCCCGCGCGTTCCAGGGTTTGCCAGCAGGCTTCAACCTGCGAAATTTCGGCCATATCGGCCATGGAGCAACCGGCGTTCAGGTCTGGCAGGATGACCTGCTGCCCCTCATGCCCCAGCAGATCGGCGCTCTCCGCCATAAAATGCACGCCGCAGAAGAGAACGTAGTTGGCGGTGGTTGCGGCCGCGGCCTGCGACAGCTTGTAGCTGTCTCCGGTAAAGTCAGCAAAACGAATCACTTCGTCCCGCTGATAGTGGTGACCCAACAGAACCGTTGTTGCCCCCAATTGGGCGCGCGCTGCCGAGATCCGTTCGTCCATGGTGTGGTCGGGCAGAACCAGATAGTTTTCAAGTGTGCAAGAGCTTGCAGCCTCAGACGAGGCCGCCTTTGCGTCGTCAATTACCAGATTCACTTTTTCCGCCTTCAGTCCTGCCGTTCTCTGCATGCGGATACGGTGGACGGGGATGTTGAAAGCACCAGCTAGAGCTGCAGTGGATGCACTTTCACCTCAGCCGCGCAACGGAATGCTGTGTTGCGGGCGCGGGCGTCCCATCCACGGGGTTGTTGCAGCCCCTCGTCAAGCTGGCGGAGCATGTCCGCTGGCCGATGCCCTATTTTAACCGGAGAGTCACAGTGTTGGGCTAGAGTTCAATGCCGGTTATGTGACGGCCGGACGTAAAACCGCGGCCAGAGCCTGTCCAATACGCTCATGGCCCAACCGGCTCAGATGGTTGGGATCGGCGAAATTGGCATAAAAATCCTGTCCCTTGAATGCTTCGAGTAACGCGAAGGCGTCCAGAAACAGGCAGCCGTGGCGACGTGCAGCCTGGGCAAACAGGCCCGCGGCCTGACGGCGGTTGGAGCGCGTCAACGGATCTGGGCAGGAGAAGGGACTGAGCACTACCGTGGTTCTCAGTCCGAGAGAATCCAGTTCGCTCAGCAATGTGTCCAGCGCCATGCCGAGAGAGGGGCCGTCGAAGACGCGGTGGCCGAGGCCTATTCTGCGCAGGATCCAACCCAGCGCGAAACGGCGCGCGAACACGGTGCGTATCCGCAAGGTGGGAACAAACCGGGCCTCCGGTGTGTCGGGCGGCGGATGCGGATGGGCGGAAGTGGATGGGTGGCTGGAGCTGCACGTTGGGGTTCCGCCCAGGTGAAGCATTTTCTTCATCTTGGGCAGCGTCTCGTAATGGCCCAATTGCAGCACCAGGATCTGCGTATTCCGGGCCCGGCAGGCCGCGGCAATCTGTTCGCCGGAGTGCAGGTTGGCATAGCCCAGCACCTCAGGATGTTCCGCGGCGGGATGGTTGAGTTGCCGTAGCGCCACGCTCACCAAAGAGAGTCCGGCTCCCACCGGAAAACCAGTGAGATGACAGCCTCCGGCAAACAAAATTCGAGGCGCGACGGGCATTGCACTCCCTTCAGAAAGCCTTTTCGGCCTGCTCCGGTTACGTCAAAATCGGGGTCTACGGGAGAGAGATACCCAGAACTATAGGCCCGTCCGTGCAAAGAGCGCCAGTCTGTTCTGCGGGGAGGGCACTTCCTGTTTGTGGGCTATGTGTGCGGACAGTTATCATGGTCCTTCATGGGAACACCACTTCCAATTGAGGCAGCCACAATTGGCTGGGCCGACTCGCTGATCCTGATGTTGATGGCGCTGGTCGTCTTCGGACCACGTAAGCTGCCCCAGCTTGGCCGACAAGTCGGCAAGCTGATGTATGAGTTCCGCAAAGCTTCCAACGACTTCAAGTTCCAGATGGAGGAGGAGTTGCGTGCCGCCGAAGAGGCTGACCGTCGCAAGCGCGAAGAAGCAGAGCGCCAGCAGCAGGCCTTGAACGCCCCGGCCGTGGATTCCACCCCCGCTGCAACCAGCGAGTCGTCTAGCGAAAGCTCTGACGCGAACAATCCTTACCTTGGTTACACCGAATATGTGAAGGAGCAGGAGCGGCAGGCAGAACAGTCCGTACAGACTGAGCCACCGTCTTCCTCCTGTCAGCCGGACTCCGCAGTCGCGGAGCAGGCTAGCGCTTCGGAGACAGGGTCGACCCTTCCCGATACCCCGGTGCTGCCCGCCGTAGAGTCACCACTGGTGCAAGCCAGCGCGGACGCGGCGCAGCCTGAGGTTCCCACCGCCGCTGAGGCGAGTCTTTCCACGGAGCCGGCCCCGCATCATGGTTGACGCAGGCGACGCAGTCGAACAAGCACGCAAAGCCGTCTCGGAGCGCGTCGAGCTGCCGGGCATGAGCCTGATGGAGCACCTTGAGGAGCTCCGCAAACGGATCATTCACTCCGCCCTCTACCTGCTGGTGGGGTGCGTTATTTCATGGATCTTTGTGGACCGGCTGGTGGGCTTCCTGCAGGCGCCGCTGGTCAAGATCGGCAAGACGCTGGTCTTTACTCACCCCATGGATCCGCTCAATCTGGATTTGCAGATTGCGCTGCTGGGTGGGGCCATTCTCGCCTCGCCCATGATCCTCTATCAGGTGTGGCTGTTCATCGCCCCCGGTCTCTATCAGAACGAGCGCCGCTTCGTGATTCCCTTCATGGGAGCCACGGTCTCGCTCTTCCTGGCTGGCGCGGCCTTCGGCTACTTCTACGTGCTGCCGGGCGCGATGGAGATCCTGATCCTCAAGTTTGGCCACAACTTCACCTCCATGGTGACGATTGAGGATTATTCAAGCTTCTTTCTCTCCATCATCCTTGGCCTGGGCATCAGTTTTGAATTGCCGATCCTGATCTTCTTCCTGGCGCTGTTCGGACTGGTGAGTCCGCGCTTTTTGTGGAAGAACATCCGCTATGCGATTCTGGCGGTCTTCATTGTGGCGGCCGTCATCTGTCCCAGCCCCGACCCGTGGACCATGTGTGTGTATGCCATCCCCATGCTTGCGCTCTATCTGGTTGGTATCGGCGTGGCCTGGTGGGTGCATCCCTCGCATAAGGAGAAGCGCAAGAAGAAGGAGACGCAGTAATGCTTTGTCCGGATAAGCTTGTACGGCGCGGAGTACTTGGCTTGCTCGTCTTCGCGGCGGTCTTTGTGATCGACGCGCACGCCCAGCAGCACTTTGATGGTGCCAAGGCTTACGAGTATGCCCGCCAGTTTGCGGGCATCGGCCCGCGCTGGTCAACCGGCCCTGGCCATCTGAAGGCGGAGAACTACCTGCGCGCGCACTTCCACGGCGACGCGGTAGAGGAAGATACCTTTACCGCCAATACTCCCATCGGCCCGGTTCCCATGCGTAACTTCATCGTGCGCTATCCGGGCAAGAAGCCGGGCGCGATTGTGCTGGCCACGCACTACGAGACCAACTA
>Ga0207834_1000847_pt1 | contig 9995 bp, 5 predicted proteins | sample LuqExpMetagenom5_FD_187763 | JGI IMG/M metagenome (GOLD analysis project Ga0207834, IMG submission 187763) | Tropical forest soil microbial communities from Luquillo Experimental Forest, Puerto Rico - Sample 5 (SPAdes) | ecosystem: Environmental > Terrestrial > Soil > Tropical forest ...
ATGGGACCGGTGATGGCTGCGAGTAACAATGTGTTTTTCACTGCTATTAAAAATACATCATCAGCCAAAAGTAAGTTAATATAATTTTGTAATCCGATGAATCTAGGCGGCTCTAAAATATTGTAATAAGTAAAACTTAAACATAGAGAAGTTATTACAGGCACAATATAAAACATAGTGAATAAAATCGCATAAGGAGCAAGAAACAAATAATATGTTTTTGAACTTTTTGCCTTTTTCCAAGAAATCGCTGCGTCTTTCCTCTTTTTTCTGAGATATTTTTTTAAGAAATTCATCACCTTTTACCCCCTATTTGTTATCCAAGCCAAATTCCAGACGCTTCTTTGTAATCTCTTCGTTAATCGTTGTTGCATAATCCAACAGTGTCTCACGCGGATCTTCATTTTTAGTAATGACTCTACGGATTGCGTTTGTAATATGTCTACCCGTATAATAACCGCCGGCTACTTCCCGAAGTCCAACAGCCCATTTGCGTTGTTCCCTTAATACATCTAACTGACTGCTGCTCCAGGAAAGCTGTTCAAATGCATTCACATTGGCGGTTGCATATCTGGCAGAAGCACCCATGACACTTTCCATCTCCTGTCCGAAACGTACCTGAGTATCAGTACTTACCCACCACTTCATAAATTCCCATGCATTTTTCTTGGTAGATTCATTATCCTGCTTCAGCATAAAGGAACAGGAACCGGAAGTATGACAGGAGCGGTCTATGGTACCATCTTCCTTTAACGTACCGGGTATTACGGTAAAATCCCATAATCCTCTGATTTCCGGAGCGAATACTACAAGCGTGTTGAAGGTACTGTAATCCGCTATACCAAGCGGCATCTGGCCGGATCGGAAAAGGTTAGGAAAATCATATATGGTTGGTAACTTATATTGTGTAAATAATTTAGTGAAGGTCTCAAAAGCTTTCACACCGCTTTCAGAATCAATCAAGGTACTTCTTCCTTCCTGATCATATACAGTTCCGCCATTCTGATACAGCAGTGCAAAGAAACTGGATAAGTCCGGGTTAGATACATTGTTCAGCGTACGTTCCGTGGATGGAATCGCTACAGTCATATTATTCTGTTGAATCGTCGGAAGAATTGATATTAAATCATCCCAGGTCTGCGGTATCTCCAGGCCAAGCTCATCCATAATGTCTTTTCGGTAGAACAATACATTAAAGTTCTGTGTTTCCGGTAACGCATAAATACCGTTTTGGAACAGATAGGGTGCGTAAGCACTGGGATAGAAATCCTTTAATACGTCTTTGTAATCATCAAATTGCGTCAGGTCTTCCACCGCATTACGCAATGCGTAGTTTACGGGTTCACCTTGTCCGGCTGATAATACGACATCAGGTCCTTTTCCTGCTATGATAGCATTCAATAAAGTAGCACCATCAACCAGTTTTACATTAACCTTAATATTGGAATTAGGAGTAAAGGTATCATCTATCATAGTCTTTAAAATGGTACTTTGATCACGTCCGGATAGGATCCATACCTGGATTGCCTCACCTTTACCATACACATCACCGACAGCATTATAATCTTTCGTAAATGAAACACAGAAGGACTTCACCTCATGGACTAACCTGTCCATAAACGTTTCCTTTACCGCATCCGGTTTAGCATTTGTACCGGTAATTGTAATATAATCAATGTCCAGGGGCGCTTCGCTCATTGTAAGGATGGAAGTACCTAATGCACTGATATTATCTTTAAAGTTTACAAAGCTTTTTGGAATTCTGTCCGGGTTAGCTACAAATTTTTCGAGCTGCCGGGCCAGAGTTTCGATTGGAGCCACTTGATTGGCTTTTTCTCCGGAATATGCAACAATTTCGTCAATTATCTTATATAATCTTTTACTCTCCAGATCCATTGCCTGGATTACTTCCGGATAGGTCTGTGCAATTCTATAATCTCTGTACTTATCAGGTGTTGTTCCGGTCAGTACAAGGATTTTTCTGTACATCTCATTGAGTCGGTATACAGAATCCTGCATCTCATTGAGAATACTACCCAAATCTCCAAGTGTAACCTCGAGTCGAATCGTATGTTTACCTTTCGTTAAGTAAAATTGGTAGGCATTATTATCGGTATCGGCCAGGGTATACGAATCCCACTTATTACTGTATTGGAAGCGTATATATTCCAGCTCCGAGAAAGGTATCTCTCCGTCAATAGATACGGTTCGATTTGATACAAATCCGCGGTTATAATTCTGTCTGCCCTTTAAGGTAATATTGTAATAACCAGCCTCCGGAACATCACACTCCCATTCAATCCACTGCCCAGGTATTCTCCAGGCATTACCACCAATCATATTTAATCGTATTTCGGATACGCTGTAGGGTACGGTACTGGGTGATGACCTGTCATATATGGCATACAAGGATGGCGAAGACCGTAAGGTTGAATCCTCTCCCTGTACTACCTGTTTATAATTTGCAGATGTTTCTGAAGATGTAACATCAGGGGTACTTGCGCGATATTGTGTATAGGTCTCCGCACTCTTAACTGCACGCAAAGTCAAAGACTTTATGATAACCGGCTCATTCACTGCTTCAAGCGCAATTGTATTGGAACCTTTCTCAAAATAGAAGGTATACGGTTCTGTAAAATAGCCCAAATCATCTTTAAAATAAGCTCCGGTCCAATTGGGTATATCAACCTGGGTAGGTCGAATATCATTACCCTGATTATCCTGTTTTACTTCACTTTTATCAGCCCAAAGCCTTGTAAAGCTTAAGGCATCTGCTCCAAGGAACGGGACTTCCCCATTGATATAAAACTTTCTTTCAATGTCTACACCACGGGCTTTGACCGGATAATATTCCATATATATCTGATACATACCAGCCTCAGGTACATCAACCTGCCATTTTATATAGGAAGATTCTGCTGTTGATATAACATTGTTTACTCCTTCATATTCCGGAAGAAGTTCCACACCGTTGCCCTCCGTATAATTCGTTATATCTACAACGATATTTGCATCTGGGTAAGCAGCGTCAGAATGAGATGCCAGATACTTAGAATATGTATTGTCGCGTCCGATTCCTTCAACATCAGCAGTCAAATCTCCTGCATTCGCATACTTTTCCTCAAAATTCGTTACTCCCTTTCTAGGTATGAAGATGAACGCAATTACTAATGCAAATATGAACAACAATCCTATTAAAAACTTTTTCCAAGATTTCATAATTACCTCTCCTGTTTTAAATATGTAAAATTAAAAATGCCTTATACAACAAGATTTCTTGATTTGCTAATAATTACCATTTTTGTTAATATTCAATAAATTAATGCGTAATTAATAATTCATTTATATATATTTTAACACATTTCCTTACTCCCATCTTCTTGTGTATTGCTAAACACTTATCAAATATTGCTATTTTTGATGTTGTAATTGTCTATATCTCTATTAATGTAAACTTATAACAATAGATTATTTCTATATTACTATAACACAATATCGTCATTCTTTGTAGATTTTGTACATAAAACAGTGAAAATAATCTTTTTTCCCCTTTGATTCAAATTGCAATTTATGATTATACCGTTGCAGACAAAGAAAGGTGTTACTTTAGACATCATAAGTCCCAAGTAACACCTCCTTAGCCAAAAGTAAAATATCTTCATATATTTTTATTCATTTGAAAAAATCAATATCTTAATATTTGCATGCTTATCATCGTGATGCTTCTATTATCATAAGCACCTTAATTTCCTAAACTCAATCTGCAATCCAGATGGTGCAATATCATATTTCTACTTTATTCGCTGCTTGTACCAGCAACCTTGACGGTTGTTTTCCTGTTAATTCCATACTTCTTGCATCGGGTTGGGAATCTCCCACATAAACAGTATAGATACCCGGCTCAACCCATCTTCTTCCCTCCGCATCACATAGACTGAAGGCTCTCTGCGGCAGATGAATATGTATGTCCTTTTCCTCCCCAGCTTCTAATTCTATTTTCACAAAGGCTTTCAACTGAGGATTGGGAGTATCTGGACGCTCCGCTTTAATATATACTTGGACGGTATCTCTTGCTTTCATCCGGCCAGTATTCGCAATGTGCAAATGTATACCGATGCCTTGTTCCGTAACCGCATCAGTATCAGCCTGAACCCGATCGATTGTAAAATCTGTGTAGGATAAACCATATCCAAATGGATATAACGGCTTGTTTTGCATATAGCGGTAGGTGCGGTTTGCCATGGAATAATCCGTGAATGCCGGAAGCTCTTCTGTTGACTGGTAAAACGTGATTGGCAGCTTACCCTCCGGCGAATATTCACCGAAAATCGCTTCGGCGATTGCTCTTCCTCCCTGTGCTCCCGGATACCAGCCTTGAAGGATAGCAGGTATATGATCCTGAGCCCAATTAATTGCTAATGCACTTCCCGATAGCAATACCAGAATTACCGGTTTTTTGCATTCGCATATCGTCTTGAGGACCTCCTCCTGCAAACCTGGCAGGCTAAGGTTTGGTTTATCACCACTTGCATATTGATTTCCCTGGTCTCCCTCTTCACCCTCAAGTCCAGAATCCAGACCCATGCAGGCGATGATAACATCACTCTTTTCACAAATCACTTTCACTTCAGACAATCGGTCGTTCTTACTTCCAAGAGCCTCCACCTTCTTTTTATACAGGTGGCAGCCTTCTGAATAGTATACCCTGACATCTTCTCCAAGATAATCCTGGATACCTTCGCTGATTGTTACATAACGCGAGGAGGTTCCTTCGTAATTTCCTACCAGAGCTCTTCGATTATTTGCATTTGGTCCGATGACACCGATATTCTTAATTTTATTTTTATCCAGTGGAAGAAGGTTATTTTCATTTTTAAGAAGGACTAATGTTTTTCTGGCAGCCTCCAGATTCCGTTCAATCATTACCTTGGAGTCAACTTCATCATAAGACAGATTATTATATGGAACCTTATCTGCTTCATCAAATAATCCCAGCTTCATTCTTGTGGTAAAAAGTCTCGTGACAGCAGCTGTTATCTTTTCCTCCGACAATCTTCCACGTCTTACTGCTTCTGCAAGATACAGGAACATGTCGCCGCAATTTAAATCACATCCCATATTAACTGCTAAGGAAACTGATTCAATCGGTCCGCTGGTAACCATGTGATATTCATGAAAATCTTTTATCGCCCAGCAATCTGACACCACATGTCCATCGAAGCCCCAATTATCACGCAAGGTTTTCTGAAGTAATCTACTGCTTCCGCAACAGGGCTCATCGTTCATCCTGTTATAGGCTCCCATAACTGCTTCCACTTTGCCTTCTTTCACGCAGGCCTCAAAGGCTGGTAAGTAAGTCTCTGCTAAATCCTGTTCTGAGACCACTGCATTGAAGCTGTGTCGTATGTCCTCAGGACCGGAGTGTACTGCGTAATGCTTTGCACATGCAGCTGCTTTTAAATAATTTTCATCATGCCCCTGCAATCCCTTTATGTATCGAACAGCTAATCTTGAAGTCAGATATGGATCCTCACCATAAGTCTCATGTCCTCTTCCCCACCTTGGATCCCTGAAAATGTTGACATTCGGTGCCCAAAAGGTAAGTCCCTTATAGATATCCGTATCATTATACTGCTGTTGTATATTGTACTTTGCTCTTCCCTCAGTAGATACTGCATCTCCTATATTTTCAAAAAGCTCTTCATCAAAGGAAGCCGCCAAACCAATTGCCTGAGGAAATACCGTTGCCACTCCGGCTCTTGCTACCCCGTGCAATCCTTCATTCCACCAATTATATGCTTTTACTCCTATTCGGTTGATTGCAGGTGCCCTATGAAGCATCTGAAGACATTTTTCTTCCAGAGTCATTTTTTCAACCAGTTCCTTTGCCTTCTTCTTATATTCGTCAATTTTCGTTTTATTGTTCTGTAGATCGCTCATAGTCTCTCCCTCATGTAAAAGTTCCATGTATATGCCCTTAATAATTCATGCACTTCCTGTTGATTATGTATTTTGTATAATTCCTTAATTACTTCATAACTATTTATATCACAAATAACTACCTCTTTCTTCTTGCGTATTGCTATTTACTAATCAAATATTGCTATTATTTTGATTCATCTAATTTATAATGACCGACTTATTATAATAGCTATTTACATTTTACCTATATTTATATATAATAACAGTATGATTATTGTTGAAAATGTATAAGTAACATCACATTCATGCAGTATAAGGCATTATTACGAATCATATAAACCTGCATTTTTGATAAGTGGAGTTTGATTATGAGATAGTGTCGGAAATTTAGTGTCGGGAACTTCATCCCTTTTTATGTGTGTTTGTGTTTATGTTAGATATTACAAGGTCTGTGCGGGAGGTTAGTCATGATTGAAAAATTAAACGGAACCAGAGAGACGGTTGTACATCCGGATATCCCCAATGTACGTGTTTATTACAACACGGAAGTGGAGAACTACCCGATGCATTGGCATACAGATATTGAGGTTATTATGGCTGTAGAGAATATCTATACGATTATCATCAATAAAAAGACCTATGTACTTAATCCGGGCGATATTATCATGATTCCTTCGGGAGAAATTCACGAACTGTATGCTCCTCCTACCGGAAGACGAATCATTATACTGTTTGACAATTCCATTCTTAATAATCTAAGTGGTATTGATTCCATCAATAATGGTTTTTATCCCTGCATTGTGATCCGTTCCTGTAATGAATGCTCCTATTACTCACAAGTAGTTAAAATGTTGGAACAAATGACTGACGAATATTATGCGCGTCCTCCGTTATGCGAAGCTTCCATCTACTCGATGTCAATGTATTTATTTGTTATGATTGGAAGGAACTGCATTAGTCAGGACCAGCCGAATATTGTAACGAAGAAGCTGAAACAGCACCAATACATCGATAAGTTTCTGAGCGTTTGTAAATATATTAACGAGCACTGTACAGAAGATATTACTGTGGATGAATTGGCAACATTAGCAGGCTTCAGCAAATATCATTTCTCCAGACTTTTTTATAATTTTTCCGGTGCAACCTATTATGATTATCTAATGAAACGACGCATCATGTATGCTGAAGCTCTTTTATGCGACCCCAATTTATCGATCGTAGAGATAGCGATGCAGAGTGGTTTCAACAGTCTCGCAACTTTTAACCGTAATTTCCGCGACATCAGGAAATGCACTCCAAGTGAGTACCGCAGTATGTATAGTTCGCAGTTATATTAAACTTTCCTGGATATAGAAGACCAATTACATAGAACGAAAAAAGACAATACCTTATCATGAGATATTGTCTTTTTATTGTATTGTCTTTTTATTGTATTGTCTTTTTATTGTATTGTCTTTTTATTGTTTTTTGCTGTCTTTTTGCTGTCTTTTTACTGTCTTTTTATTGTCTTTCTAATTGTCATTTTATTGTCTTTGCCATAATTCAATAATGAAGTAGCAGATGTCATTTATAATCCTTAGTAAGAAAGATTATACGTTAGAATTCGATGCCTTGCTTTATATTAATTATTCGACCTTTATACGAAAGCCCGGAGCAGGCAATCCTGCCTCATTATAAAAATCAATATTGACCGGATTATCACACCAGGCATATCTTACAAAAGCCGGATCCTCTGCCTTAGCATTGGATAAATAGACGATATTCCCTTTTCTTAGCGCAGCTGCTTTGTAATATGTACCATCCTTACCGGCCAGTTCAAAATTATTCAGTTGATATTCCTCCTCTGTATTCTCCAGATATTCAAAGATTATTTTTACTTTCTTTCCCTCTGCTTGAGCGCTCTTTGGCAAGGGACCGCAAGGTGTCAGTCTTTCCTTATAGATTAAGCTCCGGGCGGCCTTAGACAAGCGCACGCCAACTTCCTTTTTATTCTGAGGATGAAGCTCACTTGATTCACCGATATCTAAAGCAGCTACCATGGCAACATGATCTAAGGACAAACTCCTTCTCTGCTGTTCCCTGATTTCCGCCCAGCCTGTATCTTCAGTTGTATTCAAAGGCTCCCTGTAATTTGGTAATTGCACATAGATAAATGGTACCTCCCAGCCGAACAGACTTCGCCAGTTTTCGACCATGGCAGCAAATTTATCTGCATAATTCATCGGATCTCCAGTATTACTTTCTCCCTGATACCATAAAACACCCTTAACTGCAATTTTAGACAACGGTACAACAGCTGTATGATAAAAACAGATTGGCAATAACGGCGGAAATAATACCCTTGGCATAGCCGCTTCCGCTTTTTTACCGATTCGGTAATACCATTCACCTTCCAGATTGATCCTGTTCCCATCACAGATCAGTTGATACGGTCTTTCCTTAATCGTACCGCCATTACTGTTATTAATTACGATACGTACCGTAATCAGATTACTTCCCTTTTTCAGTATGCCTCTGGGAACCGGATATTTTCTGGGCGGATATCTGTATTCCGTTCTTCCTGTCAATTTCCCGTTGATCCAGACCCTGTCGGAATCAATGATACTGCCCATATAAAGATAAGCATCCTCCATTGGCTCATGCTCCAGCATTACCTCCCTGCACAGATACACGGAGCCTTGAAAGCTCTCTTTTCCATAATCAGAAACCAAGGAAGGGACGATACAGGTATTCCATTCCTTGTAATTATCAGCATCAGAAAACTTCAGTTCTTCTTCCTCAAGGTGGGAAGCCCATTCGTTAGCCTGCTTCTGTTGCTCCTCTATAAAGGAATGAAAATAATCGATATCCTTAAAGTCTTCAACTATTTTCTCATAATCACCAAATCTTCGCAGTGTAGCTGGCTTCATCCAAGTCTCAACACAGCTTCCGCCTACGGCGCACATCAGAAGACCGACAGGAACCTGATACGTATCCTTGATTTCTTTCGCAAAGAAGTATCCTGCTGCACTGAATTCCATAATATCTTCGTCCACAGCCTTTTTCCATGTACTGGCGCACATATACTTTTCGGGTTCACTGAAATTATAGGTAGCAGGCATCAGGTATTGTCTGATGGTCGGTTCACAGGTATTACTAATTTCCTCTGCAGATACCTCAAGTACTCTTCGAACAGGCAGCTCCATGTTCGATTGACCGCTTAAGATATAAACATCTCCAAACAGAATGTCTGATATGATAATCTCATTGCTTCCCTTTATCGTCATGCGATAGGGTCCTCCTGCAGGAACCGGCGGCAGTGTGACACTGAATTCCTGGTTATCATTTACCTTACCAGAGTATTCTGCATTCATAAAGGAAACAGTTATTGTTTCTGATTTTGTATCTGATCCGTAGATACAGTTGGTAGTATCCCGTTGTAATATCATACCGTCACTGAAAATCGGTGCAAGTATAAGTCCTTTTCCATTCATAGTTGGTCTCCATGCTGCTGTAAGGCAGCTCAAATATGTTAGGTTAATTAGTTTTAATGCACTCAGTAAATGTGCCTTGTAATATACTAAGTGAATCTGCTTTGCAATTCACTCAGTGAATCTGCTTTGTAATTAACTAAGTGAATCTGCTTTGTAATTCACTAAATAAATTTAATTCGTAACTTTCAGAAAGTACGCCATATATGCTATTTGTAGTACTTTAATAATTGACTGTAATCATTTTACGTTATTTCAAGAACATTGTACTAGTATAACGGCCTTTCATATTGGTCATTAATTCCTGTCTTACGGTAAAAATAGGAATTAATTACATCACGCCATTCCATCGAATGGTATTTTTGATGCTGTAATCGTTCCGACACCCTTTGAAAAACATCCTCATCAACGAAGCCCTGCAGCTCTTTCCACATATTCAAAAACTGTTCAGCCTCAGCAGCTCCTTCAAAATGCGTATCATAAATATGCTGTAATACCGTTTTTCCTGAGGATAATATATAATCATATTCCAAGCGGTGAAAGAACAGAAGCAGTTCTTCGGGGCAGGTCTTTCGATCCGAATACATGGACGCCAGCGGTTTG
>Ga0207834_1000850_pt1 | contig 9970 bp, 7 predicted proteins | sample LuqExpMetagenom5_FD_187763 | JGI IMG/M metagenome (GOLD analysis project Ga0207834, IMG submission 187763) | Tropical forest soil microbial communities from Luquillo Experimental Forest, Puerto Rico - Sample 5 (SPAdes) | ecosystem: Environmental > Terrestrial > Soil > Tropical forest ...
CTGGTATGTTCCGCAGGACTTTGCCGGCCTTATCCAGCTCATGGGCGGACGCGATGCCTACAACACACGGCTCGATCAGCATTTCAGCGACAAGCACAATGTTCACAGCAACGAGCCCAGCCACCACTACGGCTATCTCTACGACTACAGCGGCCAGCCCTGGAAGACACAATCCCGGGTTCGCGCCATCGCTCAGGCCGAATACAACGCCACGCCTGCCGGGCTGGACGGCGACGACGATTGCGGCCAGATGTCGGCCTGGTATTTGTTTACGGCCTTCGGCTTCTACCCGGTAAATCCCGCCTCTGGCGATTTCATGATCGGCAGTCCGCTGTTTCGTCGCATGTCCCTCCGGCTGGCAAATGGCAAAACCTTCTCGGTTGTTGCGGCGAACAACAGTGCGGAGAATCTCTATATCCAATCCGCTCGCCTCAACGGCAAGCCGCTCGATAGGCCTGTGATCACTTGGGAAGACATTCAGAGCGGTGCCACGCTGGAACTCATCATGGGCCCCAGCCCCTCGCAGTGGGCCGCGCAATGGCAACCCACGCCTCTTCCAGGCCAGGCGCATGGCCTCAAACCGTAGCGCGCTGTGACCAACGCTCCGCAGATGCTTGCCTCTGCGAAGCTTCGCCGGAAATCCAGGGACTTGCGGGCGGGCTCAACCTCTGAGGCCTGCCCGTATTGCCTTGCATCCGAAGGACTTCATCCATCGTGGCCCGCTGCGACGCGTTTCCTGGTTCAGCTTGCGGCCGTATTTCCCGCAATGTGCGCTCATCACATCCCCGCCCATCAAATTGCGCGAAAATAGAATGAGTCAGAGACACATTCCGGCGGCTTTGCGCGCCCAGTAGATTTCAAAGGACAAATTTTATGTCATTTACCCTAGCCCTACCTCGCATTGCTCTTTCCGGTACCAATGCCATCCAAGACGCCGTTGCAGCAGTTGCTCAGCAGGGTGCCAAGTCGGTTCTGCTGCTCACCGACGAGATTCTCGTCAAGTTGCCTGCCGCTGCGCTGGTCAAGGACCTGCTCGCCCAGAAGTCCATCGCCGTCACCGTTTTCTCCGCCATTGAGCCCAATCCCACCACGGTGACCGTGGAAAAGGCCTTTGCGCAGTTCCAGGCTGCCAAGCCCGACGCGCTCATCGCTCTCGGCGGCGGTTCGGTGATCGACACCGCCAAGGCTGTCCGCATTCTCTCCGCCAACCCCGGCCCCATCAACAAGTACGAAGGCGTGCATCTGGACGTGAAGCCGGGTGCCTTCCTGGTGGCCATCGCCACCACCTCCGGCACCGCGGCCGAGGTCACCTCGAACGCCGTCATTACCGACATCGCGCGCCACGTGAAGATGGTCATCATCTCCCCGGCCATCATTCCTGATATCGCTGTCAACGATCCGGTAGCGCTTGCCTCCATGCCTGCCGGCACCACTGCCGCCACCGGTATGGACGCCCTCACCCATGCCGTCGAAGCCTATGTGAGCCGTGGCGCGCATCCGCTCACGGATCACTCCGCGCTCGAGTCCATCCGCGTGATCGCCCAGTGGCTGCCCCGCGCTTTTGATAACGGCAAGGATCTGGAAGCCCGCGAGATGATGGCGCACGGCCAGTATCTGGCCGGCATGGCCTTCAATTCCGCCGGTCTGGGCTGCGTGCACTCGCTCGCACACCAGCCGGGTGCAACCCACAACCTGCCGCACGGCGTCTGCAACGCCATCCTGCTGCCGGTGGTTGAGGAGTTCAACCGTCCTGCCGCTGTGGCCCGCTTTGCCCGCATCGCCGTGGCCATGGGCGTTGACACCAGCAAGATGAGCGAAGAGCAGGCCTCCATCGCCGCGCTCGACGCCATCCGCGCCCTCTCGGCCCGCGTCAAGATCCCGGCCGGCTTTGCCCAGCTCGGCGTCAAGGAGAGCGACATCGAGCAGTGGATCGCTCCCGCCCTTGCCGATCCCTGCACTCCCGGCAATCCCCGCGATCTTACGGCTGACGATGTCCGCGCCCTCTACAAGAAGGCGCTTTAGTCCAGGCTCCTCCCTCAGAAAAGCAAAGCCCCTGCCATCCAGCAGGGGCTTTGCGTTTCTGCCGTGCGCACACTATCGCCGCAGTCATGGATGCAAATTGCGGAGCCTCTGCAGCGCAGCCCTGCGTGGTTGCATCCAATGCATGTCAAGCCGATTACGAGGAGCAAGCATGGTATCCATCCAACTAGCCTACGAAGGCGACCTGCACTGCCGCGCCGTTCACGAACCCTCGGGCACCGTTCTGGCCACCGACGCACCCAAGGACAATCAGGGACGTGGCGAAAGCTTTTCTCCCACCGATCTGGTGGCCACCGGTCTGGGCGCCTGCATCCTCACCATCCTGGGCATCTATGCCCGCACGCGTGGCATCGATCTGTCGGGCACCACCGCTACCGTCCAGAAAGAGATGACATCAACGCCGATTCGCCGTATCAGCCGCTTGGCTGTAGCGATCCACGTCCCTCACTCCATCGGTCCTGAAGATCGGGTTAAAATCGAGCGCGCTGCTCATACCTGCCCTGTGCATCAGAGTCTTCATCCGGAGATCGAAAAGCCCATCGAGTTTACCTGGGGATAATCGCGTGCGCAGAACCTGCCTCTGATCGCGCAAAATTGCCGATAGCGAAGGCAAATCAAGACTGTTGAAGTCCTTTTATGCGGTTTGTGGGCAATGCTCTTATGTATTGAAAACAAATAGGATGCTGTACCTTGTGCGGGACAAGTACGTTGCCGGTGCTTCCTCCGTGCATTGACAGCAAGCCAATTCTCGGTCACGATCAAATCAAAGTGGTGCGTAAGCTCTTCCAATCCGCCGCGTTTTTGCTGACCCTGTTGCTGCTGGCCCCGCCGGTAGTAGCTTCGGCCAGTTGCATGGACTGCGCGCATGAGCCGGAGATGGAAATGAGCTGCTGTGCGGGCATGCACGGCGCGGCCATGCCGATGGAGCAGATGGCGCAACCGGCAGACAGTCCGACGGAACTCTCGTCGGCCGCATGCTGCACCGTCACATCGGTTGAGCTTTCCACACCGGTTTCACTCACGGAAGCGCAGCCCGATCAGCTTGTTCTGTCGCTCGCGCCGCTTCCGCTGCATGCGCCGGTTCTTGAATCGGGCGTGCGGCGTCAGGTTGAGGAGTATCCTCCGGGTGGCTCTCCCACGCGGTTAACCCTCACCCGGTTGTGCACCTTCCTCATCTAGCTCCCTCTTGTTGACGCCTTGGGCGCCCTGGCACGTGTGTGCTTGCGCCACCTTTCCGTTCAACACTACGAGGGAGATTTTCCGTGAAAATTCATTGGCTGGGTACGCTGCTTCCAGCGTGCCTGTGCGCATTGGCCTTGGCGCAGGAGCCTGTGGCTGCATCCTCAACGCGGGATGCCGAACACGCTGACGAAGCGCGGTTACGTTTGAAGGAAGTCCTGCGTTTGGCTCTGGAGCGCAGCCCGGAGAGGGTGAGCGCGCAAGCTTCCATCCGCGCCATGGAACATCGCACGACACAAGCACGTGCGTTGCCCGATCCCACGCTGGCGGTGGGCTGGGCCGGCAAGCCCGCGCCCATGGTCACCATGCCCGGCGATGCCTCCAGCTATCGCGGCATCACGCTGACGGAGCAATTTCCGTATCCCGGCAAACTGCGCCTGCAAGGACAGATTGCCGCGCGCGATGTGGAGACGGCACGGGCCGAATGCGAGGCCGTGGAGCGGCGCGTTGCGCTGGAAGTGAAGCTGGCTTTTGCTGAATATGCCTACTCCGGCGAGGCGCTACGTGCGGCCCGGCAGAACAAGGAGTTGCTGGAAAAGCTGTCCAGCATCGCGGAGGCGCAATACCGCGTGGGCCGCGCCACGCAACAAGATGTGTTGCGCGCTCAGGTGGAGGTCTCGCTCGAAATGGAGCGGATCGAGCAACTCGCTCTGCAACGCGATGCCGCCCAAACCGAGTTGAACGCCGCGTTGCAGCAGCCTCCGGAGACGGAGCTGCCTCCCGCCGAGCAGACGGAGGCGCAAGCCTTGCGCTTTACGCTCAGCGAGCTGTATGCGCTGGCTGAAGCCCATGATACGGGCCTGGCCAGAAATCAGACCGCCATTGAGCGCGCCAAGCTGAGCGTATCGCTGGCCGAGCGGCAATACCGGCCCGATATCGGCGTCGGCTATATGTACCAGCAGAGAACCGATCAGGAAGATATGCACGGCGTTACGGTCAGCGTGAGCCTGCCGGTCTTCTGGAAGACCAAGCAGCGCGCCGCTGTGGCTGAAGCGGTTGCCACGGAACGTAGCGCCGAGGCCATGCAATTGAACCAGAAGAATACGGTTCGTGCCGAGGTACGCAAACAATGGCTGACGATTGCCTCCGCCGACCGGCTGTTGACCCTGTACGCAAAAGCCATTACACCGCAGGCTGCGCTGACGCTTGAATCCGCGCTTTCCGCTTATCAGGTGGGCAAACTCGATTTCCAGTCCTTGCTGGCCGATGTCTCCACGCAGCTCGAATACAAGACCAACGCAGCGCGCCAGATGGCCGACCGGCAGATGGCAATTGCGCGCATTGAAAGCCTGACGGGCCAAGCCATCGCAGCGGATCAGCTTCCCTCTACTGTTGATGCTGGAAAGGGAGTGCAGTAGCCATGGAAGAAACAATGCACACGACAACCTCACGACGCCGGCTGATCGGCCGGATTGTTGCTGCACTTTTGCTGGTGGTTGCCTTGGGTGTGGTTTACCTAGCAGCTACGCACAAAGCGTGGTTTGCCACGCGCCCCGCAGCCACGGCACCAGCTACCGCGGAGGAGCACAAACCGCTCTATTGGTACGATCCTATGCATCCGGCCTACAAATCGGACAAGCCCGGCATCGCGCCCGATTGCGGCATGGCTTTGGTGCCCAAGTATGCCGACGAAAAGAAGGACACGCTGCCACCCGGCAGCGTCACGCTTGACGCAACCAAGCAGTTGATGGCTGGCATGCGCACCACGGTTGTGCAGCGCGCGCCGCTGGTACGCGAGATTCGCACCACCGCGCAGATTGTGGCCGATGAGTCACGCATCGCGCATGTGCATGTGAAAACGGCGGGCTTCATCGAGCAAGTTTTTGTCAGCTCCATTGGGCAGCGGGTGCGCAAGGGGGAACGGCTGTTCACCTACTACAGCCCAGAACTGGTTGCCGCCGAAGAGGAATATCTGATTGCGCGGCGTGGCGGCGCAACGCTTGGCGCATCGCCCTATAGCGAAGTCCGCGATGGCGCGGCTTCCCTGCTGGCCTCGTCGCGGCAGAAGCTGAAGCTGCTGGATATGAGCGATGAGCAAATTGCGCAACTCGAACGAGCTGGCGAAGTGACGCGCACGGTCATGTTTTATTCGCCCGGTACGGGCTTCGTTACGGATCGCAAGGTTTTTCCGCAGTCCTCGGCAACACCGGAGATGGATCTTTACACGCTCTCCGATCTCTCTTCGGTCTGGGCCATTGTCGACATCTATGAATCCGAACTGCCGTATGTGCGGCTCGGCCAGCGGGTGAGCTTTACGCTCAGCTACGCGCCAGGCAAAACCTACTCGGGTGTTATCAGCTTTATCTATCCCAGCATGGATGCGCAAAGCCGCACAGCCAAGGTGCGCGTCGAGTTGCCGAACCCGAATTTTGCGCTTAAACCGCAGATGTTCGCTGAAGCTGCAATCCATGTGGATTATGGCAGGCCCTTGCTGGTGCCGCAGGAAGCGGTGCTCGATTCCGGTATGTCGCAGCGCGTTTTTGTGGTGCATGAGGGCGGCGCGTTGGAGCCGCGCACCGTAACCATTGGGCCGGTGGTGGATGGGCAGACCGTGATTCTCAGCGGGCTGCAGGAAGGTGAGACGGTTGTGAGTTCCGGCAACTTCCTCATCGACTCCGAAAGCCGTTTGAAGCAGCCAGGAGGCGCACGATGATCGATCGCATCATCGACTTCAGCCATCGCCATCCGCTGCTCATCTTCCTGTTCACCGCAGTGGTTGCGGTGCTCGGCTGGCGGGCCATGCGCGAGACCAAGCTGGACGCCATTCCGGATCTTTCGGACACGCAGGTTATCGTTTATGCGCGCTGGGATCGCAGCCCCGACATTGTTGAAGATCAGGTTGCCTATCCCATTGCCTCTGCGCTTCTGGGCCTGCCCAAGGTCAAGGACATCCGCGCGTTTTCCGATTTCGGTTTTGCCTACATCTACATCGTCTTTGACGAAGGCACCGACATCTACTGGGCGCGCTCGCGTACGCTTGAATACCTCAACTCCGTGACCTCGAAACTGCCCAAGGGTGTGAGCGTCGAGCTGGCCAAGGATGTGACCTCGGTGGGATGGGTCTATCAGTATGCGCTGGTGGATAGCAGCGGCCAGTACAGTAGCGAGCAACTGCGCAGCTATCAAGATTGGTATCTGCGCTATGCCTTGCAAACCGTACCAGGTGTGGCCGAGGTGGCGCCTGTGGGCGGATTCGTGCGCCAGTATCAGGTAAATGTCGATCCCAATCGTCTGCTGGCCTACCGCATTCCTATCAACGCGGTTAGCGATGCGTTGAGCAAGTCCAACAACGATGCGGGAGGCCGTCTGGTGGAATTTACCGGACGAGAATACATGGTGCGTGGGCGCGGTTACATCCGCTCGCTCGACGACATCGGCAATACCGTGATCTCCACCAATGCACAAACCGGAACCCCGGTGCTTGTCCGCGATGTGGCGACTGTTGCTTTTGGTCCCGATCTGCGCCGTGGCGTGGCCGAACTGGACGGTAAAGGCGAGGCCGTTGGCGGCGTGGTCATCATGCGCTACGGCGAGAACGCGAAGAAGGTGATCGAAAGCGTCAAAACCAAGCTCAAGGAGATTGAACCGTCGCTCCCCGCTGGCGTCAAGCTGGTGACCACCTACGACCGTTCGGAGCTGATCGACCGCGCGGTGGATAATCTGCAGCACACCTTGCTGGAAGAGCTGACGATTGTTGGCCTGGTGATTCTGATTTTTCTCTGGCATCTGCGCAGCGCCATCGTGCCCATTCTCGTCATCCCGATTACGGTGCTGCTGGCCTTCCTGCCCATGCAATTGAGCGGCATGACTGCCAACATCATGTCGCTCGGCGGTATTGCCGTGGCGATTGGCGCACTGGTGGATGCTTCCGTGGTGGTCGTGGAGCAGGCCCACAAACGGCTGGAGCAATGGAATAGCGCCGGCCGTCCTGGTCCCGCGCACAATGCAGTTCTGGAAGCCATTAAGCAGGTGAGCGGACCCAGCTTCTTTGCTCTGCTGGTGATTGCCGTTGGCTTCCTGCCCGTCTTTGCTCTGGAAGGTCAGGAAGGCCGGCTCTTCAAGCCCCTGGCCTTCACCAAGAATTTTTCCATGGCCATTGCCGCGCTGCTTTCCATTACGCTGGTGCCAGCTGCCATGCGCATTTTGTTTGCACGCCTGGATGGATTTCACTTCCGCCCGCTCTGGCTGTCACGCGCGCTGAATGCGGTTTTCACGGGGAAGATTCACAGCGAGGAACAGCATCCCATCAGCCGTCCCTTGATGAAGCTCTATCACCCCATCGTGGTGAAGGCGCTCGACTACAAATGGATCACGCTCGCTCTGGCGTTGGCGGCCATGGCCTGCACCATTCCCATCTACAACAAGCTGGGCTCCGAGTTCATGCCGCCTCTCGATGAGGGCTCGCTGCTCTACATGCCCTCTACCATGCCCGGTGTATCGGTGGCGGAGGCCGCGCGCATTCTTGCCCTGCAAGACAAGATCATTGCCGGATTCCCTGAAGTGGAGCGGGTTTTCGGCAAGGCCGGCCGGGCCGATACGGCTACCGATCCCGCGCCGTTTTCCATGATGGAAACCACCATTCTGCTGAAGCCGCAACAGCAGTGGCCGCTTAAGCCGCGCTGGTACAAGGATCATCTGCCGCAGTGGACATGGAATGCGCTGTGCCGCATTTGGCCCGACCACATCAGCACGGATGAATTGATCTACGGCCCCGGAGGGCTCAACGAGGCGCTCAATTTTCCCGGTGTGTCGAATGCCTGGACCATGCCCATCAAAGCGCGGACCGACATGCTTTCCACCGGCATTCGCACGCCGCTCGGCATCAAGGTGCAAGGCGCAAATCTGGATGAGATCGAGCGGCTCGGCCAGCAGATTGAAACTGCGCTCAAGCCTGTGCCGGGTACCAGCAGCGTCTTTGCCGAGCGCACCAGCGGCGGCTACTTTCTCGATTTCGATCTGAAGCGTGAAGCTCTGGCGCGCTACGGACTGACGATTGACGACGCCGAGTCCGTCGTAATGGGCGCAGTGGGCGGCGATTCGGTTTCAACCACCGTGGAAGGCCGCGAGCGCTATAGCGTCAACGTGCGCTATCTGCGCGATTATCGTAGCGACATTGGTGCGCTGGAACGCGTTCTGGTGGCCACGCCCTCGGGCGCGCAAATTCCCATCGGCCAGATCGCCGACCTCCACATGCGCACCGGTCCCGGCATGATCCGCGATGAAAATGGTCGTCTGAGCGGCTACGTCTACGTTGATGTAGCCGGGCGCGATATCGGCAGCTACGTGACGGAAGCCAAGAAAGCGGTTGCGGCCAGTGTGACCGTGCCTGCTGGCTACGAGTTGATCTGGAGTGGGCAATACGAGTTCATGCAGCGTGTGGCCGAGCGGCTCAAGCTGGTGGTGCCCATCACCCTCTTCATTGTCTTTCTACTGCTCTACTTCAATACCGGCTCGGTGATGAAGACCATGATCATTCTGCTGGCCGTTCCCTTCTCGGCCATTGGCGCGATCTGGTTCCTTTACCTGTTGCACTACAACATGAGTATTGCTGTCTGGGTGGGACTGATTGCTCTGCTCGGCGTGGATGCAGAAACCGCCGTGTTCATGCTCATGTATCTCGATCTTTCTTATCACGAAGCCCTGCAGCAGCAAGGCATCGGCAACTGGAATCAACTGCGCGAGGCCGTGGTGCATGGCGCCGTCAAGCGGTTGCGTCCCAAGGTGATGACCGTGGCCTGCATGGTCTTCGGTCTGCTGCCTATCTTGTGGTCGAACGGCGCGGGAGCCGACGTGATGAAGCGCATTGCCGCGCCCATGCTGGGCGGCATCCTGACCTCCTTCCTGATGGAACTGGTTGTCTATCCCCCCATCTTCGCGCTGTGGAAGTGGTACGCCGAAGTCAAACCCAGAATGCGCGCGCAGGCTCTGCCCAGCGCGCAACTGGCAGGCCAATAGCTCGCTGTGCGTTGCCCATGCGGTGCAGCGTCAATATCTGACTGAACATCAACCCGATAAGGAGATCTCTCATGAAGAAGTTCAACATTCCCGCCCTCACCCTTCTCGTCGCCTTTGTACTTGCTGGCATACAGACGGCTCTGGCCGTCCCGCAAACCTACGTGGGCGTTATCAGCGATTCCATGTGCGGCAACAAGCACATGATGCCGGGCAAGAGCGATGCCAAGTGCATTCAGGAGTGCGTCAAGGCCGGTTCGCAGTACGTGCTCATGGTGGGCTCAAAGATGTACAAGCTCGACGCCAATGCCCAGACCATTGCTCCCCTGGCTGGAAAGCACGTGAAGATTTCAGGCGAGCTCAAGGGCACAACCATCAGCGTGCAGTCCATCCATGAAGCTGCGGGCCAATAGTCCGCAAAGTCCGCAACCAGACTAAAGACCGCCCTATTTCGGCAGGAGAGTCCCATCCCAGGGATTCTCCTGCCCGATGGGTAGCGCAGAGACATAACACCTGCGCCTTCCTTCCCGTAAGATATTTTTTATCAATTCATTACACTCGACTTTTCAGCCCCCTATAGCGCTTCTCTTCTTCCCTGTTCCTGCAACTCCTTGCAGATCAAGTTGTTCACCCCTCTTCCAGCGCGCCTCTCTCCAAATCTGCCCAATACGCGTAAACTAGTCTCATGGCAGAGATTCAGCGCAGAAAGACCCCCACCGTCCAAATCGGCCACGTGCGT
>Ga0207834_1000851_pt1 | contig 9958 bp, 7 predicted proteins | sample LuqExpMetagenom5_FD_187763 | JGI IMG/M metagenome (GOLD analysis project Ga0207834, IMG submission 187763) | Tropical forest soil microbial communities from Luquillo Experimental Forest, Puerto Rico - Sample 5 (SPAdes) | ecosystem: Environmental > Terrestrial > Soil > Tropical forest ...
CGAGCCAATCAATGCCACAAAAGCTCCTATGCTTATTGTAGAGTAATAAATTTTCCCAATAAGAGATATAACTACAAAACCAGCCCAAATTATAATTAAGAAAGTACTAACTGCAAAGTACTTCTGTGATCTAATTGTAGTTTTAACTCGTTCATCAAGAACTTTTTTATTAATTGCTCGCCATTTGGCTAGTATATAATCAATTGCACCAAATATCTTTAATTCATAAATAGAATCTTTTGTATCAAGTAAGCTGCCTAAATATCCAAGTCGTCTCTCTTGCTCAGATTGTGAATTGAACATAGTATTCATCATATCTATTGCTTTGAAATTAAGCCATAACAAAGGTATTAGTATCAAGAGAAATATTACCGAAAACCATATTGAAACCTGGACAAAAATTATTGCCGTTCCGAATATTGATATAAGTATAGCTATATTATTTAATGTGTTTAAAAAAATATTAAGTATTTTATCTTGTGGAGAATTACCCATACGACTTATAGTATCAGCAATATCTTTATCCTCAAAACAACAATAATCCAATTTACGAAATTTTTGTACAATTACTGTAGTTAGATTTTGATTAATTTTCCTTTGCAATGAAATATTTATTATACTATCAAACAGACCAGTACTTGCTAAAAATAAAACTGATAATATCAACACAAAAAATAATCCAAATACAGGCCATATACTGATTGAGCCATTCATATATCTCTCAATGTTGTCAATAAGCATCTGTGTAAAGTATATATTCATTGGCGTTAGTATTGCTGTTAGAAATCCTTGCATTATTTTTAGTATTGCAGGAATCTTAGCATACTTCAAAACAATATCTATTGAATTTAATGATTGCCGGAACAATTATTTTCCTCCTTGCCGATAAGCACTAAAGTAGTTATTACATGAATCACATATATCTTCTGTAAATAGGTTAGCTTTATTGTCTAATATATTATGAATACTATCATTAATAAGCATGGAACTTATCTTAATGTTTTGCCTTTCATTTAAAATATTAAGTAGATTATTCTTATAAATATTACCGAATATATTATTAAAGCCATATATACACGGCAATATATCTCCGTTTGGATGTATGACGTAATCCGTATTTGTAAATACACATTTTTGAGTGTACTTCAAATCAAAGCTATTTAGTTCCTCTTCTGGAATGCTTTTTGCACGTCCAAATCTCTTTACGACTTTATAATCAGAACCACCCATCGACACACTTTCAAATACACCCATGTTGTTGGCGATGTTTGCCAACATTTCCGGTATGATTTTATCCATCTGTTCAAAGTGGAAAATATCATTAGATGTAATATCAATTTCATTGGCTCCATTACGATAAAATAATGCCAAATATTTAATAGCTTCCTGCTCACTTTTCGCAAAGTTTCCGTTCGTCTGAACACATATTTTATCTGGATACCCATACTGCTTTTTCTTCTCACTTGCATATTTCAAACCGTATAGTAGTTTATCGAGTACTACTGTTGGCTCTCCGCCAGAAAACCACATGCGATTTACATTCTCGTAACTATTATCTATAGCAGTAGTTATCTGTTCAATCGTCATTTCCTCTTTTCTCGATGGACTGGCAGCTACAAAGCAATGTCTGCACGCTAAGTCGCATTTAAATGTTAAGCATAAACAGACGCTATTAATCACGAATATACCTCCGATGTTTCACAACATGTTTTAATTTTAGAGCAAATCTCTTTGATCTTATTTACATTGTTATTTGTTCGATTATATCTGACTGCTATTGTACTTTCAGATAATTCTTTAAGACATTTCATATATTGCTGTTTATGTGATACACTAAATTGTTTTGATACTGATAGCTCTATCAATTCTACAAACGCAGATTTAGCAGACATTTTTTCAAGTGATTCATCTGTAGATAAGGTTGGAAAAATAAGCATGAACGGAACTAGTTCAGAATTTCCAGAAATCCAATTATCTTCAACATTGAAAATAATTTTTCTAGTCACATCACAATACTTTGCACCAATCAAATTATTGTTAAAATTATCATTTATCATATTTACTGTGTTATGTAAGCAAGCAATAACATGCTCACCACTACTATGGATTAAGCGCTTCTCATCAACAAAAGCAATGTCATCAGCAAAGAATCTGAAACCGCTATGTAACAATGCTATTTCTAAAGTCGTTTTCCCTGAACCAGAATTCCCAAAAAGAAGAATCGCTTTATTCTGATAGGAAATCACAGATGCATGCAACGGAATAATCTCAAAATCAAGCATTATTAAATAAATAAATTGTAATAACGTATCAACAACTACTTCAAAACTATCAAATGGATATTTATCCGTATCGACATATAAAGCTTTAAGTACTTTCTCATTTCGATCATATTCAAAAACACCCAAATCTAGAATCTCCCTATAAAAAAATTCAGCACTAATATCGGGCTCTTGCTGATGAATAAATTTTTCATTAGTAAAAGGAACATCATCCCGTCTATCACATATAACTTTAACATCAGCTTTTCGCGTCGGATTACTGTCTAAGTTTGACACACGATCGATAAAATATTTACGTATATTGTTATCAAGTGACAAGGAGAATATTGTATCTGCAATTGTCATATATAATTCCATCTATATCAATCCCCTTATAAGATAGTTTTGAAAAATAGCTCACAGGCAACATTATTAAATTGCTGCCTGCGAGCTGCCATGGTTACGAGATATACGTAATTTTGCAATTACCCATACCGTTTCTACTTGCAGCAACCATCACGGCCTTTTCGATTTTCACCGGTTTAACTGTTGGCTTGGAGTAAGCCTTTTTAGTGATTGTCATGTGCTTGTCCTCCTCTCTTCCAATTCTTGACCAATGTTTATATAATAAAGAACTACTTCGGCCAGCTACATTAATGACGCCTTTGTGGAATACAGATTCATTGCGGTTTCACACAACTTATCGTACCCGTTATAACATATGGCGCACCCACTGCAACAACTAACAAACCTACATGTTTTACAAACCTCTTCTGTTAGTGTAAATTCTTGTATTCTTTTACGCACACTTTCTTCTAGTGTGGTAAGCTGATCGTTACAATCAGTATTGAATATATTGGCTCTAAGTCTTCGATCTGTAATATTACTTATATGAGAAAATGGACCGCAAGGATAAATATCTCCTCTATTATCCATATAAAGAATTTTCTTTCCTGCATTACAACCTGAAAATTCAGAATCAAGATTTACCTTAAAACCAAATCTAAGACTTAATAGCTCAAGAACCTTTGGCTTACAATCAATTTGTAAACTAATACCATTTCTATATGCCTCAATCATCAATTTTTGTAATGCCATTAAATATTCTTCATTACTTATATATAGTGAATCCTCATTAGAAATTGCATTTCCACACTCATAAAGCTTCAATATATTCAAATATTTAACATTTAAATCTCGCAGAACCCTAGGCATTTTATGTATAGACTTTAAATTCAGTTTTGTTATAACTGTTGCTACTTGAATAATCATATCTGAATTGTTTTCTGTAATTTTAGAAACTGTACGTCCAATATTCCTTATGACCGTATTAAAATTTCCGATTCCTCGAATTGCATCATTTTCTTGCTCGGTTGAACCATCTAAACTGATTGTTAATTGTGAGACATTAAGTTCAATTAACTTGTCAATAACAGAACTAGATAAAAGAGTTCCATTTGTGTTAATAGTAATTAGAATTCCCTTGGAATTAGCATAACTTAACAGATCAAATAATCCATCTGCCATAAATGGTTCTCCACCTAATATATGAATATGATTTATCCCAAACCGTGCTATTTTATGAATGATTGTTTGGTACTCTTCTCGTATGTTAATATCCTCCATACCTGATGTATTTCCTGAGTTATAGCAGTGACTGCAATTTAAATTACACCGACGTGTAATATCCCATAACAGACTCTTAGATATGCCATTTTTATGTGTCATTTCTTCACCCTAAAGCGCTGTAATCAACTGCTTTTCCCTTAACTCATTAATAAATGTATTCATATCTTGGAAGACTGTTTCTTTTTCTATGTCATATTCATCACATACTTTTTGCGATATGGTATTTAAATCGATATTGTCTATTAAACCCCAGACGAAACTACCAATTCCATCAAACTCATAAAATTGTTCATTTTCCGTGTCAAAAATGATGACTTCATCATCAATTTGTTCGCAGACTAAATCATTTTTTCTCTTAAATTTAACGTTTTCTTCAAATTCGATAGCTCCATAGTTTTTAAGCGTAAATATAAATGAAACAATATCATACTTTAATGTTTCTTCATTAACCTCATATGCTTCGAACAATCTATTATATATAGCTATAGCAGTATCTCCACCTACGATTAGGTCCCATATCTCTACCGACATCTCTCCTTCAATAATAAGGATAATTTCATTATTCCTTGAAATTGTGAGATCTTCTCTATTGAGTTGAACACCATTTACAACATTAGTTCTCATATTAGCGATAACATCAAATTGAAAACTTTCTTTTCTTTTTGTCCATTCACATTCTAAAATCGGAGATGTATAATCTCCATAGTCCGCAAAACAAGGTTGGCATTCATTCACATATCGACAATCTATGCATGTTGGTATTTTCGCAGTATCAAAATTATGTTTTGTATCCAGAAATGTTTTCCAATACTGTGAAAACTTAACCTCACTAATTTTATTTTTATCAATATTAATTTTCTCTTTTATAAAAATATTATTATCCAGTGCTAACTTTCCAGATTCCAACTGAAAAATCAAACAAGGATGAACATTACCATTAGCCTCTAAATACCACACATCCTCTCCAGCGCAACACATACTGTTCTTTTCATTATATATAACAGGAGCATCATGAAAGGTGGATAAATATTGACAGAATCTTGGACGCATATCAATTTGAATTGGAATACTAAACTGCTTAAGTTCTTTTGATACCATTCTTTCGATAGCATCACATACTTCATCGAAACTAATACTAAAGAATTCACGATTCTTTTGACCCTGCCCACTTTCAATAAATGTTGTTAATACAATGAGATCCACTCCAAGCTTATCAGCTATAGAAGGTAATAATATTAGGTCATCAATATTTTTTTTCGTTAGAGTAAATACTAAAGCTGTTTGCAACGAAGAATTGCTTTGTTTTTTTAATAGGTTTAATCTACTCATGTTTGAGACTACTTTTTCATACGTACCGGCTCCACGAATCGAATCATTAATAAGAGCCGTACACCCATCCAAACTTGCAGCAAATTGATCTACACCAAGCTCGATTAATTTCAATTGCATATCAGAGTCTAACAAACAAGCATTAGAGTTAATAGATATAATCATATTTAATGATTTTGCATACTCTATTACATCAAAAATAATTGGAGATGCTAATGGTTCACCTCCTAAAAAGTGGATATGTCCGAATCCTGCATCGAAGAAGCTTTTAACCGTATGAAGACACTGTTCTAAATCCATTTCTTCCGAAATATAAGAACTTGACAGTGTATCAAAATACTTTTCTGCATTATAACAATGCTTACATCTAAGATTGCAGTTACGCGTAATGTCCCAATGTAAAGATTTTATCATTCTCATTCCGTCCTTTCGAGTTGTACAATTCCTATAATCTCGTTACTAAATACCTTGTAGGGATCAATTTCTGTATTATTATCTCCTTTGGTCTCACAATAAAAGCGCTTGTTGCTAAGCTTAACAATATTTATTATTCTATGTACTGTAAGGTGATCTTGAAACTTACAGTAAACGACAATATCTCCGATTCCAAGCGGATCTTTTTTATACAAATTAACATAAATATTATCTCCGCTATTTATTGTAGGAGACATACTATCGCCATTAACACTTAAATAAAAAGGTTCCTTCAATCGCGATAATTTATCTAAAATAAATCTTTGACGGTCCATATCAACCTCTCACAAATAATATTAATGACTTATTATATAAAGTTCTCTGAGATATCTTTAGATTACAATACCAAAGCATAGTCTTTATTATGCTTAATAATATTTTTAAATCCTGCAAACTTCAGTTTATTAAGTCTATCTATATATTGAAAAATTGATTCAAGCGACATTATATCTTTTGACATAGAGAGTACGTTTGCTTCATTAAAGTTATTTTCAGCACTAGATATCAGATTACTAAACCAATAATAATTAGTATCATTAAATTTTTCTAATTCAATTTTAATATTTTCTATACATTCCTTAAGTAAGTTCACCGCTTGCATATCGTCGCACACTTTTTCAAAATAATTTAAGAGATTCAGTGTATCTTGAATAAAATAAACGCCAAAATATCGAACTCTATGCATTAGATGATGGCTATCATTTAAAGGATAAAAATAATCATTTAAAAATCTAACAATCTTCTCCACTTGGGAATCTTTACAATTATAATTAAAAACATTCATTTCTGTAGATTTACCTAAGAGTCCATCACTCTTTGCTTTTTCAAACAATGCTGTACCTTTAAAAAGTTTCAATCTTGAAAGATTAGTAAAATAACTCATATAATTAAATTGATGTAAAAAATCTATATTAGTTTTCAATGTTTCAAGAGTAGAGTATGGGTTAATATTTATAAAGCCACAATCAACACCTAGACCATATTTCTTAAATATTTCTGCGGCAAGAATATTATCTTCTACTTTTGTTGCTTTTCTAAATAAAAGTAGATCCTTTTGATTAGCGGCCTCAAAGCCAATCAAAGCGCCACGATATCCTGATTTTATCATGTACTCTGTATCTAGATTAGATACATATTGGTGAAAATCCGCTCGTATGTTAACAAAGTATGTAATAGGAAGATTTCGTTTTAGAATTAAGTCCGCTATTTCTAAAACTCGTTCTGATGAACGATTTGGATCGCTAAAATTATTATCATTGAAATTAAATTTATAAATATGATGTTTATTCATAATCATCTCAATTTCATCTACAATATTAGCTGGAGATCTACCTTGCCACGTAGTATTAGCTTTTTTCCAGAAACTTGTCTCACAACAAAAGCTACAGCAATTAATTTTGCATCCTTTTGACCCTTGTATTTTTGCATAATTTAAATTTTCCTGTACCATGATACTTCTATCTGAATATGGCAGATTGTCGAGTTCAAGAAATGTTTCCCGATTTATTACAGTGCTAATTGTATCTTTTTTACGGTATGCCAACCCTTTAATATCATCTAACTTGTTATTACTGTCTAATGCATTAACCAGTTCACATAAAGTCTCTTCGAATTCCCCTATTAACGCAAAATCAAAAATAATTGAACAATTAAGTAATTCATAATAATGATGAGTCGCAGCATATCCTAAAAGTGCAATTTTTACATTATTGATCATATTTTTTAAAAGATTACACAATTTTTCTACATACGTAATAGTATCTGAATACGCGACAATAGCAATAAATGAAGGATTGAAATCTGCAATTTGTTTAAAATCCTCATTATTCTCATGTAAAGTCGTAAATAAAACTTCGTGTCCTTTATCTTTAAGCATCGTTGATGAGATACCCATGGAAACTTCTTCGTCAACAACATCGCTATCAATAACTGGTACGATAAGTGCTATTTTCATATTGATTTCTCCTCGCTATTTTTCAATAATTCCAATAGAATCTGAGCTTTATATAATAAAACTATCTGAGTACAATTCCCTTTTCACTTTTTCCTGGAAATTATGTATGGCATAATATATTTTAGATTCATCTATTTTAACTAGATAATCTTCTCCATCATTCAAACATTTACCTATTTTTTCAAGTAGTACGTATTTAACACCTTCAATATTACGTTTATTATCACTCATAATTACTTTAAGAATAAGTTCTGCTTTTATATTGCAAAAGTGTTCCATACTATTCTGCGAGATAAATGGTAATAGAAGTTCATAATGTAATTGAACAGAATCGTATTCTAAATAACCGAGTTCTGCACTTACAGTAGCCATAATACACATTCCAATCGCCACCGCTTCTCCGTGAATTATACTATCTTTCGATAGGAACTCCACTGCATGACCTATAGTATGTCCATACTCTAAAATAACCGCGCTTTCTTTTTCACTAGGATCTTTGGCTAATATTTTATTTTTTGATTTGGTAATACATATATATATATTATATAAGTCTTGAACACTATATTCTGTCTGGTACAGCTTACTTCTAAGATCTGGTAGAACCTCGCTATCATATATTAAAGCGTTTTTAATTCCTTCAACAAAAGCAGCCCGAATATTATTAATATTTTCAGTTAAGATGTAAGTTAAATCTGTCCAAATAAAAATAGGTGCATAATACGTTCCAATCTGATTTTTACCGGATTTACCGTTAATCGCTTGTTTATTACTTAAAGAACTGTCAGTCTGTCCCATAAAAGTCGTCGGTACTTCTATATATCGAATACCTCGAAAAATAAGAGCCGCAGCCATACCTGTTAAATTACATATCATTCCGCCGCCAAATCCTAATATGATACTATCTTTTGAAATTCCATTTTGAATCAATTCATTACATAACCACTCAAGAGACGAAAATGTTTTATTTGATTCTGCAGATTTTAATTTAATAATGTAAAAAGAAACACCTGCCTGATTAATTTGCTCCGTTAAATTATGGCCGTGAATTTTATAAGCATTTTCATCACAAACAACATAAATCATGTCAAATGAATACGACTTTAACACTGATGAAAAATCTTTTGAGATATTTATTCCATAATAATTTATTACTTCTTTATCAAGCTTAATATATTGTCTAGATAACATAATATATCCATCCTTATGTTGTATTTTTATATAACTTTGAGTCAGTGTAATACAAAATTGAAAAATTTATCCTTTAAACATTTAAGCATTTTACAAATTATGTTTTATGTAATCGGTTACAGTAATATTAAAAAATATGCAATCGGTTACATGTGCAATTATAATTGTGCCCTTTGGAAATGTCAACCTTTTTTTTGATTTTTTTTATATTTTTTTCCATAAATAAACTTTTTTTATCTTTTTTTATTTTTACCTCAAATTTCAAAAATCTTTTAAACAAATCTGAGAGACTTTATAAAAACCCAGCTTTATAATACCCGCGTCATAATCTGTTCACTATAATTTATTAGTGAAAGTAGAAGTTTTCTCGCTTTTTACGTATTAACTTATTTTCTGTTATACCATCTCATACGGCAAAATTGTCACAATAAAAGTACATGAACTTCCACCTCACCTAATTATCTGCATAACGGGCAAGAAAATGCTATATGAATGTGAAAATGAAAATCCTAGGTTCTGGCTTTTCATCTTGAATTATCAGAAGAATCGTTGTGTCAAAACATAACAATTACTTGTGTAGACGTGCTCCTATTATCTGGCAATTGATTAAGTATTCCCAAAGACGACATATAGTAGTGTATCATACACCAAATCAGAATCACTACAATATTTGTATCCTTTATGGATATCTAATTCCTCATAGTTGATTTATAATGAGAATATTCTGTCCCTACAGTGGACTTCGCCCAGAACCAACATGAGCTTTTTGATATCGAGTGGTATTCCAAATACCCCAAGATAAGTAATTCCTAGAGGGATAACTGGGTAAGTTATTGAAGGATATAACCGTCAAAAGGAGTTTTTCTTGATATAGTTAGAATGAACATTATATTACATACAAGGGCAAGAACCGAAGAAAAATGGCTTTGCTCTTTTAAATGAAATAAAATTTCATTTCAATTAATGAGTTTACACAGACTTTGAAACTGTCTCAAAAGAATCATTACTTTAGGCTATTATCGGCTTTATATATATGTATTAATAACCTTACACACAACCTAAATTCACAAAGGTAGGTATTTCCCCTATCTTCTCTTCATTGTACTAACCTCCGTAGAAATTT
>Ga0207834_1000853_pt1 | contig 9948 bp, 5 predicted proteins | sample LuqExpMetagenom5_FD_187763 | JGI IMG/M metagenome (GOLD analysis project Ga0207834, IMG submission 187763) | Tropical forest soil microbial communities from Luquillo Experimental Forest, Puerto Rico - Sample 5 (SPAdes) | ecosystem: Environmental > Terrestrial > Soil > Tropical forest ...
CGGGATTTGCAAGTCTGCTACATTACCTGTGACTTCAAATCGTTTTGTTCTGATTAGCGGACGTGCACATTCCCTGATCAGTTCTAGCTGATCTTTCGCAGGATTTGACGGTGACCCCATATTGATCCACGTTTTCAGAGGATTGCAGGTTTCCTCATCTACCAGCTTTGTAACCAGCATATATTCACCATTCTCCAAATCCATGGAAAAGTTCAGTGTTATCGCGAAATCTCCCTCTTCTGCCGGATTCCAGGCGATACCACGAATATTGCTCCTTCCGTCTTTTGTTAAGACGAAATGCTCACTTCGAGCAATAGCATCTGATCCTAAGTCATGGAAAAAGGAAAAGGTCCAATAGGAATAAGACGCACAGACATCCCCCATTTCACTCAGTAATCTTGCAACATATGCAGCATTCAGATTCGTATCATGAATTGGATTAAGGGGAGTATAGGAGGTATTAAACTCCGTTATATGCATCTCCATGCCCACATACTCAGGAAAACTATCGATAATCCTGCGGCTTTCCGTAAGTTCTGCCATAAATACCTCAGGGGTTCTCAGCTTCTGGTAATCATAATGGCCGCTTTTCTCCGGCATTTCCGTTGCATAAGCATGTCTTGTAACAAAATCCAGCGGAGCCTTATTCTTAGTGCAGAAGTCCAGAAAGCATCTGAGCCAGCGTTCATCATCCACTCCACATATTGCCGGACCACCTACTCGTATTCGGGAATCACAGCTTTTCAAAGCTTTACCCGTGATATCATAAAGCTTGAAATACTCCTCCATATCAGCACCTTTCCAGAAACCAGGAAGATTCGGTTCATTCCATACCTCAAAAGGCCAGGTGATAACTTCGTCCCTCCCATAACGGTCAATCCAATGATTCACTGTAGCAGTTACCAGATCAGCCCATTTACTATAGTCCTTCGGTGGTGTAACATTCCCTTTCCAATAGAATACCGTCTGGCTCCCGGATGCTAATTTTTCCGGCATAAAGCCTAATTCCACGAAAGGCTTGAGTCCCATCGACTGATAATCATCAAATACCATGTCAACATAGGTAAAATTATACTCAGCCTTTTCTACCCCATCTTCCTCATATTTGTGATAAATAGCCATATCATCACAGAATAAACCATGTCCGCGAATATGGGAAAAATGGATGTCCTCCTGAACTATCTTCAACTGATCATGATATTCCTGCCGTAAAGCAAGATTCATACGGCCTGTTCCGATGCAATAGATGGCATTGTTATGAAAATCAGCATTGTTGTCTTTCTTAATTTTATATGTATAGATACTTGTCATCGATAGCGAACCTCCAATAAGTTATTTGTTCTAAACTACAAATCTTTGCGTCTCCTGGTACAATTTTTCCGATTTGTCGGATAAATAGCCGGATGACCGATGTAACTGTTCTACAGACTGAAGCTGATTCATTGCCGACTCACTGACATTATCTGTGGAAGCAGCTATTTCTTCCAATACTGCAGAAATATTCTCGATGGACTCTAAGGTACTGTTTCTGGCTATCTCAATATTATTCACACTATTGGTGATCTCCTGGAAATAAACCATCAGATGATCCACATTCTGATTAATCAGGATATAGGAATCCGTCGTATCCTTAACTGCTGCCTTCTGCAATTCCATAACCTCGCCGGCTTCTCTTGCTGTACATGTTAACTTCTTAGTACTATCCTGAATATTCTGGATGATGCTCTTTATATCATTGGTCTGATTTTTGATCTGCTCTGAAAGATTTCTTACTTCATCCGCCACAACGGCAAAGCCTTTCCCTACCTCTCCGGCTCTGGCTGCTTCGATCGATGCATTCAGAGAAAGCAGATTTGTCTGATTCGATATATCATTAATAATGTTAATAATGGAGTTAATCAGCATGGACTTTTTCGCCAGATTATCAATTTCTTCAACAATATTGGTTGTAATTTTGAGGGTTGATTTTGTCTGGTCATTCAATTTCTTGGTAATGACGGTTCCTTTTTCTATGCTGCCTTTGGTTTCCTCTGCGATTTTATTCACTTCATCTGTATTATCACTCATGAGCACAATCTTCTCGGAGAGATGATCCATCTGCAACAGACATTTCTCTGCATCCTTCGCTTGCTGCATCACTCCCTGCTCAATCTCTTTCATCGCCATCGTGATATCCTCGGTGGTTTTAACAAAGACCTTTGACGTCTTGGCAACATCGGCAGATTCTTTCGACGCATCTTCACTTAAGTTCTTAACCTGGCTGATCAATTCTTTCATATTCGAAAATGTATGATTGATCTCTTCAATGAGGATACCAAATTCATCATGCCGGTTCGTCTTAAATTCAACGGTCAGATCACCCTTGGAGGCTTTCTGCAATTTGGAAATTATGTATCTGATCGTCCGATCAATCCCGTAAGAGATGATGAAGCCCGTTAATACCGCTGCGATACAGGCAATAATTACGATAATTAAGGTTATCCGCCAAATACTGTCCGCTTTTTTTAAAATGGTGCTCTTCGGAATCAGTGCACAGATCGCAGCGCCGGAATCTCCTATTTTGGAATACATGAAAAGCTGATCTTTACCATTAACATTGACATAAGCAGAGTAATTCATATCTTCGGAAGCTGCTATCTTCTTATAAAAATCCTGACCGGTAAACATCGGTTCCTTATTGACATATTGTTCATCTGTAAAGATTTCTCTTCCATCCGGGGTTACAAGAGTGAGAATTCCAGTTTGATCAAACTCCACACTCTTAAGTATGTCCCGGACAATATTGATATCCATATCAAAAACAAGAAATGCTTCTGTATTAGGGAAATTTCTGACAAGCCGCAGAGAATAATCCTTTGTCCCGACTCCGAGTTTTTCATCCAGATAGTCATTTTGTCCAAGCCATACTATCTTCGAGCGCTTACTGTTGATTTCTTTGCCTATCTCTGTTTCATAGAAACCCTGACCGATGTTTTCTTCCTTTAAATCTATTGTAGAGATCGATTTCGCCTTATCCGTGATAATGGAAATCTGTGAAATAAAATCGTCCGTTTTTGCCTTCTTTACCAATTCACTTTTAATACTATTAAATATTTCCGTATTTTTAACCTTATCATCAAGATAATATCCTACGTTATATTTTTGCTTTTGATCATCGCTGACATAGAGTGAAGAAATATCCTCAATTGATTGAATTCCCAATTGCAAGTACTTGCTCGTCATGTTGATCGTCTGCTTCGTTGAATTTTCATAGCTGCTGCGGATGCCCTCAGCTGCTTTGTTAAAGGACACAAAGCCAAGTACAAGGATAAAAGAAATTGGAACGAGAAAGGAAATAATAAGTTTAGCTCGAATCGTTGTAAGATATTTTACTGCTGAAAACCTCTTTTTCGTAAAGGAAATCATAACAATATACCCTCCGTTTCTTTCGTTTTTTGTGGAGATCCCCCTGTAAAAGATTCTTTCTTTTCATTCAATAAAAGACCACGGGCTTTGCCAGTGCTCTTTTGTAATGAATTAGAGGCTACCATAGAAATATCATTTATCTCTTACGGTAACCCCTTATTAAGTTGTATTTATATTTATAATTTGCTCTATGGCTACAGTACTTATTCCTTTACACCACCGATGGTAAGTCCTGTAACAAAATAGCGTTGTAAGAACGGATAAAGCGCTACGATTGGCAGACAGGTTAAAATAGTTGCTGCGGCACGCACGGATGTCGTCGTTACCTGCGCTGCTGCACCTGTAATACTAGCCGTATTGGCATCTCCGCTTAACTGACTTACCGAGGATAATAATTTCATCAACTCATATTGCAGAGTAGTCAGATTATCTGCCATTCTGTTATAAAGCATTGTATCAAACCAGGAATTCCACTGACCAACGGCAATGAACAAAGCAATCGTAGCAAATACAGGTTTACAAAGTGGTACAATAATCCTCATAAAGATAGTGAAATATCCTGCTCCATCCATCATTGCAGATTCCTCTAAGCTATCCGGCAAACCATTCATATAGGTACGTATCACAAGCATATTGAAGGCGCTTACCAAACCCGGTATGATATAAACCCAGAAGCTGTTAGTAAAACCTAATTCCTTATTTAATAAGAAGGTAGGAATTAACCCGCCGTTCACATACATCGTTAATACAAATAAGATTGAAATGGGCTTTGCAAAAATAAAATTCTTCCGGCTTAACACAAAGGATATTAAAGCAGTGACTGCAAGCTGTAAAACTGTTCCTGCTAAGGTTCTAAGAACTGATATGTATAAGCCTGTCATCATACTCTCTTTATGTAATACTGTACTATAATTATTTAAGGACCATTTACGCGGCCACAGATAGATTCCACCGCGCAAGGCATCGATAGCATCATTAAAGGATACGGCAAGCGTATTCAAAATAGGATATATGGTAACAATTACGAATGACGCTAATATCAAGCCTATAGTTATAGAATAGATGAAATTTTTTAAACTAAATCTTTTACGACTTTTTTTATACCTTACTTCCATTATCTTCACCCCCCTAGAAAAGTCTTTCTTCCCCGGCTGTTTTCGCCGCGGAATTCGCTAGGAAAATCAAGATAATACTTACAATACTCTTGAAAATACCTGCTGCTGTACCAAGCGAATAGTCGCACTGACTAATACCAAATTTTAATACATAGATATCGATTGTCTGGGATACGCTCTGTACCAGACCATTCGTCAGTAAATACTGTATTTCAAAACCGGAATTCAAAACATTTCCTATATTAATTAATAACAGGATAAAAATAGTTGGTTTGATACCCGGTAACGTTATATTCCACATTTTACGAAGCCGTCCTGCTCCATCAATTGATGCAGCTTCATATAAATCGGGATTGATTGCCGTAATCGCTGCCAGATAGATAATACTGTTCCAGCCTGTTTCCTTCCATACATTGGCAAAGCCTACGATCCACCAGAAAAGGCTTTTATATGTAAAGAAATTAATGGGGTCCTTTAGAATATGTAATTTTACAAGAATATCATTTACAATTCCGTGATCAATCGATAAAGCATCCTGTAAGATACCGCATACGATTATCATTGATAAAAAGTGGGGCAGATATGACACGGTCTGAACAAATTTCTTAGGTGCTCTATGTACAACTTCATTTAATAGCAGAGCAAATGCGATTGCGAATGCAAAGCTTAATACCAGATTAATAATTCCCATTGCGAGAGTATTACGAATAACCCTCAGGAAATCTGCATTGTCCACAAAGAGAAACTTAAATTTATCCAATCCGACAAATTTCGAATGAAAAAAACCCAGTGCCGGCTTATACTTCTGAAACGCCATGACCCAGCCGATCAAAGGGGCATAGCTGAATAAAAGAACGTATGCCACAAAGGGAATTGATAACAGAATCAGTTCCTTTTGTTTCTTTATTTCTTTCCAGGTAATTTTAACCTTAACAGCCTTTACCTTCTCTGCTTTTATACGTTTTACTCCAGTCATTGATATTACCATGCTTTCTTTAAAAATAATGCAGGTGGCTGTGGCAATCCTGCTGTCCAACCACCTGCTTGCAGTTAGTATTCGTAATAATGAAAGATTAATTATTCAGTAGGTCTTTTTCCTTGAACTAATTCAATTCTGTCATAAACAGCAGTCTGTACTTCTGCAAAGAAATCTTCCGGCTTGCATGCCTTATATGCATCCAAATATTTATTCCAGGAAGAGTCAAAATCATCTGCAATTACAACCTGAGGCAGGTACTGCTTCTTCGTTTCCTCCATCTTGGTCCAAGCAAGTCCGCCTGGAGTATCGGTAGTCATTTCACCAACGAAGGACCACATCGGATACCAAGGCTGCTCATAACCATCGATTTCATTGTAATCCAACATATCTACATAAGTCTTAGCACCATATGCTGTTAAGCATTCCTGAACATCAGTAGTTAAAGCGGCGAAGAACTCAGAAGGCTGAGTATCCGGAGTCATCGCATTCTTTCCATCCGGATTCATACCGGTGTAGTTCGGGAAGTAGCTGTAAGTACAAAGATGGGAAGCTTTATAATCAGCGTTAACAGCATTGTCTCTCATTGTCTGTTCTCTGTAGAAAAGTCCGTCATCTCCTACTTTGTAGTCTGTATCTTTAACGCCCCAGCTACGCAGTGTGATGATTTCAGGATCTAACAAATCATTTATAAACTGTAAAGCACCTTCAATATCCTTACAGCTTGTTGTAATGCTTAAACCACCGGAAAGAACTGCGGCTTCATTCGCTGCATAGTACATTTCCTTCATACCCGGATCGATTGTAATTCCGAGCGGAACATAGGTACAACCATCCAGCTTCTGTGTTTTAATAGCATCTTCAGCAGTTTGGAAATCCCATTTTTGTTCTACCATACAAAGTACACGACCTGAGGAAATCTTCTCAAGGAACTGGTCATGATTCATTGTCATGAACTCAGGATCAACGATGCCCTTTTTATATTCTTCGTTCAGCTTCTTGAAATATCTTTGTGCTGTATTGGTTATGTTATAGTCTGCAACCTTATATGTAGCAGGATCTACGATACAACGTCCGTTGTTCGGCCATCCGTCTAAGAATTGAGGTGGGTTCTCCAGACAGAAGTAGTACCAGTCATAGCATAAAACCTCAAAAGGAATAACCGATGAGCCATCAGCCATGGTAGGGTTAGCTGCATAATAATCCTCTAACAGTTTGAATAACTGATCCAGGGATTCAACTACAGGATAACCAGCCCACTTTAATACTCTGGTCTGAACCCAGAATGCTTCTCCGCCCTGTGTTGTATCCATTAACTTCTGGTTAATGTTGCCAAACTGAGGAATGGAATAGATATGTCCATCCTCCTGCTTCAAGGAATTCCACTGGCTCTCAGACCAGAAATTCTTGATATTCGGATATTTATCCAGATATTCATCAATAGGTACAAGTGCGCCTGCATCCTGTAATTGAGGAGTCCAGTTAATAAAATCCGGATATTCGCCGCTTGCGATCAGCATACCTACTGCTTCCTCTGCAGTCTGGCCGGTTAACCAGGTTTCCTTACATTTTGCACCGATCTTCTCAGCAATTAGCTGCTGAATTTCGTTATTATCATTCAGTTCGATACCTTGTCTATCGAAAAATGCAGTAAACTCTTTGATTTTCTTGGATGAATCACCACTAGAATCTGCTCCATTTGTCGATGTTCCATTTGAATCTGATGCACCATTATCGTTTGAGGAATTATTTTTTCCACAGCCAATGAATAAGGATGACACCATAGCAATACACATCATTATTGCAATAAAACGTTTTTTCATAACTAACCTCCCTAATATTTTTATCACCCTTAAGTGATGATTCATTTTAGCATAATTGCACAAACAATGACTCATACAAACTATATTAAAAACCACTACAAAGTATATATATATAATTTATAGTGGTCTTTTAATTCTTTTTTAGACATATTTAAGTGATATTTTGATTTTGCCGATCCCGTTTTCGGAATCTTGTCGGTGTCACACCATATGCTTCTTCGAATTTGTTGATAAAATATTCCTGATTCTTATATCCTACATCAACAGCAATTTCATAGACCTTTTTGTCCGTATTCAGCATCATTTCTGCTGCTTTGCGGATTCTTACATTGTTGAGGTGGTCTTTAAAAGCGCAGCCATATTTCTTCTTAAAAGCCTGCCCCAGATAAGCACTGTTAATGTAGTATTTTTCACCAAGTGACCTCAGACTGATGCATTCTGCATAGTTTTCCTCAATTTCATTTTCAACAAGGTCAATGGTTCCTTTCGCTGTATTCTGCCTAAGCTGTGCAAGATAGTCTGAATATTCAACTGCAAACTGTTGAAATTTAGATACATTCTCATAATACGTCTTCGATGAAAATACTGTTTCACGGATGTATTGCATAATCTCTTCCTGATTAATGTCAGCATCCTGGTTATAACCAAGTCCTAATAACCGGTATAATAAATATTGAATGTTCCGGCTAACCGCTTCCGGATCAATATTCTGATCCATCATGCTCCGATATAAGGCTTTTGCATTTTCATTAATCTTAAATTTATCATTTATTTCAATATAATGGATCAGCTCATCCAGCTGCTTCTTGAAAAAATCTGTTTTTGAACACTGTAATTCTGGTTCTCTTTTCAGCATCCTTATATCCCGATTATCATTCTTCTTATAAAATCGGAAGGACCGGAGCATAACAGCCTCGCGAAAAGAATCTGTCAATGCATTCAAACTGTTTACTATACTACCCATGCAAGCGACTATTTCATATCCGACACGTTCGGATAGTTCCTTTAACAACCAGCCAAGCCATTCTTCCTGTGGCAACCCTCTTTCCTGCGTCATGTAAGCGCAGTAAATGATACCGATTTCATAACATTCGGTAAGCTTCGTTATATCATAGATAATATAGTCCACATAATTTTTTAATAGCAGATTGGCATAGTTATAAAGTCTTCTTTGCTGTTCTTTTCTTCTATCTTCGGATAATGCGAGGAATTTCTCGTCGTTTAAGGATATTTCACAATGAATATAGGCCATTTCATCGGAGAGATGCATCTTCTCCCGAACATACTGTAAGTTCACAGTATCATATTTCCCCCAGATGATCGCCATCAAATGACAGTCAAGATAGGCTTTTTCATAGTCTTTCTTATTTCTTTCCCGCCCGGCTTCCTTTTGAAATTCCTCCATTATTTTGCGGATGGTTACTAGAAGCTCTTCCTTTTGGATTGGTTTCAAAATGTAGTCACAGCAGCCAAATTGAATCGCTGTTTTGGCATATTGGAAATCGTAGTAACCGCTTAAAAATACAAACCTTGCCGCACTGAGCTTGTTGCTCTTAACATAGGTAATGAATTCAATGCCATCCATTTCCGGCATTTTTATGTCCGAAATGATCAAATCATATTCATTCTGCTTCAGCAATTGAATGGCACTAATGCCATTGGAGGCCTCTCCCGTAATTTGAAATCCTTCTGCCTCCCAATCAATCAGGGCAGCAAGACCCTTCCGTATAAAGGGTTCATCATCTACCAATAACACTCTTAATAATGGAACGTCAACATTCATTTCAGATGCTCTCCTTTCATATTAAGATAAGCTAAAGCTTTATCTTCCCTTTCACATTTTCTATTGGTATTTTTATGATAATACAGGTACCAACCTGCTTTTCACTCTCAACGATTATTTTCGTTTGGCTTCCGCAATATTTTTTAAGACGTATACATGCATTCAGCATACCGAGGGAAGAGGATTTTTGCAGGTCATCGATATTAGCTTCGTTTAATGATTTTTCCAGCCTTTTTACCTGCTCCTCCTCCATACCGATACCGGTATCTTCAATCTCAATATGCAAATAGGAATTCTCTTCATTGACTGATACATAGATTGCTCCGGAGTGCCCTTCCCTGTTTAATCCATGGACACAGGAATTTTCTACAAAGGTGACAAGCACCAGGCTTGGTATTAGATAGCTGCTGCAATCCGTATTGATTCGGAATTTATAATTAAAAACGTCTCCAAAACGATATTTCTGTAAATTCAGGTAATCCCTGATAAATCCAATCTCCTGTTCAATAGGAATTAAATCTGATCCCCACTGTGCACTTTTTCTCATTAATCTTGCAAGGCTTTCAATCATTTGGGAGGTTTCATTCTCACCTTTTATCACACTCCGCATACGTATGTTTTCAAGAACATTAAACATAAAATGCGGGTTTATCTGGCTATATAATGCTAAAAGCTCAGCCTGCTGTCTGGCAAGATGAAGCTCCTGCTGCTCTAATTTGCTTTTATATTCATACTCAATGAGATTTTTCATTCTGGTTGCCATCAGGTTATAATTATCCAGCAATTCACCGATTTCATCTTTTCCTTCGCCCTCCGGTATCAGAACAAATTCTTCTCCTTTTACCT
>Ga0207834_1000855_pt1 | contig 9921 bp, 6 predicted proteins | sample LuqExpMetagenom5_FD_187763 | JGI IMG/M metagenome (GOLD analysis project Ga0207834, IMG submission 187763) | Tropical forest soil microbial communities from Luquillo Experimental Forest, Puerto Rico - Sample 5 (SPAdes) | ecosystem: Environmental > Terrestrial > Soil > Tropical forest ...
AGAGGAGGAATGTAAATGAGTAAGATAATAGGAAGCCCTTTACCAAATATGCCGTGGGTAGAAAAACCAGCCGGAACCAAAGGACCAGTGTGGAGATATCCAAATAATCCGATCATTGCTTCGGATGCGATACCGAGTTCCAATAGTATATTTAACAGTGCGGTAGTACCTTACGGCGATGGCTATGCCGGAGTATTCCGATGTGACAGTAAGGCGGTCAGCATGGATATTTATGCAGGCTTCAGCAAGGATGGACTGGAATGGGAAATTAATCATCATCCGATTACCTTCCTGGGGGAGGATCCCGAAATTCTGCAAAGAGAATACCGATATGACCCTAGAGTATGTTTCATTGAAGACCGTTATTATATAACCTGGTGCAATGGATACCATGGACCGACCATAGGTCTTGGCTATACCTTTGATTTTATTACCTTTTATCAACTGGATAATGCATTTTTGCCATATAATCGTAATGGGGTACTTTTTCCGAGAAAAATGAATGGTAAATATGCAATGCTCAGCCGTCCCAGTGATACGGGTCACACACCCTTTGGTGATATATTCTATAGTGTAAGTCCTGATTTAGAGCACTGGGGTCATCATAGATTCGTTATGGGTGCATATAAAAATGATAAATCAGCATGGCAGGCAACTAAGATTGGACCCGGACCGGTTCCGATTGAGACTGAGGAAGGGTGGTTACTCATTTACCATGGGGTTCTTGCTACCTGCAATGGGTTTGTTTATCGTATGGGATGTGCTCTCTTAGACATTGATGAGCCCTGGAAGGTAAAATACCGTTCAAAATATTATATCTTGGGACCGAGAGAGTATTATGAGTGTGTAGGTGATGTGCCTAATGTAGTATTTCCATGTGCAACCTTATCCGATTCAGAAACAGGACGTATCGCAATTTATTATGGATGTGCGGATACGGTAACAAGTGTTGCTTTCACCACGGTAGATGAATTACTTACTTATATCAAAGAAAACCCGCTATAAAAGAATTGTGAAAACAGTTGTGAAAACAGTTGTATTAAAATTAATATAAAAATACCCCCGTCACCCGTAGATAATCAAGGTGAAGGGGGGTGTTTTAAGTATTCGTTAGTCAACCGGGATTGACATTTTGTATCAGATAGCTTTATAAAAACATAAATTAAAAATCAGTAGATTTTCTAAATTCTACTTTGGAATTGATGGTTATGATTTCATAAGAAGCATCGGGGTTTTCCATTCGGTAAAGCAGCTGAGCCACAAGACGTTTACCGATAGTTTCGTTCTGTACCTGCACCGTAGTGAGATTTTCCGTATCATTGTATTCCGGATTATTATCATAGCCTGATATTGCAATATCCTGCGGAACACGTATTTTATGCCTGCTGCAGTATTGGAGAAGGATGTGACCGATATAATCGCTGGCGCAGACAAAAGCCTCAGGCTTCTCATCCAATTGATCAAGAAAGGCCTCAATTTCCTCCTGGTAAGTATCTATGCCAATGGATCCGGTAAAGTTATATTTATGATTTATAGGGATGTTGCTTTGATACATTGCATTAAGAAAACCATCATAGCGTTCATAATTGGTTAAGGCATAATTAATATCACCAATGAATCCGATTTTCGTACGGCCCCTCTTAATGATAGTATCAACAATCTGGGATACACAGCGTTTTCCTTCCAATAACACTAAATCCCCTTGTAAGGATTCAAAGGGTATTTGTGTTGCAACATCCATAAAAACCTTCGGGATGCTCAGGCTGTTTAACATACTAAGAATCTTTGTATCATATACATTCAGGATAATCATTCCCTGCACCGACTGATTTGTCAATACCGTAGGAAGAACGTAATTGCTGGCAGCTTTCGTTGGTAAATAGGTATATAAAAGATTAATGTTATGTTTTAATAAATCCTTCGCCAGTCTATGAATAATTTTCATCCAGAACATGGAGGTTTCGGGCCTTGACACGGCTACAGATACGGTAATCGGTTCTTCCTTTGGCAATGCCTCTGATGAAAAAGACTTAATAGCCTCCGGTATATTATAATTCATTTCTTCTGCCTTTTTAAAAATTTTCATCCGAAGGTCATCGGATACTCCGCCGTGGCTACTGAGCGCCTTCCAGACGGTTACTCTGGAAATGTTCAAGGCATCAGCTATTTCTTGCATGGTTGCTTTCTTCATTCTATTACCCCTTTGTAAAATATTTTAATGGGACTATTAAGTGTATTGAATCATTCATCATTAGTCAAATTGTTCTGATTGTCTCGCCATTTGCACACTGGTCGATTTGGTATTAGTTTATATAGATATCATAATTTCTGCTGCTGCAGTATTCAATTAATTATAATTTTACCGTCTGAAAAAAGGGATATTTCCCTTGTATTATCACTGCTTAAGCAGCGAATTTCGAAGGAGTTTTTTGTAGTCTCAACAATTACGGATAATCCATCGATGCATAAATCGGTTAATTCGGATAGGTCAGAAGTGTAATAACCTTTCTCGTCCATGAAACAATGTTCTGCATAATATACCGTTCTTAGCCGCCATTTGATTTTTTCATCTTCTGGTATGGTATATCTTAAATCACATCCGGATTTCGAAGTTTCCTCCTCAGTACAGAAAAAGACAAATCCCCATAATTCCGGATAATGAATATTAATGACTCCTGTCGGTGCCCATACCCAATTATCCTCAGAATAAGGTAAATATGTATTTTTGTCAATTTTTTTAGTATATTTACCCTCCTTAACATCAACAAGCCACTGTACCCTGGAGAAGTTTACCCTCCAATATTCCCCATCTCTAGGAATGCGTTTTTCATAGGAGCATTCTTTCAATACTTCAAAGGGCATCACTACCTCAACAGACCAATACCGGTTCTTGGCAACAGGATTATTTAATTCGCCGTCAATATATACTGCAGTCTTTAATCCGCGAATATCCCAATGATTAATGGCAAGTCCCTGATCCCGATAGGCTTTTGTTAAAAAGAGATCCCATACGGTATTCATAGCATTCATTTCAAATTCAAAATATTGCTGAGTATCAGAATCCGGATCAAGGAAGATCTCAAAATCATTATCACGGAAGATAACATCATCTCGATCCGTTACAGTCGCCCAGATCTCATCGCCCTCCAGAATAGCGCTAAAGTATAAATTATCATTATCCCACAGCATTTTAGCTCTGGTGCGAAAACGCGGTGCCGGCATCCCATCTCCCTGGATATCTACGAAATCCTCAGTGAAAGAAGCCTCTTCCCAAAAGGGCTTATTGATATTGCCATCAAGATAAAAAGGTTTGGTTGCTCTTTGGCATAAATATACCGGCGGGTTAAACTCTATCTTCGGTTTAGGTATTCGATATCTAATATCCTTCATGTCCTGACTCCCTTTCCATATGTTAATAAATGTAACTGTTTTGTTAAAGTTGGAACTTTACAATACTGATACATATTATAGCGATTATAGCATACATATTTTCAATTCACAATAAAATTTATAAAAATGTTAACATAATTAACATTAAATGTTTTATAATGATAAAATAAAGTTATCATATGTATAGCGTTTTTATAACTTGTGTGATAATATGAGATAAACAAGTTTTATACGAATGCAAAGTGAATTGGAGATAAACATTAAAACAGTACATATTAGAATGCTGTGTGGGATAGTTTCATTTTAGGTATTAATGATTTGAAAGGAGAAGGCAAATGAATTTTTCAAAGCAATTAGTGTTAGAGATTGAAGAGCAATTTCGGCTTATTCAGCCTATATTGGGAGAGCTTCAGGAAATACTTAATCAGCAATTGTCAAATTGTAGTGAGGATCAGAAATTACTAATGAAATTTCTGTACAGTTCAATGCCAATGAGTGATCTGATTGATCATGATTTTTCGTTATATCTGAGTTATGCGGATCATGCGCTTTTCCTAAGGGAGTATATGGACTGGTGCAAGGAAATACCCGAACGGATATTTCTAAGTGACGTCGTACATTATAGAATAAATTCAGAAAATATAACGGACTGCAGAAGGTTTTTCTATGATATTCTTATACCCAGAATACAGGGAAAATCGATGGAAGAAGCAGCAATTGAGATAAATTATTGGTGTGCGGAGAATGCACAATACAAAGCCAGCGATTTTAGAACCGCTGCGCCGATCACGATTTATCTGTCGGGCACAGGAAGGTGTGGGGAGGAATCTACCTTTACAGTCACAGCCCTGCGAAGTGTAGGAATACCTGCAAGACAGGTATATACTCCAAGATGGGCCCATTGTGATGATAACCATGCCTGGGTTGAGGTGTGGTGTAACGGAAGGTGGTATTTTCTGGGCGCCTGTGAGCCTGAGGAAGCTCTGAATATAGGATGGTTCACCAAAGCAGCTTCCAGGGCGTTATTAATACATAGCAGAAACTTTTCCTCCATTCACCAGGAGGATATGATTTCGAAAGAGGGATTACTGACCTACGTGGGTCATACCGGTTTATATGCAAAGACCAGAGAGATCGAAGTAGTCGTAGTGAGCAGTCTGGAGCAGCCGGTAGAAGGTACAAGGGTCCAATTTGAGATATTGAATTCATCTGAATATGCGAGAGCGGCAACGCTTATAACGGATCGGGAGGGTAAAGTAAGGATTGCCCTGGGTCTTGGTGATATCAATGTTCATGTGAGCAAGGATGATAAATTTGCTGAACATATCTTAAAAGCAGGCGAAACAAAATTAGTAATCAATCTGGATAGCAGCTCCCGGGAAAAAAACAGATGGCTGGAATATACGATCAAAGCGCCCGAGGAGTCCCTGTTACACCCGGTTAATATAACTGAGGAGCAAAAAGAGATAAATAAACAGCGGTTAGCCGAATGTGACAGACTCAGGAACGAGAAGCTGGAGGATTATTATAAGGAAGAACTGGCAAATCAACAGGAAGCAGCAAAGGAGATTTTAAAGGCTGCAGGTAGCAATTTTCATGATATATTTGAGTTTGTCTCAAGGGATCATAATCCGTATCGCCTTAAGCTTCTAAAGGAATTAGCCTCAAAAGATTATTTTGACTCAAAAGCTGAGGTTTTAGAAGAGCATCTGGAAGAGGCTCTCAAATATAAGGACAGGATGGAGGATGAAATATTCTGCAAATATGTTCTATCCCCCAGAATATCATACGAGTTTCTTACTCCTTACCGTAAGTACATAGCACAGTATTTTACAGAGGAGCAAAAGCGAAGTTTTGCTGCTAATCCGTCAAATATCTGGGAGTATATGAATCAGAACATGAGTTATAGAAAGGATAGGGATTACAGCCTTCTAATCACCTCCCCGGCTGGTTCACTGAAGCTTAAAGTAATCAATGAAGCCAGCAAAAAGGTGCTATTTGTAGCGATTTGCAGGACCTTGGGAATTCCTGCAAGGTTAAATCCGGTCGATGCTGTGCCACAGTACTATGATGGAACTGTTTTTATCAATACAGTAGCATCTCAGGAGCAGAAGGTCAGGAAAGCCTCATTATACTTTGAATTTATGCAGCAGCATACCTGGTGTTATTATCAGACCTGGACGATTGGTAAATTAGAGAATTGCTGCTATAAAACCCTGGACTATACGGAGGAGCAATTTGGTAGCTCTCAAGCATTACTTAGTCTGGAACCGGGGGAATACCGGATTATTACTGCCAATAGATCTCCCGCTGGAGATATACAGGCAGCAGAGTATTACTTTGATTTAGAAGAGGGGGAAAGTAAGACAATTACCCTTCATCAAAAGAAAGCAGTCAAGGAAGCATTGATGGAAGAGCTGGATCTGCCGGAGCTTCTTACTAAGGATGGCAAGGGTAATACGATATCTTTGAGAACAATTGCGAAGGGGAGAAAAAGTGTATTTATTTGGCTGGAGGAAGGGAAAGAACCGACAGAACATATTCTGAATGAAATAATTGAACAGCAGGAAGCGATTCAAAGCCAGGCTTGGAGCTTTGCTTTCCTTGTGAAGGGAGAGAGTGCTTTTGATAATAAAACGTTATCCAAAGTTCTTACACTGATACCGGGTATTCATACTTACTTTGATTATTTTGGTATTAATATTGATAAGATAGCCGGACTTTTAAACTCTGAGCCTGATAAATTACCCTTTGTTATTGTAACTGATGAAAATCAAAAGGTGATTTATACCTCCTGTGGTTATAATGTTGGTTCCGTCAAGCAGATTCTGAAAGCAATCAGATAGAATACGTGAGCATCAATCATGTTTCATAACATATTACGATAAAAGGTATACCGTTAAGTATTAAAAGCATTTAGCAAGCATGAAATCGTTCGGTTCATAAAAAGTACATTAAAATGAATATAGCATAGGATTTTTATAGAATAGGAAAGGATAGGTAGAACATAATGGAATTAATTGATAGGAGAATTATCAGAACCTGCATGGAATTGAAACGATTATCCAAGGTTCAGGCGAATTATTATGATGTTGAGAAGAAACCGTTATATCCCTTTGGATATGGTCTGTCCTACAGTGAATTATGGGAAAAGAATACCGGTCGAAAAGAATAAAGGTTATCTGATAGAGGAAAAATTACTTTACTTATGAAAGGAACAGACGTATGTATATATTACCCGCGCCTCATAGGCTTATATATAATCAACAGGAGTTTATCATTAAATATAATTCAAAGATAGTATTAAGCAGTGCTTTGGGTTTTCATGAACTGAACTATGCACATATTCTTCAAAAACAAATTGAGGATAGCTTATGCTTTATATTAGATATAACAAAAACGGAGCAGGAAGAGACCAATGGGATTTTCCTGCAGATTTCAGATGATTTAAAACCGGAGGAGTATCATGTACGTATACAGAAGGATCGAATCAGATTAATCGGCGGTAATAGCAATGCATTACTGTATGCAGTACAGACTCTGCGCCAGATGATCAGTCAGAAAGGGGCTGTTCTTCCTGGTCTGGAAATAGAGGATTATCCTGAGATTAAGAACAGAGGCTTTTATTATGATGTAACCAGAGGAAGAATACCAACCTTGAAAACGTTAAAGGCGCTGGCTGATAAAATGAGTTATTATAAATTGAACCAGTTGCAGCTTTATATCGAACACAGCTTTTTGATCAAAAATTTCAGCGAGGTATGGAGGGATGATACACCTCTTACACCGGAGGAAATTCTTGAGCTGGACAGGTATTGCAACAGCCTTAATATTGAACTGGTGCCGTCCATTGCAAGCTTCGGACATTTACATAAGTTATTAAGTACAAAAACCTATGAGGAATTGTGTGAGCTGGAAGATTCTAATAAGGACATCTTTTCCTATGTAGGAAGAATGGAGCATCATACGGTCGACGTAACCAATGAAAAAAGCTTCGAAATGTTGAAAACAATGCTTTTGGAATTAATCCCATTGTTTTCTTCCAAGCTGTTTAACATCTGTGCAGATGAAACCTTTGACCTGGGTAAGGGAAAAAGCAGGAAAGTAGCCGATGATATAGGAACAGATAGAATGTATATCGAATTTCTTAAAAAGCTCTGCAAATTAATGAAGGACAATGGAAAACAGATTATGTTCTGGGGTGATGTTATTATTGCAAAGCCTGAGGCTATCAAAGAGCTTCCGGAGGATATCATCTGCCTGCACTGGGATTATTGTACCAATGCCTCCGATGTAAACGTGAAAAAGCTCAAGGATCTCGGAGTGACACAGTATCTCTGTCCCGGTGTCCATGGCTGGAGGCGCCTGATCAATCACTATCATAATGCTTATGAGAATGTAAGGATAATGTGCAAATATGCTTATCAATATAAAGCAGAAGGATTACTGAATACCGATTGGGGTGATTATGGACACATCAATCATCCTGAGTTCTCTACTGTGGGAATGATCTATGGTGCAGCCTTCTCCTGGAATTCCAATATCCCGGAATATGATGAGATTAACAGACAGATTTCTGCGCTGGAATATCTGGATCCTACGGAGAGCTTCGTAGCCATCATCAGTAAGCTGACAAGTAAGGATGGCTTCCTATGGAATCATGTAGTACAGTATAAGGAATTATGCCAAAAGACTGATTCGAAGGAAAAGCAAAAGGAATATTTTAATGAGGTAGAGCTGGAGAGTGTCCTGCAATCCAATCAAATGCTGGCAGAAGCAGTCGATGAAATATACCGGATGCTCCCTAAGCTGGATGCATTCAAGCGAAATGTTGTAAAAGCATATCTGGTTGCTGCAAAGGGTATGCAGCTATTTAACACCCTTGGAGGAACCACCATGCAGTATGTGCACAATATAACAAATCCCCTGGCAACGGAACCTTTAAAGCTTGCCGTTGATTTGGAATATTGGTTCAAAGATTATAAGGATATCTGGAGGGGCGGTTCAAAGGAAAGTGAATTATTCCGCCTTCAGGAGGTTATTATCTGGTACGCTGATTACCTGCGGGAGATGTAAGAATATAATTGATGTTTTTCGTACTTTCTAATATATTGTATTGAATAACGAAAACGGAGGATAGGATGGGAATATTATCGTATAAAGAGAAAGATTTTTATCTGGATGGTGAGAAATTCACCATCCTTTCCGGTACCATGCATTATTTCAGAGTAGTTCCGGAGTATTGGGAAGACCGCTTAAAGAAGCTGAAGGCCTGCGGCTTTAATACCGTTGAGACCTACACCTGCTGGAATCTTCATGAAAGAAGGGAAGGGGAGTTCAACTTCTCCGGGATACTTGATATTGAAAAATACATCGCTGCAGCTGCATCCCTTGGACTTATGGTGATTCTCAGACCCGGACCTTATATCTGTGGGGAATGGGATTTTGGCGGATTGCCTTCCTGGCTTTTGAACTATCCGAAAATGAGGCTTCGTTGTTATGATGAGTTATTCTTATCAAAGGTGAGGCGATATTATAAAGAACTGTTTCGGCGGATAGGCCCATACTTATCCACCAACCAGGGAAATGTGATAGCGGTTCAGATTGAGAACGAGTATGGCAGTTATGGTGATGATAAACGTTATTTACAGGCAATTGTGGATATCTATAAGGAAAATAACATCGATTGTTTATTATTTACCTCGGATGGTCCGGGATATTTTATGCTAAATGGAGGCTCTCTGGATGAATATCTTGCAACCATTAATTTTGGCAGTAATCCAAAGGGTAATTTTGAACTGCTAGATACCTTCCGGCCAAATCAGCCGAGAATGTGCTGTGAATACTGGAACGGATGGTTTGACCACTGGTATGAGGAGCATCATACCAGAGAGGATGATGATACAGCTTTGATTTTTGAACAGATGCTACGGGAGCAAGCTTCTGTGAATTTCTACATGTTCCATGGCGGTACAAACTTTGGTTTTCATAACGGAGCGAATTACGATCATGGAATCCAGCCAACCATAACAAGCTATGATTATCATTGTCCGTTGAATGAATGTGGGGACTTGACGCCCAAATACCATGCGGTCAAGGCTGTTATGGAGAAATATTTTGGTAAGGCTCCGGATATGGAGGTTTCGAATCTGCCGAAAAAAGCATACGGAACTGTAACCTTAACAAAGGCAGCTTCATTGTTTGATAACCTGAAACGGCTTACAATACCGGTAGAGTCCTCCTATGTCATGACGATGGAGGAGCTTTCACAGGATTTTGGCTTCGTCCTGTATTCAACGGTATTAAGAGGCCCCTTTGAAGAGATGGAACTTACGATTGATGGTCTGCATGACCGGGCAATCATTTATATCAATGGTGAGATGAAAGGAATTATGGAGAGAACAGGCAGGCGGATGGATAAGATAACCATCGGTCTGGGTTTTTCTGAGGAGGCCAAACTGGATATCTTGGTTGAAAATTTGGGACGTATTAACTATGGCTCCAAAATCCGTGATGAGAAAGGAATTCTAA
>Ga0207834_1000861_pt1 | contig 9869 bp, 9 predicted proteins | sample LuqExpMetagenom5_FD_187763 | JGI IMG/M metagenome (GOLD analysis project Ga0207834, IMG submission 187763) | Tropical forest soil microbial communities from Luquillo Experimental Forest, Puerto Rico - Sample 5 (SPAdes) | ecosystem: Environmental > Terrestrial > Soil > Tropical forest ...
GCGGGTGCGCTCGGCGGTGGCGCGCGGCAACATGCCGTATTCCGCGGTGATCCAGCCGCGGCCCCGGCCCTTGAGCCAGAGCGGTAAGCGCTCCTCTAGGCTGGCGGTCACCAGCACATGAGTATCGCCGAATTTCACGAAACAGGACCCTTCGGCGTGCTTAACCACACCTCTCTCGAGCGAAACAGCGCGCAGCTCATCGACTTGCCGGCGACTTGGCCGCATCGGTCTAATTCTCTCTTTGGCTGGCCGCACACCATAACCATATGCATGGCTTGAACAAGTCCGCCGCGATGCGTCATTCTTAATTGGATACCGAGGAGTTTCCGGTGGCTTCCCACGACATTCCGATCGGCGCGAACCAAGTGAGCCTTGCGGCCCTCAATGAGCGTTCGCGGGAGATTTTCCGCCAGATCGTCGAAAGCTATCTCGCCACTGGCGAGCCGGTGGGCTCGCGCAACCTCGCGCGGCTCCTGCCGATCACACTGTCGCCAGCCTCGGTGCGCAACGTCATGTCGGATCTCGAGCGGCTCGGACTGATCTACGCACCGCATACCTCGGCCGGACGGTTGCCGACCGAACTGGGCCTACGCTTCTTCGTCGACGCACTGATGCAGGTCGGCGACTTGAGCGAGAGCGACCGCCGCTCGCTCGAGGCGCAGTTGGCGGCGGCGGGCCACGGCAAGTCGCTGGAAAGCGTGCTCACCGAAGCGTCGCAGACCTTGTCGGGCTTGACGCATTCGGCCGGCGTCGTGGTCACCGCGCAGTCTAATGCGCGGCTTAAACATATCGAATTCGTGCAGCTCGAGCCCGGGCGCGCGCTCGCGGTGCTGGTCGCGGAAGACGGCCAGGTGGAGAACCGCGTCCTCAGTGTGCCGGCCGGCTTGCCGACCTCGGCCCTAGTTGAGGCGGCAAATTTCATTAACGCGCGCATCCGAGGTAAAACGCTGGCCGAGCTGCGCGTCGGGATTGAGGCCGCGCTGGTGGCAGGGCAGGCCGAACTCGACCAGCTCACCCAGAAGATCATCGCGGCCGGGCTTGCCAGCTGGTCGGGCGGGGAAAGCGATGAGCGCAAACTCATCGTGCGCGGCCACGCCAACCTGCTCGAGGATTTGCATGCTCTGGAAGATCTCGAGCGGGTGCGCTCGCTGTTCGACGCACTGGAGACCAAGCGCGAGGTGATCGACCTGCTCGGCCGCGCCGAACGGGGCGATGGCGTGCGCATCTTCATCGGCTCGGAGAACAAGCTGTTTTCGCTGTCTGGTTCCTCGACCATCGTGGCGCCCTATCGCGACAGCAAGGGTAGTATCCTGGGCGTGATCGGGGTGATCGGACCCACCCGGCTCAACTATGCCCGGGTCGTTCCGATGGTCGATTACACAGCACGGATCGTTAGCCGGCTGCTATCCGCATGAGCTTGATTTTTGGTGCGCGAGACCTGATATCCTCGGGGCAACACCATTTGAGTGGATGACGCACGATGAACGAGCCGAACGCTCGCCAGGCGGAAACTGCGGTCGCCGAGGCCGAAACGGCTACGGACAAGCCGGAAGCGGGGATCGCGGCCGAGCAGCCCGACCCGTTGGCTGAGGCCACGCGCGAAGCCGCCGAATACAAAGACAAGCTCCTGCGCACGCTCGCCGAGATGGAGAATCTGCGTAAGCGCACCGAGCGCGAGGTGGCCGACGCGCGACTCTACGGCAACGCCAACTTCGCGCGTGACGTGCTTCAAGTTGCCGACAACATGCAGCGCGCCTTCGAAACACTGGGCCCTGAACTGCGCGAGCAGGGCGACGCCAAGGTGAAATCGCTTGTCGAGGGCGTCGAGCTCACCGAGCGCGAACTCTTGAAAGTCCTCGAGAAGCACGGCGTGAAGAAATTCTCGCCGGCCGGCGAACGATTCGATCCGAATGTACACCAGGCAATGTACGAGATAGAGAGCGCCGAGCTGCCGCCCGGCCATGTGGCGCAGGTGATCCAGGCCGGCTACATGCTCAGCGACCGCGTGCTGCGGCCGGCCCTGGTGGCGGTGGTCAAGGCGCTGCCGAAATCGCCGCCGGCGTCCGCCAACGACAATCCGCCTCCGGGAAAGTGATCAGCGCTGCTGCGACTCGATTCCGTCGCGCACCGCGCGGAAACGGGTAAACAGCGAATCCCAATTGTTCTTGGGTCCGACGCCGACAATGCGCATAAATCCGCCGGTGCCGAAGCGTACCCATTGCACCACCGACAGCAGTTTATCGGTCGGCGACTTGGCCTCCCCCCTGATCTCGTAGCCTGGCACGCCACTGATCCGCATCGTGTCGCCCTGTTGCAGGCTGAGATTGCGGAGTGGCGACGAGAGCAACAGATCACGTGCGAAATTGACGCGATCATTCGGCTGCTCCGGCGAACCGGAGCCGACAGAGACGATCATGTAAGGCTGGTCGCCGCTGTCGTCGTTCGGACCCTCAGTGATGATGACGCCACCGGCCGGCAAGACCTTATTGACGCGGAACCCGGCGAGTTCACTGAGCTTGAACGGCAACAGCCCGAGCTGCTCGTCGATCGGGGTCGACCGCACAACAGCGCTGGCCAGGGCTTTGCGGATCACCGCGTCGGAATAGACGTTCGTCGCGGCGTCCGGCACTTCGACGTTGATCATCACCGTCAGGTCCTTGTCGATCGCAGCCGCCAAGAGCACCCATTTGTGCAGCTTCTGGTCATTGATCTGACCGCGGGCGGTAAGCAGCGTGCCGGCGCCCCAAGGAAGCGGAAAGGTCTCCCGCTTTACGTCGACGAGCCCCTTTTGGTCATCGCTTTGCAGTGCTCTATTCAGTTCGGGAAAGGCGGCCGCCGGCAGATCGAGGATGGCGACAGCGACGCTGCGGTCGCGGTCTTCGAAGCCGGGGAAACGATAGCTCGGCCTGAGGTCGCCGGGCGGCTCAAGCCCGACGCGCAGGCCGGGCGGAAACACCGGTCCAGCGGCGAAACCGGGCGCGGCGGCCAGCATTCCGGCGCCGAGTGCCAAAACGAATGCCAGGGAGCGAAAGGACATTAGGTAATCAACCTTCCTGATCTTGCGACGAAGGTCTGGCTAACCGGTCTAGGCCCGAGCGGCAATGGTTTGCGCATCTTTCTGGGACTCGCGAATTCGTGAGCGGCTGACTTGCGAGGCGGGGTGGCCCTCCTATATGAGCCATTGAGCCGCGCAAATGCGGCAAAAAGCGTGTTCAGGGGGCTGGATCGGGGGTCTGCGGAATGGGCCGCAGACATAACCCATTCGGGCGCCAAGTGGCCCGGCCGGCTCGCCGTAATTGAGAGGAAGAACCATGGGAAAGGTCATTGGCATCGACCTCGGCACCACGAATTCGTGCGTCGCCGTCATGGAAGGCAAAAACCCTAAAGTCATCGAGAATGCCGAAGGCATGCGCACCACGCCTTCGATCGTCGCCTTCAGTGACGATGGCGAGCGTCTGGTTGGCCAACCGGCTAAGCGCCAGGCGGTCACCAATCCGGAAAAGACCATCTTCGCGGTCAAGCGCCTAATCGGACGGCGCTACGACGATCCGATGGTCGAGAAGGACAAGAAGCTTGTCCCCTACAAGATCACCAAAGCATCGAACGGCGACGCTTGGGTCGAGATCGAGGGCAAAACCTATTCGCCCTCGCAGATCTCCGCCTTCATCCTGCAGAAGATGAAGGAAACGGCAGAAGCCTATCTCGGCAGCAAGGTCGAGCAAGCCGTGATAACCGTTCCTGCCTACTTCAACGACGCTCAGCGTCAGGCCACCAAGGATGCCGGCAGGATCGCGGGCCTCGAAGTTCTGCGCATCATCAACGAGCCAACGGCGGCCGCGCTCGCCTACGGGCTCGACAAGCGGAAGACCGGCACCATCGCGGTCTATGACCTCGGCGGCGGCACTTTCGATATTTCGATTCTGGAAATTGGCGACGGCGTATTCGAGGTGAAGTCGACGAACGGCGACACGTTCCTGGGCGGCGAAGACTTTGACATGCGCCTAGTCAACTATCTCGCCGATGAATTCCAGAAGGAGCAGGGCATCGACCTGCGTCGCGACAAGCTTGCGCTCCAACGGCTCAAGGAAGCCGCCGAGAAGGCGAAGATCGAGCTATCGTCGACGACCCAGACCGAGATCAACCTGCCGTTTATTACGGCGGATGCTTCTGGTCCGAAGCATATGACGATGAAGCTCACCCGCGCTAAGTTCGAGGCGCTGGTCGACGAGCTCATCCAGAAGACTATCCAGCCTTGCCGCCAGGCGATGAAGGACGCCAGCGTGTCGGCGGCGGAGATCAACGAAGTCGTCCTGGTCGGCGGCATGACGCGTATGCCGAAGGTGCAGGAAGTCGTGAAGCAGTTGTTCGGCAAGGAGCCGCACAAGGGCGTCAACCCGGACGAAGTCGTTGCGGTCGGCGCTGCCATCCAGGCAGGCGTTCTCCAAGGCGATGTCAAGGACGTGTTGCTGCTCGACGTAACCCCACTTTCGCTCGGCATCGAGACGCTGGGCGGCGTCTTCACCCGCATCATCGATCGCAACACCACGATCCCGACCAAGAAGAGCCAGGTCTTCTCCACCGCCGAGGATAACCAGAATGCGGTCACCATTCGCGTCTTCCAGGGCGAGCGCGAGATGGCGTCCGACAACAAGCTGCTCGGCCAGTTTGACCTAGTGGGCATTCCGCCGGCACCACGGGGCGTGCCCCAGATCGAAGTTTCCTTCGACATCGACGCCAACGGCATTGTCAACGTGTCCGCCAAGGACAAGGCGACCAGCAAGGAGCAGCAGATCCGCATCCAGGCATCGGGCGGCTTGTCCGAAGCCGACATCGAGAAGATGGTCAAGGACGCGGAAGCGCACGCCGACGAGGACAAGAAGCGCAAGGCCGCGGTCGAAGCCAAGAACCATGCCGAGGCGCTGGTGCATTCCACCGAGAAGGCACTCGCCGAGCATGGCTCGAAGGTCGGCAACGCTGAGCGCACTGCGATCGAGAATGCCATGGCGGACCTCAAAGAGGCCCTGAAAGGCGATGACTCGAACGCAATCCAGCAGAAAACCAACGCGCTGGCGCAGGCCTCCATGAAGCTCGGCGAGGCTATGTATAAGGCACAGCAAGAAGCACAGGCTGCGCCCGGCACCGGCGGCGCCGCCGCGGGCGAGAAGAAAGAGGACGTGGTCGACGCGGAATTCACCGAGGTCGACGACAAGAACAGCAAGAAGTCCGCCTAAAGGTTAAGGCGGCCGCCGTGCACTCATCGGCAATCGGAAAATGCATCACCCCCGGGTTCAAACCCGGGGGTGACTATTTCGGGACGAGCAGCGCGCGGCCGAATCAAGTACGGCTATAGCGTTCTGATCGAAGCGGGATCGGCATGTCCAAGCGCGACTACTATGAGGTCCTGGGCGTATCGCGCACCTGCGGCGAGGCCGAGCTCAAATCGGCATTCCGCAAGCTCGCCATGCAGCATCATCCGGACCGCAATCCCGGCGATGGCGAATGCGAGCACCGCTTCAAGGAAATCAACGAGGCCTATGACGTGCTCAAGGACGGCGACAAGCGGGCCGCGTATGACCGTTTTGGGCACGCCGCCTTCGAGCACGGCGGCATGGCCGGCGGCCACGGCTTCGGCGCCGATTTCGCCCACAGCTTTGCCGATATTTTCGACGATCTGTTTGGTATGGGCGGCGGGCGGCGTGGGCGTACGCAAGGGCGCGAGCGCGGCTCGGATCTTCGCTACAACATGGAGATCAGCCTCGAGGAAGCCTATGCGGGAAAGACCGCACAGATCCGCATCCCGACCTCGGTGACCTGCGAATCATGCTCCGGCACCGGCGCCAAGGCCGGCAGCAAACCGAAGTCATGCGCCACCTGCGGCGGCGCGGGCAAGGTCAGGCATGCGCAGGGTTTCTTCACGCTCGAACGTACGTGTCCGGCCTGTCACGGGCAGGGGCAGGTAATCGAAAATCCGTGCCCTTCCTGCGCCGGCGCAGGACGGATCACGCGCGAGCGGACACTTTCGGTCAACATCCCGGCAGGCGTCGAGGACGGAACCCGCATTCGACTCGCTGGTGAAGGCGAGGCCGGCTTGCGTGGTGGGCCGACGGGCGACCTCTATATTTTCCTCTCGCTTACCCCGCACGAATTCTTCCAGCGCGACGGCGCCGACCTGCACTGTCGTGTGCCGATCTCGATGGTGACGGCGGCGCTCGGAGGAGAATTCGAGGTACCGTCGATCGACGGCAGCCAGGTGCGGGTCAAGGTGCCCGGCGGTACCCAGGTCGGCCGCCGTTTCAGGCTGTCCGGCAAGGGCATGCCGGTGCTACGCTCGAAACAAAGTGGCGACATGTACGTTCAGGTAGCGGTGGAAACGCCGCAAAATTTGACCAAACGGCAGCGGGAGCTGCTGGTGGAATTCGAAAAGCTCTCGTCCGAACACACCCAGCCTGAATCGGCGAGTTTCTTCAGTAGGGTAAAGGATTTTCTCGATGCGTTCGGAAATCGCCGCAGCCATTCTGGATAGCCATCTTGACCGCCTGCCCGGCGCCCTATAGGCGTAAAAGTTCCTCGCCTAATAAAAGCCGCCCGCACGCGTGACTCTGCAACATGTCCTCACCTTCAGTCGTCCGCGTCGAAAGAAAGCCTCTGCGTCTCGATGACGAGATGCAATTCATCCGTTCCTGGATCGAAAAGCCGCTCTCGACCGGCGCGGTGATGCCGTCGAGCAAGGCCCTGGCGCGCACTATGGCGCGCTACGTCGATGCGGACGCGAGCGGTCCAGTGATCGAATTGGGGCCGGGCACCGGCCCGGTGACCGAGGCGCTTGTCGAGCACGGCATCGATCAGTCGCGGCTGGTCCTGGTCGAATTCAACCCCGATTTCTGCCGCCTGCTGCGCGCGCGTTATCCCGAGGCGACCGTGGTGCAGGGCGATGCCTATCGGTTGCGCCGGATCGTGGAAGTATATGTGCGCGAGCCCGCTGCGGCGGTGGTGTCGGGACTGCCGCTGCTCACCAAGCCGCTGCGCACCCGGCTGCGCCTAATGGCAGATGCTGTGGGCCTGCTCGCCCCGGGCGCGCCCTTTGTTCAATTCACGTATGCGATGGTGCCGCCGATCCCCAAGGCGCTGTCGGGCATCAGGGTAGTAGCGTCCGAGTTGATCTGGCTGAACCTGCCGCCGGCACGCGTGTGGGTCTATCGCGGGCGATAGGCGATCGCAGGCTATCGTATCGTAGTGCCCGGCCTTTGCCGGGCATCAACGTCTTTAGAGTACGCGGATGGTTGCGTTGAAGATCCTCGTCTTCCCCGGCTCGACCCGCACGGGCTCGCACAACGTGAGGCTAGCGGCGCTGGCGGCGAAGGAACTTACCGCGCTCGACATCGACGTTACGTGCATCTCGCTCGCTGATTATCCGCTACCCATGTACGAAGGCGATCTCGAGACCAATGTCGGCCCGCCGCCGAATGCGCTAAAGCTCAAGCAGATGATCATGGCCCATCACGGCGTGTTCATCACCAGCCCGGAATACAGCGCCTCGATCACGCCGATGCTCAAGAACGCGATCGACTGGGTGTCTCGTGTGTGCGAGCGCGGTGGCCCGACCTATGGCGCTTTCAAAGGCCGCGTGTTCGCGATTGCTTCCGCCTCGCCTGGACGCTCGGGCGGCCTGCGCTCGTTGATGGCGCTGCGCCAAATCCTCGAGCTCGGCTGCGGTGCGCTGGTGATCCCCGAGCAGGTGGCGGTCCCGAATGCCGACAACGCCTTCGACGATATGGACAATATAATCGACAGTGGCATGGCCAACTTATTCCGTGCCGAGCTCGCGCGGCTCGTCGAAATAGCGCAGCTAATGATGTGAGGACAATGCTTTGACGCTGGATGCACGCGAACGCCTGATCGTCGCGCTCGATCTTCCGTCGGTGAAGGCGGCGGAGAATATGGTAGCGAAGCTCGGCGAGACTGTTGGCTTCTACAAGATCGGCTATCAGCTTGCCTTCGCTGGCGGGCTGCCATTCGCGGCGGGTCTAATCGCCGCCGGCAAGCAGGTGTTCCTCGATTTCAAGCTGCACGACATCGGCAACACAGTGCACAAGGGCGTCGAGAGCGTGGCGCAGCTCGGCGCCACATTCCTCACGGTGCATGCCTATCCACAGACCATGAAGGCGGCGGTGGAAGGCAAGACGGGTTCGACTATGCGCATTCTCGCCGTCACCGTGCTAACCTCCTATGACGATGCCGATCTCGCCGCCGCCGGCTACGATTTGAGTGTCGGCGAGCTGGCGGCGGCGCGCGCCGCGCAAGCGCGCGATACTGGCGTCGATGGTCTCATCTGTTCGGCGGAGGAGGCGGCCAACCTGCGCGGTATCGTTGGGCCAAGCATGGTGCTGGTGACGCCGGGCATCCGCCTCACCGGCAGCGCGACCGGCGATCAGAAGCGCATCATGACGCCGGCGAAGGCGATCGACGCCGGCGCCGATTATCTGGTGGTCGGTCGCCCCATCGTCGAAGCCGGCAATCCGAAAGCCGCCGCCGATGCCATCGTCGCGGAGATCGCACAGGCAACTGAGAAGTAAGGGAAAGGTGCGCGCCGCCTCGTGGGTCGGGAATTCGATCAGGACGATCCGGTTGTGGGCCTTTCCTTCCACCTCCTCGCTCTTGCCACCGTGCATTAGGTACCGCACGTCGTATTTGCTCATCGTCCCGCAGCGCCGCGACGTACCCTTTTTAGCTTTCCTGATTTGCGCACATCGATGTTGGCGATCAAGCCTTGGCCATTTTCAGCTTAGGAAGGCCGCCGCATACCGATTTCATCGCGATCAAGGACTACGATGGGTCCTAGTCGCCTTTTCCAAGTTCCCGCGCTATACCCACGCCCAACGTTGGAGTACTGCCATGGCCGACATGCGGCTCGTTGTCGCCGGCGCCGGCGGGCGAATGGGCCGTGCGCTGGTCAAGGCGATCACAGAGGTTCGGGGTCTTGCACTGGTCGGCGCGCTGGAAGATCCGAGCTCGCCTCTGATCGGCTGGGATGCCGGCGTACTGGCCGGACTCAGCGAGAATGGCGTCAAGCTCTCCAGCGACGTCGCGCCACTTATGGACAAGGCCGACGGTATTGTGGACTTCACCGCGCCGTCGGCGACGGTCGCCTTCGCCACCCTCGCGGGCAAGAGCGGCAAGGCGCACATCATCGGCACTACCGGCTTAAGCGCGGCCGACGAAGCCAAGATCAAGGACGCCGCCAAGACGGCGGTGATAGTGAAATCTGGCAACATGAGCCTCGGAGTCAATCTGCTGGCCGCGCTGACGCGTCGCGTCGCGAAGACGCTCGACCAGTCTTTCGACATCGAGATCCTCGAGATGCATCACAATCAGAAGGTCGACGCGCCGTCTGGCACCGCGCTCATGCTCGGCCGCGCGGCCGCGGAAGGTCGCGGCATCGAACTTGACAATCACGCGGTGCGAAGCCGCGACGGTCACACCGGCACACGCAAGGCGGGCGACATCGGCTTTGCGACGCTGCGTGGCGGTACCGTCGTCGGCGAACACAGCGTGATCTTCGCCGGTCTTGCCGAGCGTATCGAGCTCACCCACAAAGCCGAAGATCGTATGATCTTCGCGCGGGGTGCGCTGCATGCGGCGCTGTGGGCACGCGCGCAGAGACCGGGGCTTTATTCGATGGCTGACGTACTCGGCCTGGCAAATTTTTGAGCATGTGCCTCATGACACTGGAACAAATCACGCGCATGAAGGACTTGGCCTACGGTATTGGCGGCGGTATTGCGTGCCTTGTGATTGCCTATCCATATGCTTTTACGACGCCAAAGGAAGGCAACCCGCGGCCCGAGGTAGGGCTCCCCTTTATGGCGGCC
>Ga0207834_1000863_pt1 | contig 9852 bp, 2 predicted proteins | sample LuqExpMetagenom5_FD_187763 | JGI IMG/M metagenome (GOLD analysis project Ga0207834, IMG submission 187763) | Tropical forest soil microbial communities from Luquillo Experimental Forest, Puerto Rico - Sample 5 (SPAdes) | ecosystem: Environmental > Terrestrial > Soil > Tropical forest ...
CCGGTACACCGATGGAATGATCCAGCTGGGTTAAGATCTGCTCCAGCTCCGCATTACTCCAGGGTAATTGTTTGATTACCTCCGGGTCAGCTGCAGCATAACGTGCTGAGGTTCCCATTACTGATTCTACCGTATTCGCATATTTTAACTGTGTTTGTGTACTGTTCCACCATTTGATGAATTTCCAGGTCTGATCCTGTTTCCCCGAGGTCTGAAGCATAGCACTGTTCACGGTTTCAATCACATAGGAATTATTAATCGTACCATCCGCATTTGCATAGCCAGGTAACGGATTAAAGGTCCATAGACCCTTGATTTCCGGCGCAAATACCTCTAGGGTGCAATAGGTTGTATATTTGATCACACCGATGGGCATCTCTCCTGTACGGAAACGGGTCGGGAAGTCAACATTCGGATTTAATCCGTAGTTCGTGAAGAAATCCGTATAAGTCTTAAATGCTTCCATCGCCGACTCTGTTCCAAGGTCACAAGCAATACCATAGTCATCGCCTTCACCCTTATATAAATTTCCGCCGTATTGATAAACCAGCGAAGGATAGAAGTTTGGTGCTCCCTGGGCATTCGGAATAAAGAATTCATAATTGTTTTTCTTCAGTATCGGAAGGATATCCTTTACATCCTCCCAGGTTTTCGGAGTTTCTGCACCGATGCTCTTAAGAATATCATTTCTCGTAAACAGCATCATGATGTCTGCCTGTTCCGGAATTCCATATACTCCGTCAAGATAGGAAGCAGCATCTATTTCGCTTTGATAATATTTGCTGGTAGCTTCCTTAAAGCCGTCTAATTTGGATAAATCCACGATGGCACCACGCATTGCAAAATCCTGCAGGGTCGCTTGGGAAAGTCCGATAACCGCGTCCGGGCTATTGCCTGCCAGGGCTGCTCTAAGTACTACATCCACCGGTATCAACTGAAGATCTACATTAATACCGGATTCCGGTGCAAATTTTTCATCAATCAGGTTCTGAATGATCTGAGCCTGCTCACGGCCGATGGACTGGGTATTTGCAGCGGTTCCTGCGTTAACCATCCATACCTTGATGGTATTGGCAGATGAGTCGGTCGCTCCCTCACTTACCTGACTTGTTTTCACAAAGAAGGTAGATAAGAAGCGAACAGTGCCATAATACAGGCCTTCAAAAAATGAATTCTGTGCTCTCGGAAGATCTGCATTGGGTGCAGAAACAATAAAGCTGTCCAGCTCTAGCGGCATCTCAGAGATGGTAACCAGCCAGGTTCCTATTGCGGATATATTCTCTTTTAACTGTCCTACCTCATCAACTACGCTTTCGGGATTCTTGGAAAGACCCTCTGCTTCTACTGCCATCTTCTCCAGAAGACTGGTATTTTCTCCTTTTTCACCGGTAATAGCCACTAATTCATCAATGATCTTATTCAGTCTTTCCGTTTCAGTCGTCATTATCGTAGTGAAATCCGGTACCTTCTTAGCAATCTGATAATCTATGAATTTATCCGGTGTCTGTCCTGTAATCTGCGTTACTCTCAGATAAAGCTGGTTCAACTGATACATACTTTCCTCAACATCATTGATGATGCTGCCGAAGTCACCCATAACACATTCCAGAGAAATTGTATTGGTACCCTCTTTCAGATAAAAGAGGTATGGTGTTCCGTCCTTATCTGCAATTGTATAATTTGCCATACCACTGCTGTATTCAAAGTTGATTGCATTCATCTCGGAATACGGTACAGTGCCATTTATATATAATCTTCTAACGGAGGTTACTCCACGCTTCAGATTCTGTCTGCCCTTAAAGGTTATTTCATATAAGCCTTCCTTCGGCACCGTAATATCCCAGGAAATCGCATTGCCCGGCTGTTTCCAGTTGTTTGCGCCGATGGTGTTATATTTGATTTTATAAGGGTGATATGGATATAACAAAGAATCAGAGTAATTCTTTTGGATATTGATAGAAGACGAATTTTTCTCAACATATGTAGTGCCGCCCTCAGCACGTTCTGCCTGGCAGATGATGTTGTTCCCATCATAAACCTGGTACTTACTCTTTAAATCATTGATTACCGAATTGTAATCTGCTGCTTTTGGTGCTTTATTAAATGTGATACTGGTAAATTCAATTGGCTCTTTAATAACTTCGAAGGTAATCGAATTCTGACCCTTTTTCAGATAGAATACATAAGGTTCTCCTACACGTCTTTCATAATCTTCCACATAAACCTTTGTTTCTTTAAATACTTCATTTGAGTTAGGTCTTATCTCATTTCCATTCTTGCTTGTAATTGCTTCATCAGCCCAAAAACGTTTGAATACGATCTGATTAAGCCCATTATAGCAGGTTTCACCGTTAATCAGTAAACGTCTCTGAATATCTGATGTTGTTCCAGGCTGAGCAATATAACCGATCTCTAAATTATAGAAGCCTTCCTTCTGAACATCAAAGGTCCAGGTAATTGAGCCGGAATCTCCTGTAACTAAACCGGTGTCCGTTTTTTCAGCCGTCATTGCATCCGCAACCGTATAATTGTTCAGATCTACTTGTACCTCAGCATCCTGGGTAGTGCCATCATAGCCATTTTGATCAAGATATTCTTGGTAGGAAGTGTCGTAAACAACGGCATTGGAAGCTGGAACTGCATTCATTCCCTTAGAAGCATCCTTATCTTTACTAATTACGGCAATAACTGCAATGATAATTATAAGAACGGTTACTATGAGCACTATCAAGGATTTCTTTGATTTCATACTGATACCTGTGCCTTTCCAGATAAATTAACAAAATAATGTAAATCACTTACTTTTTATTATGAACATAGAAAATGCCCATGATTTATAACTCTTTACGCATAGATAACAAGCCGCAGGCTTGTTCCAATGCTCATTATGTTACACAAAAGGTATAAATTGGGTTGCTGCAAATTGTTTCTATATTATCAATACTAACATTTATCGTACTGCTATTATATAGACAATTTACAGCAACCTCAAGTTATCTCAATAATTCCGTATTCTAGTTGTTTGTGATACCTATAAATCCTTAATACTATTCAGTAGCTGCAGCAACTGTTACCTTTAATGTTACGTTACTGCTATTGCCAGCAAAGTCAGTTACCGTAATAACAACATCATAGTCACCAGCTGTAGATGTATCAAGGCTAGAGATATCAGCAGTAATGTTAGCGGAAACATCAAGACCGTCAGCATCAACTGCACTTGCAATGAAGTCACCCTTCCAAGCAATTGCTGATGCATCCTCATCAACCTTGATTGTACGGTAACCGTCAACAGCTGTGATGGTAGGAGCTGTCTTGTTATCCGGATTGTAAACAACAACTGCAGTGTTCATGCTGCCTTCGTTACCTGATTTATCTGACTCTTTCACCTTCAGACCGTCACCATAGGATCCAACCTTAGTAAAGTCAGTAGTAGAATAATCATAGGTTGCAGCAGTTGCATCCAAAGTACCGTCTACTGCATCTACAACTGATACATAATCTGAGAATGCAATCTTTGACGGATCTGTTCCAACAGGGAATACGAGTGGAGCAGTTGTTGAAATTGCAGGTGCAATATTATCTCTGATTTCATCGCTGGATAAGATTGCTTCCATTTCTGAAGCCTTATCGGTGAAGAGATTCTTATTAGCTGCGATGGATACATCATAGGACGCATAACCGTCCACACCATATAAGGATTTACCGAAGATATCATCCCATATTACTCTAAAGCCAAGTAAATCTGAATAATCGTTCGGAACTGTCTGGTTAGCAACATATTGGAATGTGCTTAACAGGTCATCACCATATTTATCATTGAAGATATCAAAGCCAAAGCTTGTAGCCTGAGCTGTTGCAGCACTGTCCTTGTATGCACTTACACTGTCAACGCCGCCTAAGGTCTTGTAATATGTGCTGTAGTATACCTTTAAGAATTCAAGAGCAAGCTTTGTTGTATCAGCATCAACACCCTTAACGATACCGATACTGTCGCCAACGGTTAATACCTGACGATAATTCGGGTCATCAGCTGACATATCGTCCGGTCTCGGCCAAGGAACGATACCAACAGATTCACCACGATCAGCAGCAGCGGAGGAAACTCCACCAATCCACCAGTCAGGGCAATCAGTAAATACACTACCGCCAGCCTGGAAGTCGCTTGCACCCTGGCACCACTTCGGTGTATAACCATCATCATATAAACCACAGTCAGTCATAACGCCTGCGTCCATAAGCTCTTTAATAAATGAAACTCCCTTTAAGGAAGCAGTGGAGTCAGCTTCAACACCGTCTGCGCCGTAGATACCGCCGCCAGCTGCAAACATAGCAGAAAGACCAGCAAAACGATGATCTGTCTCATATGCCTGAACTGTTTTAAGTACACAAGAATCAGGAGATTTGGTATTTGCATAATAAGTTTCAATCTTAGATATGTAATCCTTGAATGTACTCCAGGTCCATTTGCCTTCCTTGAATAAGGTTGTAGGATAAATTGTGTTACCATCTGCGTCCTTGAGAGTGTCTACCTTCTCAATCATGGAAGCATTATATATTAATGGCCATCTGGGAATAAATGCTTGTTTGGAGGTTAAGAAATAATTGTGTCCGTACATCTTGTCATAAAGCATCCAGGAATATTCCGGATCAGAGAACATATCAGCATAATTATCCAAAGGCTGTAAAATATTCTGCGATAATATAGTGTTTTCAGAACCACCCCATAAGATAGCGATATCGCAAACTGGGTTATTAGCTAATACACTTGTAAGTAATTCACTACGAGTATCTGTTGCATATTGAACAAATTCAACATCAACATTCAATTGATCCTTTGCTGCCTGAAGAGCAGCCAGGGATGCCTGTCTTGAAGCCTCATCCATAGTATACTCACCAGTAGTAGGATCTTTATAATTAGGATCCAACCCTGCTACCCAGTGTGTACCCCAACGCAGGACTTTTGGTTCTGATGAAGCAGTTGTATTATCAGTTGCAGCGGTAGTGGGAGTTGCTGTTACTGCTGCTCCTGTAGGTGTTGCTTCACTAGTACTCTTCTTCGAGCAACCAGAGATTGCTACGATTAGCATTGAAAGAATAACAAATAAGGTCGTTAATCTTTTCAGCATGTTTTTGTTCATAAACCTTCCTCCTTCATTTTATATGCAACCGATTACACATATTTCAACAAATTACCCTATACATTTTGAACAATTAAGACTAATGTGTAACCGATTTCATATAACTATAATATAACATTAAGAATCATTTGTCAATTGCTAATATGTATTTTTATATGCATTTTTTATATTATAATAAAGACTTTTTTGTTTAATGTATGGACTAATGTATGTAGAATTAATACAAGTAAATCATAATACCAGTTCTTAACAATATGACCATATTCTATTAATCAAGGATCTTATCCTTAATAAAGGATCTTATCCTATCTCAAATTGTTCAATTACCTGCTGTAACAACCGAGCATTCTCTTCTAGCTCCTTTGACAAAGCATCCAGTTCATTGACAGCTTCCGTCTGTTGACCAGTCGTTTCATTCACAGAAATAGATGCTGCAGCTGTCTGTTGAGAAACAGCGGAGATACTCTCTATCGCAGATAAAGCTGCCTGTCTTGCCTTCTCTATTGCTTTTATGCTTTCTAATATCATACCAACATTATTGATCAGGCTTTCTGCATGCTGATTCATATCATAGAAGGAACCTTTGGTATGTTGAAAGGCAATTTCCTGTTCCTTAATAATTTTTTCAGCTGCCTTCGCGGTAGTAACTGCTTCTGCTGTCTGTTTCTGCATATCGTTAATCAGCTTATCAATTTTTTGCACAGAATTTAGTGATTGGTCAGCTAATTTACGTATTTCATCCGCTACTACCTTAAAGCCTGCTCCTGCTGCACCTGCTCTGGAAGCTTCTATGGAAGCATTTAAAGAAAGAAGATTTGTAGCATCCGCAATGCTGTTTATCGATGCTGTTATTGTGCCTATCGAGCTTGACATCTGTTCCATTTTATGGATTTTATCTACGATCGTATCTGTAATTTTAGCAGTTGAATTCGTTTTATCATTTAAATCTTCCACGGAATTTAACCCTTGCTCGATACTGCTTTTTGTTTTTTGTGCAATCGTACTGATTTCATTTGTCTTTCCACTAACAATTTCAATTTTTTCGGATAGATGATCCATTAGCTGCAGACAATTTTGGGAATCCTGAGCCTGCTGATCAATACCCTGCTGAATTTCATTAATGGATAGGATGATATCTCTGGTAGCTCCGGCAAAGACCTCAGAAGCATTTCTTACTTTGGAAGATGATACATTCACAGTGTCGCTCTGCTTCTGGACATTCGATATCAACCCCTTCATATGAATTATAGTATCATTCAAACCATTTGTTAAGATTGAAAATTCATCCTTGCGCTTTGTTGCAAAGTGAACGGTTAGATTTCCGCCTGCAACTTTTTTTAATTCAAGAATGATATAATTAATAACATTCTGTAAGCCCTTGGATAAAATTGTTCCTATTAAAATAGCTATGATGGAAGCAAGGGTAACAAGGATAAATGTGATGTACTTAATGCTGCTTACCTGATCAAGTATTATAGATTCCGGTATTAAAACACATATCATACAGCCGGTATCACCTATTTTAGTATATAAATACAGGTAGTTTTTATTGTTATATTTCGTATCCTGAGTTCCAGACGCTTTTGAGGAATCAATAGAAGTCTTGTAGAAATTACTGTTTGCAAAGATTAAATCGGACTTTGCTTCTTCGCTGGAGCGTGCAATTTCAGTGCCATCTCCTGTAACAAAGGTTATTATGCTTCCTTTGCCAAAATCCAGGCGCTGTAAGACCTTTTGTATGGAACTTGTGCTGACATCCATTAATATTGCACCGTAATGTCCCGGCATTCCCTTAATGTAACGTATCGCATATTTGCTGCTGTCCAGTGATAGCTTCTCATCAAGTGCTGTCTCCTTAGAGCTCCAGTAATCATCAAATAAGGAAGAATAGAGTGAACTCTCAGCAGTTTTAGCACTTGTAGCATCTGCAGCAGCTGTACCCGTGTTGTCTGTTGCAGCTGTACCTGCGTTAGCTGTTGTTGCAGTGTCTGTATTAGCTGTTGTTGCAGCATCTGTATTAGCTGTTGCAGCAGTGTCTGTATTAGCCGTAGTTTTAGTACCAGTATTTGCTGCTGATACTGTGTTTGAATCTGAATTATTACTTGTTTTCACAGAAGCGCTACTATCTTTTACAGTATTATCACCAGCGGTTACTTCTAATGCAGGAGTTACTTGCGGTGTTGGCGTTACTTCCGGTGTGGGAGTCACTTCAGGCGCAGCAGATAGCACCGAAAAGAGGTTTGTATCTATATTACCTGTTGTAGAAACTGTATTTCCTCCTGATAAGATATGTATATCCGATATGAATTCTCCCCAGGATTTTTCCTGATTTATCTTACCGCTGATTTTACTGGAACAGGTAAGTCTATCTGACTTAGTCTTAAAATTATTATCAACAAATTGAATGATATCAGCGTCAATTGCATATTGCAGGGAAGTTTTAACGATCGATCCCATCCCCGAATTCATATATTCATCCGTCATCTCAATTGCCTGAAGACTCGATGATTTATATTTATTAATAATTGCATCTGAAGCTTTTTGATATGATATAAACCCTATAATGATTACAAAACAAACCGGTAAAATGAATGAAATCATTAATTTCAACCCAATTCCATGATACCATTCATATTTAGACTCCGTTTTTTTCTTATTTTCTCCCCATTCTTTCAATAACTTAATAATGTTCTTCAATACCTTCATCTCTTCACAACATCCTCCATTTGTATAAAAATAGTTTTTAGATTTATATAAAACGGTGTAACACCGCATCATGATTTACTGCATTGGTATTGTATTATTAAGCCATAAGAAGCCTTGTAACCCCTTTGTATACGTTGTAAAAAATCAAAGTTTCACTCTTTACTAAAGTAATAAGAAAGAGGCAATTAGTTTGTTGTGCATATTTTATATAAACAATAAATGTGTAACCGATTACACATGTTGATATTATATATGCGTTTTTTATTTATGTCAATAACATTTACTACGATAGCTGCCTCGTAGTATTAAATTACTAAATTAATCCAAAGGCTTAAGGGTCTTAACGTGACAATTCCATATCCTCAGTTTCTTTATTGTTAATGCTTGCGAGCTGAGGTAAGGAGTGCTCACTGGGCACACTATAAAGTTAAGGAGGTATTCAAAAATACCTCCTTAACTATGCTAATTTATAGGAAAATTTTGATGTAAAAGATTAAATCTCCTCTTGAGATCAATTTTAAGCTGACCCATGATTTGATCTTATAAGACAGGATTAACTCATATTGTCTTGCGAGATAATACTCCAAACTGTTTCACAAGGATATCTTAATCCTGCTGTATCATTAGACAATTCTGGTTCTTGCTGCTTCCGGCAAGGAAAGTTCTTCTTTAAATATTGGTCTGAACCTGAAATCAAACCTTAGTTCACCCAGCGGTACACGATATTTAGGTAATAACTCAGGTCCGCAGCTGTTAGAGCCAACGCCGCTCATTGCTCCGTCGATATGCACAATAGTTTCCTTCCTTCTCGTTAGCTCGTGAGGATGGTTGGCCCCCGTCAGATCCTGCGGTGTATAATGTGAAGTATTCAGGGAGAAGGACTCCGTACCATAGAACAGTAAGCCCATACCCTGACTGTTGCTGATTACTGCCCAGTCGGTATTATAATGGCTTCCGTTTTCCTGAGGCATGATATAATCCTCATGCATCTCATCTACATTGGCAAGGAATTTTCCTTTTCTGGTACTGTAATGTTTATCAACATAGCTTTCATGAGGTCCATAGCCATAATACTCTACGACTTCATTTCCCTCAGGAAGGACAAACTGCATTCCAAACCTGGGTAGGAAAGGCAATTCTTCCCTTAAGCTTGCCTTGGTTTCCATCCGGATTTCACCATTGCCGCATACTGTCCATGTACAGGTAAGCCTTATTACAGGCTTATTGGTATATCCGCCGAGAGACATTTGAGTGCAAATTATAAGTTCATTTTTGTCTTCTCGAACAATATCTGCGGAGTATACTTTTCCAAACAGTCTATCGTAACCTTCTTCCTGCCATTTTACCCTTATATTTCTGTCATTATCGGTAGGTGCTCTCCAGACGTTGAACCGAGGTGAAGCAGCAATGCAGTCCATCCCTCTATACATAATCTTTGTAAAGGTTCCTGATAACATATCAAATACATATTCGAATTCATCACCGGAAATTTTTATATACCGGTCAGTCCGGCAAATGGACAGTTCCGGTAACTCATCCTTATGAACAAGATTTATTTCAACCTCACCCAATGGAATTTCAAACTGATCAAAACCGATTTCATAACCGGCTTTCGCCCACGGAGTATCCATTTTCTGTGTATAGGAAACTGTTATAAAATACTTTCCATCCGCTTTCCCTGGGCATGTATAAGGAAGTGTAACGGTTTCCGTTTCCTGCGGTTTGACAGCAAGACTATCTATGGAACCTGTCTCTACCGTTTCTCCGTCTTTTTCAAGCTTCCAATTCAATGCCACTGAGGATAAATCGGTAAAATACCATAGATTGGTGACGCTGATCTTCCCTTTCATCAAATCCACCGGTTCCGCCATGACAGGTTTGATAATATTTTTCAGCTCCAGCAAGCCTGTATGAGGTGTCCGATCGGGATATACCAGGCCGTCCACACAGAAGTTACCATCATTGGGATAATCGCCAAAATCACCACCGTACGTATAATATTCAATAC
>Ga0207834_1000865_pt1 | contig 9842 bp, 6 predicted proteins | sample LuqExpMetagenom5_FD_187763 | JGI IMG/M metagenome (GOLD analysis project Ga0207834, IMG submission 187763) | Tropical forest soil microbial communities from Luquillo Experimental Forest, Puerto Rico - Sample 5 (SPAdes) | ecosystem: Environmental > Terrestrial > Soil > Tropical forest ...
AAGATAATAAAGCCTTGTGTCACCCAAATGCCCCCAGATTGCCTTATCTTCACAGATACTCAGAACAACCGCTGTTGTTTTCATATTCGTCAGTCTCTGCTTTTCCTGATTATCGATCAGTTCCAAATTCGTTTTTAGGAAAGTGTTCTGCAGATATTCAAGGTCCACCTGCGGTACATCCTTAAGCTGTGAAAGTAATGTCCGGACGACCAATTTTGATGCAATTTCACCGTTGCCATGACCTCCCAATCCATCTGCTAAGATAAAAACTGCATTTGTATCATCATAGCAGTAGTCCAGATAATCTTCGTTATTTTCTTTACCGCCTTTATTGGTATATGTATAAATCTTAAGGTTCATTCCCGCTCCCGTCTGACTGATTCTATTCCATGCTACATGGAATATTATTCTATATCAACATAGATTGTGTTATCCTTTTCACCCAAATAGAAGGAGTCCTTTGGTCTTAACGGATAAGGTACATTGGGAGTCAGCTTCTGACCATTTGACAGATAGGTTCCGTAGGTTGATTTTAAGTCGGTCAATACAAAGGTTTTATTATTCTCATCATAGTAAATCTGGCAATGCTTTGAGCTTACACCAGGCGTTCCTTCTCTGTATACAACACGGCATACCGCAGCGTCACGTCCTATTGAAATCGGTTGTGAAGATACCGCAGCTGCTAATCCCATATGCTGGCTGGACATGGAATGGAGTACCGGATTTAGTCTCTTATACTGAACCTGCTGATCCATCGGCGCAACGGGGATATTCACCGGCTGAGGTACCATCTTCTTCTTATTCATATTTAAAATGATGATTACGACAACAATAATAACCAGTAAAATTCCTGCTGCTCCTATGATAAGGAACAGATTTAAGTTAGATTCTTTTGCTACCTCGTAAGGAATATTATTATTCTTTAACAGAGGAATTGCTTCTTCAATACTTACTGCGTAATTAAGATTATTATCAAGTGCTGAGCCTAAGGTGTTGATACCAACTACATAACCGTTTTCATCCACCAAAGGTCCGCCCGAATTACCGTTATTAATGCTTACGTCCATCTGCAGCAGCTGCCTGCCGCTGCCTGACTCAGTAACCAAACGGCTGATACGTCCTCCTGTAACAGTAGCATCGTTCTTGCCGAAATAATTGACTGCCTGCACCGTCTCATCTGCAGTGTACGGATAACCGACGGCGAATACGGAGCTGCCTACATAGGATTCATCAACTGTTTTTAGAACCAGGGCACTTCTTTTATCCGTAGGCTTTGCAAGCTTCAAGATTGCAACATCTTTCTCCGCATCATAGGTTACTACATATGCTTCCTCATAGGTATCCTTATCATATGCGATCTGCAGCACTCCTGAGCCAGTGCTGCCTCCGCTCAGTAAAAAGTCCTGAATTACATGGCAGTTCGTAATGATGTACTGGGGATTTTCATCTTCCGTACCCACAAAAAATCCGGTTCCGGTATAGTAATTAACAATACTATTTTCATCATAATTCTCATCCGGCAGTACCGTTATTACATATACAACACCGTCTAAGGTTGATTGCTTGAATTCTCCTGCATAAGCAGTCTTACTTCCTGCCGCTAAAATAATTATCAAAGACAAGACAGCAATAAATAATTTGAAATGCTTTTTCATAAATACCCCTTTCCGTTAAGAAATAACACCCTATTATAATATCTTTAGTTCATACATGAAATAACTACAGCCGTTAAGTTATCCTGATTTTTATGTGACCTTCCATCAATTAACTTACCTAATTGTTCACAGGCAATTTCCGGTGGCAAGGATAAAACATCCGAGATCGTATCTTCATCCATAAAGCCGCTGATACCATCGGAACATAACATAATAACGTCATTTTTCTTTAATTTCAGCGGTTTTATATTATTATCAATCTCATCAACCCTGCTGTTACCTAAAAATTCACTAAGTCGTACTCCGTCCTTATTACTTTCGACTTCGTTCTTATTAATTTCAACCTTATATAGTTCTTCCAGATATAATTTATTGCGGTATGTATGGTCCCGGTTAAGCTTAAAGAGTCCCCCATTTCTTTTCAGGTAAATGGAGCTGTCACCAACACTGACCCAGTATGCCATACCTTTATAAATCATGGCTAATACTACTGTGGTACCCCCCTCGCCATCAAATTTGTCATTCAGCAGGCTGTTAACCTGGCTGACACTGTCAACCAATTGTCTGGAAATATCCATATCTCTGTTCAGACTTCGAAAAGCCTGAACAAAACCGGCAACGGCAGTTTCACTGACTAGCTTTCCATCCTTCATACCACCCATACCGTCAGCAACGATAGCAAAAAGCCCATTTTGCCTTATATCATTTACATCCAAGGCATTGATTAAGGCAAAGGAATCCTCCTGAGAACTTCGTGCACCTATCTTTTGAAGATTACCAACCTGATAGGATAATTCACCCTCTATGTTCTTAATTCTTCTTGTTCTGCCTGAATCAGTAACCTTCTTCGTCTTTGAATTCCGCTTAAATAGAAACATTGTCTACATCACCTGCTTTGTTGATTTCCAATCAAATTTCTCACTGCAGAAAGGAATAAACATAAGCTTGGTTTCACCGAAATCAATGACATCGTAAGCATTTAATACCGTAGGCGTAAATATCTCATTGTCATTCAGATAAATCACGTTCTTACTTTCAGCCGGAATAAGATTAAATTTATTATTCCGTTCACTGTAGCTTAATCTGGCATGATTTTCGTTGGAAATGGTATTATCGTTTTTGATGCAGATATCCATCTTCTCGCTTCTGCCAATGGTATTAATCTGGCCTCTGATCTTATAGTCCTTACCGACTTCCTTACCCTCGATGCAGACCAGCCAGCCAACAACCGGATCAATTCCAAGCTTTTCTTTCATTAATCCTACCGTTTTATTATCATCTTCCACTTTCTTAGGTTTGGCATAATCCTTCGGCGGTAAGGTCTTGCCCTCATTCAGAACAGATACTTCACTCTGGTAGGGATCAGCCATAGGATTCACAAAATTATTGGGCTGGTTATAAACATCGGAAATGGGTCTGGTCTTATTATCCCTGTCAACCGCAACGCCCCCAAAATTTATCGCTTGCGTACTATTGTTACAGTAAGGACAGGTTGTATATATATTGTTGTCATATAAGTGCCCTCTTCCACATTCAACTGCCGGCATAAGCATTCCTCCTTTTATTTGTATTTGTTTTATTTGTATTTGTTTTATTTGTATTTGTTTTATTTGTATTTGTTTAATTTGATTTCTTTCCTGTACCACTGCACCAAGGGCAGGTTATCGTCTTCGGGCAGGGATTACCTTCGTAAATATATTCACTTCCATCTTCACTCTGATGTGCTATCTTAGCAATTCCCGTACCATCACACCAGGTACACTCAACTTTGCCTTTGCCGTCGCAATAAGTACAAATATTCGCGTCTACATTCTTCGTTGGCTTCGGGGCCTTCGTAGGCTGTACTGCTGGCTTTTTCGTAGGCTCAGGTTTTGGTGTAGGCTTTGGCGTAGGCTTTGGAGTCGGTGTTGGTTGCAGTGTTAGCTGCGTTGTTGGTTGCGGTGTTGGTTTCAGTGTTGGTTTTAGTGTTGGTTTCAGTGTTGGCTCAGACGTAGGCTTTGAAGTCGGCTGGACTGTAGGCAGATTGGCTGCGATCTCCTTCGGATCTGTCAATCCATTGACGGCTAATGTCGTATCGGATCCACTGCCGGAGCTGCCTGCAGTACTATCCCCTAGGCCATTATCTGTGTATACCGTATCATGATTCCTGCTGCCAAGTACAAATAATCCAACAGTTATCACGAGAACAAGAACACAGGCAACGGAAACAAGTGCTATGTTACGTTTATTTTTCATAAATCCCGCAAAGCCGCTTTTTTTCTCTGCCGTGGGATTGGGAGCAGCAACATACTGACCATTGGTTCCGGACATAGATTGGTTCGCATCCGTTACCATACCGGTTGGTATATTCTGAGTTACCCTGCCCTCAGCTACATTTGGCTGCTTCGAATAATTATTATCATAAACAACAGATGCAGGCGGATTAGGGGATTGAATATTATTAGGCATAGGTGTCGAAGCAGGCACAGGCGCTGACATCTGCGTAGGTATTGCCCCCGGCATTGGCGTTGACATCTGCCCTGGTATCGGCCCCGTCTTCGGTACTGACATTTGCGCCGGTATCGGTCCCGGTATTGGCGTTGACATCAGCGTCGGTATTGTTCCTGACATCGGTGCCTGAATGGGTTCAACATGAGGACGTTCCTGATATATGTTATATGGCGCGGTATTCATAACCGGGCGCGGCTCTGATTCAGCCAGAAGGATTGTTTTAAATTCATCCATGCTCTGGAATCTGTCTTCAGCGCGGACAGCCAAGCCTTTCATAATCGCATATTCCATCTGCTTCGGAATCTGAATACCACGTGCCGATAACGGTACTAATTCATCATTTTCCAGTCTTTCTAAGGCTTCCGGCGGAAGATATCCGGTAATACTCGCATAGAAACAAGCTGCAAGGGAATATACATCGGTAAAAGGCCCCTGTTTGCCTTTTGCAATATATTGCTCCTTGGGTGCATAACCTGCCTTCAAAATAACATCAAGAAGCTTACTTTTATCCCCAAGGCTATACCTTGCAGAGCCAAAATCGAGAAGTTTGATCTCGTTATTCTTAGTTATATAAATATTATCCGGTGTAACATCCCGGTGTATGACACCTTCACGATGTACCATCGCGAGGGCATCCATCACCGGAACAAGTACACGAAGTGCTTCCTTGTAAGAAATCTTACCGCCTTGACTTTTTATGTAGCTCTTGAAATTAATTCCTTCAATATAATCCATTACGAAGTAGGCAGTGTTATTCTCCCGAAAATAACTCCTGACGCTGACGATATTCTTATTACCGATGAATTTAGCAAGAACCCTTGCTTCATCCAGAAATCGCTCCGCACCGTAATTAAAGTTACTCTGCCTATCTCCCTTGTAGACGGATATAAGGGTTGTACCAGGCATTCTTGCAGCCATTCCGTCAGGTAGATATTCCTTAATTGCTACTTTTAATTCCAGCTGATAATCCAGTGCAAGATAAGTTATTCCAAAGCCTCCTTGCCCCAGTACACGTCCCACAATGTATTGTCCATTCAGAATACTTCCTTCCTTCATCACCCCCGGGAATTTCATCGTGTTATCAACGTTAACGTATCCGCAGTATGGACAAACATTCGAGCCATCCTTTTCATGAAAACAGTTAAAGCATAGCTTTTCGATGTTAAGCATATCATTCTTCCCCCATTCAACTCTTATAAACAGCTCTATCCCTATTATATAGCTATTGACCCTAATAAGTTCATTATGTATATTCTTGAATTCTATGAATTTTATTCTATATATTAACCCGGAAAAAGTTGCTGTTCGATGCCAGATAAAAGCCTTGACCAGAACTTAAGGCAACCGGTTGGTCCTGCAAGACTTTTGTTCCATTCTCCAGAAATGTTCCATAGCTTGATCCCATATCATACAGAACAAACATCTGAGTTTGATAGTTAAATAAAACTTTACAGTGGATACGGCTTATTCCCTTGGTATTCTCAGAGAAAGCAATTTCGCACAAGTTACTGTCCCGGCCAAAGGTGATACCCTGCTGTGGTATATTGAACGCTTTTCCCGCACAGGGACCGGAGATACAAACTACGGTTGGATAATTATTCATCGGAGCGTTTACCGGAATAGGGCTCGGATAAGGATACGGTTCTGGTGCTGCCACAGCCACAAAGGTTCTTGCCATCTTATCATGCAGAGCCTTTCCTTCCTCATCAAATAGCGCTATGAAATATCCGATTCCACAGATTGCTCCTGATATAATACGGCAAATGGAACGGGTAAAGCCCTGGGCTGAAGTAAGCTTGTTTCCTCGTTCATCTACGACAACCAGACCGCAGATTTTCTTTCCGAGGGAGGCACTCATCGAGCTTCCTTCACAGATACCATAATACAGGAAAGTGATTACCGGTGAATAGAATAAATAAAATAAATAATATGGATATATAGCAAAGATAAACAGATTAATAATATTCAGGAAGATATTGTCAAGCAATAATGCTCCAATTCTGGCACCCATTGATGCTTTTTTCATGTTAATTTCCTCCAAAATTTTTTCTTTGTAGATATTTCATCCATTGTTAATATTATGTATTTATTACTATTTTAGTAATATTTTAGTACTTTTTTCACAATTTGTAAATGCTTTTATGAATGAAAACCCTTATATTTCTTCACTTTTATTAAATTGAAGGGTTGAAACCAAAAGACAAATTGCCATCCGCCTGTACACATTCAACTATCAATGTGTGTTAAAGACTTTCACCTATTAGGCGCCCATGCAGGGCAAACTAAAAAACACCTGCACATCGCTGTTACAGGTGTTTATGGCAGATACAACTCTAAGATTAATTGATAATTATTTCCTTAAGCCAAGGGTTGTAATTTGTACTGAAATATTATAAAATAGAGTTGAATTATTTGTTAATTAATAATTCAATTCTGCATTTCACATACAATTCACAACAAATTGAGGTATGCCAATGTTTTTATTATCCGATATATTATCAATTGTCTCAGATGATGACAGACAAATTTTATTAGATATGTTCGAGAATGCTCCTTCATTTATTACTGAGAATTCTGTAATTAAGACTCTTCAGCCCGATCAAACATTAATATCAACTGGTCAAAAAGCAGATAAAATATTCATTCATATCACAGGTAATTTATCCGGTGTTGATACCTTCGAGCCCGATATCATATATAATTTTATAGAATTTCATCCTGTTAATATTATAGGAGAATTTGAAGCCTTTACTAATAAAAGGAATTATCAAATAAACATTATCGCAAAAACCAAATCCGTACTTATTGCAATTACAATAAAAGACTTTTTAAATTGGATGAAATATGATATCACGGCATTGAATATTATAACACGACTGCTCGCCCTCAAGCTCTCCAGCGAACTTAAGCTAAACCGTGGATATCTGTTTCTTGATTCTTATAGTCGTTTACTTTTATATATTTACAACTATTGTATTAAGACGGAGTCTGGTGAACAAACCATATCCATTCACAAAAAGCGCAGCGAGCTTGCAGATGAGTTGGGCTTCTGCGAAAAAACCGTCAACCGATCCATTCACAAGCTGGTAAGCAATGGCTTCATTACCTACGGCAGAAATTATATAAAAATCTCACCAAAACAGCTTGGCCTGATGAAAGAAACCTTAGAGGAAAGACAGTTAATTTAGCAATTATCTATCAAAGCAGCTTTATGATGGGAGTTTCCAGTCACTTCCTATACAGGATGAGACCGGAAGCTCCCTTAACTTTATTGCATTAATCAGTCATTTGCTTATTGGTTTAAAAACACCACCCCGTTGTCTCTCTTGGAAAGACAATGGGGTGGCTTTAGTTTCTAACGGTTGATTCCCCGTTCCCTTAATATTGATTAATACTTGATAGTCACAGTCTTAGTGTAATCACTGTAAACCTTCTGGTTATTAACCATTTTGTATTCTCTTATCTTGTAGTAATAGGTCTTACCTTTCGTGATACCGGTATCGGTAAAGCTTGTTCCGCTTGTTGTAGCGATAAGAGTATATTTACCGTTACTTGAAGTAGCACGATATACCTCATACTTCGTTGCTTCGCTTACACTGCTCCAGGAAACCTTAACACCTTGTGCCGCCTTGGTGGTCTTGACTGTTTTGGGTGTTACAGGGTTCTTCGACCACTTAGCATATAAAGTGGTATTCGTTACGACTTTATCAGAACCAAAGCTCCATGCTTTTGTACACTCACTGTTTGCATACCAGCCTGCGAAGGTCTGTCCCTTCCTGGATGGTGCGACCGGTGTTGAGATTGCAGTGTTGTAAACTGCCTTTACAGCGGCTACCTTAGTTCCACCGTTACTGTCAAAGGATACGGTGTATGTGTTGATCGTCCAATGTGCAGTGAAGGTTGCATTTCCATTCACAATATACGGGAAGGTCACTTTATTAGATCCAATGTACCAACCGTCAAAGGTATAGCCTGTCTTTGTAGTTACAGGAGAAGCATCAATTCTGGAACCCTTGATTAGAGTTTTGGTTGCAACTTTGCTTCCGTCTGTACTAAATACAATTTTGTACGGATTTTTTAATATATCCAGTCTGGCTGTTACATCTGTTAACTTTTGTTTATCTGCTGAGGATACAAGTAACTTTTGATCCGCAGTTAATGCATTATATGCCTCTTTCGCTGCATTAATTGACGCTTCATCAGTCAGCTGAACATTTATTGCAGCAGGCAGCTTTTCAATTGCTGCGCTTACTGCAGCTGCTGCAGCCTTATCAGCCGCTGCTTTATCATCTGAGGTATTACCTCCTGACGGGTTTTCTGCAGCTGCCTTCAACTGAGCTAATTTTGCAACGACATCTGCTAACTTTTGCTTATTTTCTGCTGTGATAAGTGAATTCTGAGCTGTACTTAAGGTGTTATATGCGCTGTTAGCCGCATTAATAGCTGCTTCATCCGTAAGTTTAACATTGTTTGCAGCAGGAAGATTAACAATTGCCGTATTTACTACATCCGCTGTCAGATCGACGATTTCCGCACGATCTCTGACTCTTATTCTTGGATGCATATCGGAATCACTTACAACCTCGCCGATGGAAGCCAAACCTATAACAGAAACTGTCGCTCCGTCCTTAATAAATGGAAGGGTAGTTCCTTTTGTTATATATCCATTGATAAATATAATAGCAGAACCTGATCCGTCATTAATCGTAAATTGATTAATGGTTCCGTCTACATCCTTTAATACATTGGATACCACACCGGACGTTTTTACCAATGCTCCGGTATTTGACGGATTCATGGAAACGCTTGTACTTACAGTTGCCGGTTCAATTTTATTAATCGTCTGATCTAAAATCGTAAATTTTGTAACGGTTAATTCAACCTCACCCTGGAAATGTGAAATCTTTCCATAGAATCTAGCCTTTTGTCCTTCCATTATGCCCGCTGCGACAGGGAAAAGGTTAATACCGCCTGTGGCATCCTGCGCATAAATACAATCGAAAAAGCCCTTGTTTGTATTGGTATCCGTGCTCTGAGTATTAATTTCACTGGTAGCTGTACCCTCGATGATAACCTCAGTTCCATCCGGTAAATTCTTAGCATCTGCGATGCTCGTAATTATTTCCGGGTTAACTGTTTTATAGAGATTATCCATAATATTGTAGTTTACATAAGGCAGGGTGGCTGCATTATCCATAGTAACCGCTATTTCAAAATTACTCATGAACGAGCCGCCGGCTACGACAACCAATGATGTATTGCCATTGGAATGTTGAACATATTCGGACGCTGCCAGTAATTTTTCTTCCGGATTTGCAGCAACATTACTGTTGGGATTTACGTATTTCGGTATATATATTCCGTTTGCATTATACATGCCCTTATCTGTTTTGTAGGTTCCGACAGTAACGAATGGGAAGGGATCCTTAGCTGTACCATAGCCGAAATTATCGCTATCACATTCTGCAGAGTATGTTGTCGGGAAACCATATACCAATGCACTGACTGTGCTGGGTAAGGTTGCAGTTCTCTCTCCTGTCACCGGATCCACAGCATAAATGGTAGCTCCTGAATACTGGCTGTAAGTCTGACCACTTATAACTCCTTGCAGTAATGGATTCGAAAGATTAAACTCAGTTGGATACAATCTGTAGGGCTGGCCGCCGTTTTTATCATCATCCATAACCTCGTCGTCAC
>Ga0207834_1000866_pt1 | contig 9839 bp, 6 predicted proteins | sample LuqExpMetagenom5_FD_187763 | JGI IMG/M metagenome (GOLD analysis project Ga0207834, IMG submission 187763) | Tropical forest soil microbial communities from Luquillo Experimental Forest, Puerto Rico - Sample 5 (SPAdes) | ecosystem: Environmental > Terrestrial > Soil > Tropical forest ...
TGGAGTGGAGAAGAAACTCTTACATAGCATCATTAAGGCGTGTTAAGTATGATGTAAATACCACGATAAACTACACAAAAAAATCGGACTATGCAAAGGAAGTTAGGGTATGGTCTGGCATTATTACAAAAGAATTGGAAACAGCTAGAGAGCAAGCCGTTCCCTTTATCCGTTTTACAGAAAAATATGCAACCGACAATCAGGATATGGTGCGCGCCCTTTTTGCTCAGAAACATGGTATTCTGCTTATGAAGAATGGTGTAACATAAGCTTAACCCCGTAGTGTAACCAGTAAGCGAAAAATTACTTGGTATGCAATTTTTTACAACTTAGAAGCTAAACAGACTTCCCATTATATTTATAATGCAACTTCGATTATTACAAATAAGTGGCTGCTATTATAGCTATATTAGGAAGTCTCTCACTATCTCGAATATAATTAAGATGATCCTACATAACTTATCAAGCCAGGAGATGATCCAATGAATTCAGAACTATTGGAAAAACTAAAAGTAATTACTCCGGAGGAACAAGAAATTCTGGAGGGGAAAAAACAGATTAACAAAGAAATCTATATGAATTCCTCCTCCAATGTCATTGATAATAAGAAGCTTCTGGACAACGGCAAGCTGATTCAGGTACGCCCTCATACTAGGTTCATCCATTTTCCAAAGCATAAGCATAATTATGTGGAAGTCATCTATATGTATCAGGGTCATACCCGGCATATCATCAATGGAGAAGAGGTGGAGCTGAAGGAAGGGGAATTACTTTTCTTAAATCAGAATGCCACTCAGGAAATTCTACCTGCTGATATCGATGATATCGCAGTCAATTTCATCATCCTGCCGGAGTTTTTTGACCGGACTCTACTGATGATAGGGGAAGAAGAGAATCTTCTTCGCGAATTCATCATCGGCTGTCTGAAAAATGAAGATGACAAGGTAAGCTACCTGCACTTTAAGGTGACCGAAGTACTCCCAATTCAGAATCTCGTAGAAAACCTGATCTGGACCATCATGAATGATCAGCAGAATAACCGGAGTATCAATCAGGTCACGATGGGGTTATTGTTCTTGCAGCTTATGAATTATACGGACAAGGTATCCGTTGGTAAAAATCAATATGAGCAGGAGCTGACCATTAAATTACTGAGATTCATTGAGGAAAATTATAAAGAAGGAAAACTCTCCGACCTGGCGCAGGAGCTGCACTGTGATTTGTACTGGCTGAGCCGTATGGTGAAAAAGCTGACAGGGAAAACCTATACCGAGCTGGCGCAAATTAAGAGACTAAACCAGGCGGCATATCTACTGACAACGACAAAATTAACGGTGGCGGATATAGGTTATGCTGTCGGATATGATAACCTGAGCTATTTCCACCGCATTTTCTATGAACGTTATAACGCTTCGCCAAAGGAATACAGAGATGGTAAATAGCTTCGCTGAAGGAATACGACGATTGCATATAGTTTCACCGAAGAAATACGGTGATTGCAAGTAGCTTCGCTGAGGAAATACGATGATTGCATATATCTTCGCAAACGGATACTGTGTTTGCAGATAGCTTCACCAAAAGAATATAGAGATCACAGATAGCTTCGCGAAAAGAATATAGAGATCACAAATAACTTCCCCAAAGAATATAGAGATCACAAATAGCTTCACCAAAAGAATACAGCGCCTGCAAATAAGGACACTTTTTTATACAAAAGGTGTTCTTTTTTTTAGCATATTAATGGGATATACTTAGGACATAAGGAAAGGAGACTGTGCAATGGGAAACTATTACCTGGCTATAGATATCGGAGCCTCGAGCGGCCGCCATATTCTGGGTCATTTAGAAAATGGGAAATTAATGCTTGAAGAAATTCATCGTTTTGTGAATGGAATGACAGAGAAGGACGGTGAGTTATGCTGGGATCTGACCGGATTATTTCAGGAAATCAAACTGGGAATGAGAAAATGCAAAGAAGCCGGCAAAGTCCCGGTCAGCGTAGGAATTGATACCTGGGGTGTGGATTTCGTTCTGCTGGATAAGGAGGATCACATAATCGGCAATACGGTGGCTTACCGTGACAGCCGTACCACTGGGATGGATGATAAGGTGTATTCCGTAATTCCGGAAGATAAACTGTATACCTGGACCGGAATTCAAAAGCAGATTTTCAATACCATCTATCAGTTGATGGCGGTGAAGGAGCAGCATCCTGATTACCTGGATAAGGCAGAGAATCTTCTGATGATACCTGATTATTTTCACTTTTTATTAAGCGGCGTGAAACGCTGTGAATATACCAATGCTACGACGACTCAGCTTGTTAATCCGATTACGAAGGATTGGGATAAAGAACTGATTGATATGCTGGGCTACCCACGCAAGATATTTACCCAGATTGACTGTCCGGCAACCGTTCTTGGTAACCTGACGAAGGAAATCAGGGAGGAGGTCGGCTTTGACTGTAGTGTAGTGCTTCCGGCAACCCATGACACCGGCTCTGCAGTAATTGCAGTACCTTCCAATCAATCCAATCCTCTCTATATCAGCTCCGGAACCTGGTCTTTGATGGGAACGGAACGTTATGATGCCAACTGCTCCGCTCTGAGTAAAAGCTTAAATCTCACTAATGAGGGCGGTTACGATTACCGTTTCCGTTATCTAAAGAACATTATGGGACTTTGGATGATACAATCGGTGAAGAAGGAAATCGGACAAGGCTACAGCTACGGAGAAATCTGCGAGATGGCTTCGAAGAAGGAGATCCCCTCCATCGTTAATTGTAACGATAACCGTTTCCTTGCTCCGGCAAGCATGACGCAAGAAGTCAGGAAGGCATGCGCCGAATCAAATCAGCCCGTACCGGAAGGTATGGCAGAAGTTGCGGCAGTTATTTATAACAGTCTGGCTAAATGCTACAAGAGCACCGTTGAAGAATTAGAAGAAATCACGAAGCTTACCTTTGACAGTATTCATGTCGTTGGTGGCGGTGCCAATGCAGAATATCTGAACGAACTGACAGCGCGATTTACTGGCAGAAAAGTACTGGCAGGCCCGACGGAAGCAACCGCTACCGGTAATATCCTGGTGCAGATGATCACCGGGCAGGAATTAAAGGATCTGGCAGCAGCCCGTGAATGTGTAAGAAATTCCTTTGAGATTAAGGAATATGTATAGTCCCGATTAAAATGTTCTTTACAATAATGAAGTATAAGTAGTCCCGATTAAAATGTTCTTTACAATAATGAAGTATAAGTAGTCCCGAATAAAATGTTCTTTACAATAATGAAGTATAAGTAGTCCCGAATAAAAATGTTCTTTACGATAAAGAAGTATGAGTAGTCCCAAATAAAATGTTCTTTAAGATAGAGGAGTATGAGTAATCCCTCTTAAGAAGGTCTTACGATCTAAGAACGTACGGGAAAATGTAGTTCTTAGCATAACACGAAGCTACCAAGTTATTTAAGTTTATAGAACCGGATTGTATAAAAATATATAGTTAATATAAATCAGGAGGAATATAACATGACAACCAAGGAAAGATATGAATCAGCGAAACAAATATATGAAAAATTAGGAGTTGACACCGAAGAGGCGATTAAGAAGCTGCAGTCCATCCCGATTGCAATGCATTGCTGGCAGGGAGATGATGTAACTGGCTTTGAACATGCTGGCTCCTTATCCGGAGGCATCCAGGCAACCGGTAATTATCCCGGCAAGGCAAGAAATCCGGAAGAATTGATGGCAGACATCGATAAGGCACTCAGTCTGGTACCCGGTATCCATAAGATTAATCTGCATGCAAGCTATGCAATTATGGAAGATGGCGAGCACGCTGACCGCGATAAGCTGGAGCCGAAGCATTTTAAGAAATGGGTGGAATTTGCGAAGGAGAGAAAGCTTGGTATTGATTTTAACCCTACCTATTTCTCCCACCCGAAGGCTTCCGATGCTACTCTTTCCAGTGAGAATGAGGACATCCGCAAGTTCTGGATTGAACATGGAAAGTGTTGTTTAAGAATAGCAGAATATTTTGCAGAAGAATTAAATATCCCCTGCTGCATGAATATCTGGATCCCGGACGGCTATAAGGATATCCCTGCAGACAGAACCTCACCCCGTGCAAGACTGAAAGACTCCCTGGATCAGATTCTTGGCATACCCTATGACAAGAGCAAGGTATATGTAGCAGTAGAATCCAAGGTATTCGGTATCGGACTGGAGAGTTATACCGTTGGTTCCCATGAATTTTATATGAATTATGCAGCTAAGAACAATATATTATGCCTGTTGGATAATGGACATTATCATCCTACAGAATCCGTCGCTGATAAGATCAGTTCCATGCTTTTATTCTCCGATAAGGTTGCTCTTCACGTAACCAGGCCGGTTCGCTGGGACAGTGACCACGTAGTAATATTTGATGATGAGACCAAGGAAATAGCAAAGGAGATTATCAGAAATGGTTCTGATAAGGTTCTTCTTGCATTGGATTTCTTTGATGCAAGTATTAACAGAATCGCTGCCTGGGTCATCGGTATGAGAAATATGCAGAAGGCATTACTTAATGCGCTGCTGCTTCCCAATGCAAAGCTTGCGAAGCTTCAAAATGACAGACAGCTGACGGAAGTGTTGATGCTTCAGGAGGAATTAAAGTTATATCCCGTCGGAGATGTATGGAATTATTTCTGTGAAATCAATCACGTACCTCAAAAAGAAGCTTGGTTTGAGGATGTGAAAGCGTATGAAAAGAACGTGTTAAGCAAAAGATAAGCTGAATTTAATCACTGGAAGGTAAAGAGGCAATCACGAAGTAAAGGTCAGCTTAGGATTATTTCGTGATTGCCTTATTAATTTGTATTCATGTATAATGGACAGCTTTATTTATTAATATCACTATCATTAAATTAAATTGGAGGGGTTTACAATGTTTCGCAGTACCAAAGATACTGAGCTTAAGGATATAGCTAAAATATTTGTTCAAAAGAATTTTACAGAGGCATCAGATAATTTAATCGTAAAGGATCAGGAAGCAAAGGAATTACTGCAGACAGCGATGGACTATCATAATATATTATCGCAGGTTATCATGGGAGCTGAGGATATCTATAAGCAGAGCAGCATGATTTCCATGACCTATGAAGAAAGAGCAGAATCAAACCAAAGCATCAGTAATGCCAATGCAGATATCGCCGCGGTCGCAAGTCATCAGGCAGAGACGGCGGCACAGTGTTCCGAATTCTCAGGGCAGTTCCAGACGGAATTTGATCAGCTTCTGGCAGAAACTCAGGAAATGGATGCTAAATCAGAGAAGACCATCCGAATCAGTGAGAAGGGTATGGTTTCCTTACAGGCATTTCTTAAGGAAATACAGAAATCAAATGAGGTTTTCATGAATATTTCCGATAAGTTATCCAGATTTGATGATTCGCTGAAGAAGATTAACAAGGTAGCTTCCACCATTTCCTCCATTGCTTCGCAGATTAATCTGCTTTCCCTGAATGCATCCATAGAGGCAGCAAGGGCAGGAGAAGCGGGAAGAGGCTTTGCGGTGGTCGCCAGTGAGGTAAAGAAGCTGGCAGAGGAGAGCGATTATGCCAGTAAAAACATAGCAAAGGATATCAACGGCATCATGTCTGAGATGCATTCCATGATGGCGCTGGTGGTTCAGGAGAAAGAGGATATCGTAGAGCATTCCAATGCCATCACAAATGTGGGCAGGGACATGGGGGAAATCAATCATGCTATTTCTGAGCTCATGCTCGGACAGCGTCAGATTAATCAAAAGGTAAAAGTGATGTATTCCGATAATATCAAGCTGCTGGACAGAATTAATGAAATTGCAGCACTTACGCAGGAATCAGCAGCTACCAGCCAGGTAGTATCAAGTGCTTCCATGGAACAAAGCAGCAAGGACGAAATGATATTAGAAATGTTAAAGACCCTGAATTCCAATACTACAGAATTCCTTAAGCCTTTAAAGGAGTTTAAGATCAAGCGGGAAGTAAAGCAGAAAAAGAAGGTAGGTGTGGTATGCCTGGAGCAGGCACCATTTTACCGGGATATTGAAGATGCGGCTTATCTGACCGGTGAAAAATTCGGTATGGAAGTAACCTGCACTGCCCCCAGAAGATATCAGGCAGAAGAACAGGAGAAAATCTTCCGTGATTTTATCAGGGCTGGTATAGATGGTATCGTTGTAGCCCCCGGTGACGCACAGCATTTTAGAAGTGCGATTGATGAAGCAGTATCGCTTGGTATTAAGGTAGTGTGTATTGACGGGGACGTTCCTGACAGCAAGCGGCAGGTATACATCACCTCCGACAGCTACAAGGGTGGGGCTTTGGCAGGTGAGGTAACAGCGAAAAATCTTCGGGGTAAGGGTAAGGTACTCGTTTTCCTTGCGGCCAGCGAGGTGAAGACAGTACAGGACAGATACCTTGGCTTTGCTGAGGCAGTCAAAGCTTTTCCGGAGATACGTATACTTCATAAAGAAGAACAAAAGGATACGGACATCAAAAATACCAGGGCACTTCTGGAAAACCTGCTGAGAAAATATTCAGATTTTGATCTTCTTTATCTGGTCACCGCCGACAGCGGTGAAGCAGCCATCGATCTATGGAAGGAAAGAGGATTGAATAAGCAGCTGGTGATTCTCAGTAAAAGTGCAAAGATTATGGAAGCAGTTAAGGAGGGTATTGTCACTTCACAGATTGTGCAGAGGAATGAATTATGGGGCGAGATGGCCATTAAGAGACTGCATGATATCTTTGAAGGGAACGGTTACGATGCCTATGAGGATACCAGTATGTACGATATAAACCAGTATAATTATAAGATATTTGCGAAGAACAAGAAATAGAATGCATGGAGAAAGCAAGATAAACTTCGCATCGGTGGAGCTGTACACAATTCTTATTAGCAAATTTAATTAGCAGACATAAGATAGCGGTCATAAGATAAGCAGCCGTAAGATAGCCGTCATAAGATAGCAGCCATAAGATAAGCAGACGTAAGATAACCGTCATAAGATAGCAGCCATAAGATAAGCAGACGTAATATAACCGTCATAAGATAGCGGTCATAAGATAGCAGACGTAAGATAACCGTCATAAGATAGCGGTCATAAGATAAGCAGATACAATATAGCAGACTTAATATAGTAGTTATAATATAACAGCTTTATATATCAGGAAAAGCTAAACAGACTCCTAGTATAATTGAGCATCTGCATCCACTGATGTGTTTTAACATAGGGTAGCGAGTAGAATGTTTGAGGAAGACCGATATCATGAATTTTATGATGACTGATTTGATCCTAACATTCTACCCGCTGTCCTGACGTTAAAAAATAAGTGCAATTGTTTACCCATTTTATGGTCTAGCAATTGCACTATATTGTACCAATTACACTATACTGTACCAATTACATGACGAGCTCCGTATACAGAGAAGCTGTTCAACTTTAATCATTGTTGTGTATCCAATATAATTATGCTATAGCACCTTATTACCGATGGATTTTTGAAATAACTTCATCTTTCTTAAAACGTAGTACCGTTGTTTTGGGTTCCTGTTTAGCCAGAAGTGTATGGTCCAGTTTTTCTTTCAGCTGATCGGAGATCTGAGTCAGAGGTAATCTGACCTCATCCGAATCAAGCAAGCCCATTTGCTTTAAGCAATATTTGATTGGTGCCGGATTCGGTTCCTTGAATAAAAGCGGGATAAAATCATAAAGCTTCTTCCAGGTCTGGAAGGCTGCTTCTGTATTATTCTCCTTAATTTTCTTATATACGTCTACAAACTGTTCTGTCTTTAGATGAGCGGAGGCCATAATGCCGCCATGGCCGCCCAGGGTAAGGGTAGTATAGAACAGGATATCTTCACCGGTCAGTACGGAGAAATCCTTCGGCGGGTTCATTAACAATGCCATGGTTTGCTTGATATCTCCGCTTGCATCCTTAATACCCACGATATTATCAATCTCTGCAAGTCTGTGAACAGTATCATTTTCAATGTTGACACCAGTTCTGTAGGGGATGTTGTAAAGGACGATATTCAAATAGGTTTCTTCAGCAATTCTCTTAAAATGTTCGTAAATACCTTCCTGGCTCGGTCTGTTATAATACGGACAAACGGACAGGATGCCCTGGATATCGTAATATTCTGCGATTTTCACCTGTTTGATGACCTTCGCTGTATAATTTCCTCCAACTCCAACATATACGGGAAGACGACCTTTGACGTATTCCATGGTTTTCTCAATCATATCTTCAAATTCATATTCATTCAGAACCGGAACCTCACCTGTGGTACCCAGGGGGATGATTCCGCTAATTCCTTTATCGATATAATATTCAATCAGATTCTGATAGGATTCATAATCTATTTTATCATTTTTAAATGGTGTTATAATCGGTAGCCATACGCCGTTGAGCTTCATAATAATTACCATGCCTTTCTTCAAAACCTGCAAACTTTGGGCCGCAGGCACAAATTTGCGCGTGAAGATGATTTTTCTTCACACTAGCGCCGATGATGCCGTATGCGAAATCATATTCAGTGCCTGAAATAAGTTCAAAATGAAATTCCAATGGATTTCATTTTGTAGTTCTTTCTAAGAATTTTGGATTTTTCAAAATACTTTTCACACTAGCGGCCATGATCCTGCAAATAGTTATGTGAATAACGCTTACCTTCTGATTCTATTTTACATGACATTATTTTATAAAAATAGTATTATAATGCTTTGAATATTGCATATAATGCTTTATAATGATTACAAGGAGGGGATACTATGAACGGTTTTGAAAAGCTCGGTTATCTGGCGGATGATTTTAAGATGTTTCATATCAATGACAGACAGCGGAAGGATTTTACGTTCCACTATCATGATTTTAATAAGATCATCATTTTTTTGAGCGGTAACATTAATTATACGATTGAAGGAAAGAATTATCTGCTGAAGCCCTATGACATCGTTCTCGTGAATGCCGGTGAGATACACCGACCGTCCGTACTGGATAATTCAGCATATGAAAGAATCATCATTTATGTGTCAACTCAGTTTATCAGTACATATAAAGGAAATGATTATGATTTAAGCTATTGCTTTGAACGCGCTAAGAAAGAGCACTCCAATGTACTTCGGATTCCATCCGTGGAGAAAAGCAAGTTGTATCAGGTATGCCTTGAGCTGGAGCATTCCTTTCGCGATCAGGCATATGCGAAGGAGCTTTATCAGAAAATCCTGTTCCTTGAATTCATGATACAGCTGAACAGGACAGTGATATCCAATCATATTAATTATCTTGATTCAGCGAACGGCAACAGTAAGCTGATCCAGATTCTGGATTATATCAATGAACATCTGGCAGAGGAAATAACGATAGATACTCTTGCGGAGCATTTTTACCTCAGCAGGTATTATCTGATGCACTTCTTCAAGGAAGAGACGGGCTATACCATTGGTAATTATATTACGGAAAAACGCCTGCTGCTTGCGAAAAACCTGGTTCAGAACGGGAGTACCACGACGGAGGCCTGTTTTCAGAGCGGTTTCAAAAACTATTCAACCTTTTCCAGAGCCTTCAAGAAAGCGTTTAATACAATTCCGAGAAATGCAGGAATTCTGGACTGAATGTAATTTTTCAACGTACTTACACAACTTCATCATAATTACATCACAAATAGAAGGTATGCTATATTACTATAAAGATTAACAAAAAAAGCCTTATCTCCTAATGATTATCTTAGGAAGAAGGAAATAAGGATGGCAGAAAATAACGGTAAGGAGATTAGATTGCTTATGAAAAATTTTTTTAACAAAGCATATAGCT